>Ga0257127_1000334_pt1 | contig 43701 bp, 36 predicted proteins | sample SI060_135mmetaG_FD_190152 | JGI IMG/M metagenome (GOLD analysis project Ga0257127, IMG submission 190152) | Marine microbial communities from Saanich Inlet, British Columbia, Canada - SI060_135m | ecosystem: Environmental > Aquatic > Marine > Inlet | place: Canada: British Columbia | collected... | reverse complement strand
CTGATGCTAAGGAAGGTGATGAAGAAGCCAATACTGATGCTAAGGAAGGTGATGAAGAAGCCAATACTGATGCTAAGGAAGGTGATGAAGAAGCCAATACTGATGCTAAGGAAGGTGATGAAGAAGCAGATCCTGATACTAAGGATGCGAAAGAAAAAGATAAAAAGGATAAGGAGGATGAAAGCGAGAGTGATAGCGACGATGAAAGCGAAAGTGACAGCGATAGTGACGGCGATAGTGACGGCGATAGTGACAGCGATGATGATGCTGGAGACATTGGTAATGTCACATTTGGAGACTTTGCGGATCGTATTGCAGAAGCTGTTGTCCGTGAAATGGGAAGTTCAAGTTCAAAATACCAAGATCCAATTAAATCAAATAAAGACGCAAATGATAAGCTTGCAAAGGGTGCAAAATCTATGTCAAAAAAAATTGGAACCAAAGATAACGATGATGATAGCTCAAGCGATGAAGACAGCGATGCGAATGAAGACGAAGTTGACCCCGACACCGATGCCAAGGAGGGTGAAACCGAACCCGAAACTGAAACCGATGCCAAGGAGGGTGAAACCGAACCAGAACCCGACGTCAAGAAAGGGGATGAACCTGCCGATCCAGATGCCAAGGAGGGTGAAACCGAACCCGATGCCAAGGAGGGTGAAACCGAACCCGATGCCAAGGAGGGCGAAACCGAACCCGATGCCAAGGAGGGCGAAACCGAACCCGATGCCAAGGAGGGCGAAACCGAACCCGATGCCAAGGAGGGCGAAACCGAACCCGATACCAAGGAGGGCACCGATGCAAAGGAAGGCAAAGAAGATGATGACACAAAGAAAGATGAACAATCAGGAGATAATGATAAAATAGATGGCCCCAACGCATCAAATACTGATATTTCTTTGACACCGTCATCTGATGAGACAAAACCTCCACCACCTCCTGGAAAACCAACTGATAATGAAAGTAAAGATAAAGATAAAGACAAAGACAAGAAGGGCGGAAAATCAGGTAAAAAAACACGTCGAAAGAAGAACGGACGAACTCAGCATAAATATCTTACTAGAAGGGTTCATGAACGTTAATTCAAAAATATAAAATATATCGAATACATATTTATTTCATAAGTAAATATGTAATCAAATAAAGTATAAATTGAATTAGAATATCACCAACTAATGTATTATATTCATCAACAGTATACAACACAAAAGGTATAACCAATGTCATCAACACAGAAGCCACTCAATCCTCTTGTCAAATGGAGTGGAGGAAAGAAAGATGAACTTGCTCAAATACTTCCACACATCCCCGAACAATACGATACGTATCTTGAGCCTTTTATTGGTGGGGGGGCGTTGTTCTTCCGATTAGAGCCGCAAAAGGCAGTTATTAATGACGTTCATACCGAGCTAACCGACCTTTATCAATCAATGAAAAAAGGAAAGGCAACGGATATTTATACATTTATGGAAACTCATCCTAACGAAGAAACAACCTATTATGAAGTAAGATCTCTTCCCAACGACGATGAGTTAGATAATGCCAAGAGGTTCTATTATTTACGAAAGACGTGTTTCCGCGGTATGTTACGATATAACAGCAAGGGAAAGTTTAATATTCCATACGGTCGCTATAAGACGTGCAACTTTGAAGATCTATTAGAACCTAGATATACAACCCTTCTATCTAGAACAGATATTACAAACGGTAGTTTTGAAAAGGTGTTCGAAAATCACAACAGCAAAGATAACTTTATGTTTCTTGACCCTCCTTACGATAGCGAGTTCACCGATTATGGCTACTGTAGTTTTGGAAAGGATGAACACATCAAGCTAGCGGAATGTTTCAAGAATACAAGTATTCGATGTCTTATGATTATTGGCAAGACCCCATTTATTGAAGAACTATATGAAGGGTTCATTGTATCTGAATATGATAAAAAGTACAGATTTAAGCTTCACTCGGGAAGGATCGGAAACGAAATAAACACAAAGCATCTTGTGATCAAAAATTATTAATCTATTAAAAATCTTACACAATAAAAATCTGTATACACACATATACAGGTTTTTATTTTTTATAGTTGTTTTACACCCTTGAAGATTTAAAATGGGACAAAAATCCCAAAATAAAAACATCAAAAATGTAAAATCAATAGTAGGAATTTCACCTACGATGGTCTAACTTTTTCCACTTCTTTTTTGATATTAGATGTGGTGAAAGACGAAATTTGAAAACACGCAGGGCGTTCTTGCTTCTCTATCCAGCACTTTGTTAAGTTCATTATATTGATTGCTGAATTAGCGTCTCTTGTCTTGAATACGGTTTGTTTGACTTGGGGTCTCACGCATCCAGAACATACTAAAAGACGGAACTGCTTATTTCCATCACTGTGTCTGTAATAAGATAAATCATTATTACATTCACAGCATTTTTTACTTGTATTACATTCATTTATGGTAATTGTATCATACTTTTTATGTATTTGCTTTCGTAATCCTTTATTCATTGTAGGCATAAAGTGTTTCATTTGAGTGCTTCTACTCCAATTCCCATAACCAATTAGGATATTGTCTCCAAAAGTTTCCTTGATTTTATTAAGGAATGTATCAATTGACTTCTTACCATAACTATATTGCCTAAACTTCATTTTTCTCCAAACATCACGCTTGTAAAACTCGGTTGTTTCTTTGTTGAGTTTATCCTTTTCTACCAGAAACATCTTGAACTTGTCGTAATCTACGGATTTGCTATTTTGAAAGGACAAATGGGTTTCTTTTTCTATGATGTTATTTCGTTTCTTTTCCACTAATAATATTCTTTGATTTGTCTTTGCCTTGCTTTCACGCTTCCTTTGAGGTGCTGTATATTGGAGTTTCTTGCCATTACTATCCATCATATATACCAGACTGCGTTTTCCTGGGTCGCAACCTACAATATTACGAGGTTCAACTTCTTTGAGTTGTTCTATGGATAAATCTTCTATGTTATGAAAATCTTGTTCTTGTAAAGTAGGAAGTCTGCTTCCCCATTCTATATACTTACTAAATATTTTAATTTTAAGTTATTTTACAAATAAAACTTATTCCTAAATATTCTCACTATTCTGTTTTTCTTCTATTTCTTTTTTGAGTTTTTCTTTTCTTCGTAAATATGATTTCTTGTTATATTCCTTTCTTATTTCTGCTGGGGTTGGATTTGCTTTCATTTTTTCTAATATATGTTCTTTATTATTTTCATAATATTCTTTTCTACTTGCTGGTGCTGTATATTTTTTGAGATGCTCTTTGGTTGCTTGAAGTTCTGTTTCTAAATTGGAAATATGTTCTTCCATTTCTTTTATTTTTTCATCCTTATCCATTACGATACTATACATAATAAAAAATATTTATATAATTTTTATTATAATTGTTTCAAAAAACGGCGTTTTAAATCTTCAAGGGTGTAAAGGTTTCAATTTAGTTTATTACATTGTTGGATAGCTGGCTTGCATCAGCATACCGCACTGACCAGATCCATTGTTGTATTGCTTTCCTCTGCCGAGGTAGATATAACCCTCATCTCCCCAAGTAGTTCCCCAGCTGTTCTTCACGCGGTAATAGTCCTCGTTATCCTTTGAACCATAACCAACAACCATAACTCCATGGTCAAGGCTAGTGCCGCACGAACCAGTAAATACTCCTGTGCTGTATAACTGGAAATCTTTCTGATCCGCTTGGATAGCGATGGAAACAGGCTGAACGTTAAGTGCTGCCATCATATCATCATCAGAGTTAGCGGGAACATCTGCAAACGAATGGATCTGACTATTGTCTACATTCTTACAGGATGTTTCGCAAGTTCCAGCACTTTTGGTATCACCCGAAGTGTACGGATAGTCTTGCTCACTGCAAAGTCCACTGTTCTTTTCAATCCAGCTAAATGCACTATCCATAAGACCACCATTGCACCCCATGTCCTTTCCACCGTGTTGACGGTTATCGCAACTTACAAGTTGTTGCTCGGAGAAAGATACAAGTTCGCCGTATTTAATAAAGTATGCTCCCTCCAGTGCACCTGTGGTAGAAAATGACCAGCATGATCCACACTGTCCCTGGTTCTTAACGGGAGTGACAGCTCCAGCGGTAACCCAGTCTACAGATTGGTCGACAACAATGTCTGCCAAATAGAGGCGGGGTCCACGCAAATTAATGTGGTTTCCACCAATACCATTCGTATCTAGTCCCAAAAAGAGCGAAAACTCGCTCTCGTCCATACCAGAAAACTGATTGTGACCAAGAGTGTATGTAAGATTTTTAAAGTTAGTTGTCTCAATATGACGGTCGTTCTCTACCCAATTATCAAACGCTCTAAACTCATGGGCGTTATTAATAAACTTCATCTCGTGCTCATCTACCCAATTTCTAAACCGAGAATGGAGCGAGTTGCAAGTAATTCCTGAAATTACACTTAAAAAGGTTCCGATAATCAGAACTTGGCTAAACATTATACTATAGGATAATATAGTGTTTCTCTCTAAGTTGGTATTTTAATTCTTTACTGCATATTATAAATAAGGGATATATTGTAATGCATCGTTCTCATAAATGGTAATAGAAAATGCTTGATTATATCCTTGTACATAAACAGTGTCGCCGTTATTTAATTCATCGCAACCATATTCGTTTGTGCAACTTCTTCCGTTTTTGATGATTGGCAACTTTACGCTGTTGTTATTGTCACTAATTGTATAGTACTGCCATTTTTGACGACTTGTATGTAGTTGTCTTCCCATAAGTGCTAATATTTTTTCACTGCCTCCCGTGGGGGTAAGAATGCCAACCTGTGTATAACTTGTGCTCCTGTGTCCCACATTGGTAGATACGTTAACAGGCATTCTTCCAGGGGGAACATATGGGTGTGACATAGGAGTGCTTGCACTTGGATGGTTTGCCATATTAACTGGGGGAACATATGGGTTCATAAGAACATCCTGGGGATTGGTGGTATATCCGTGACCAGGTTTCATGAGCATCTCATAATGAGACGATACGGGATCATCGCACATATTTCTGCCAGGCATATTGAACATAAAAGACGAGTTTTGGGAAGAATTAGATGCATTCTGAGAATGGTATGATGCTGCAATTTGTCTAACATGTGGATATCCTAAATAAAGTGCAATGGCAATTATAAATAATATCACGACAAGCGTCATATTTTCGAGACAAATTACTCCTGGAGGGCATTTCTTTGGCATGGTATAGTATTATATGTATATAGTACTCACATATAATATAACGTTCAAATCTGGTTTCAGTATTTTATTCTCTCTTCTCTCTTCTCTCTTTTACGTTTGGATTTATTGTCCACCAATCTTGGAGCTAAGCTTTCCCATCATTTGTTGCATACCCTCAGATCCTCCCATACTTTGCATCATCTCTTTGACTTGTCCAACCATGGGTCCCATATTTTTCATGAGGCCAGCGAGTTGTTGCTGTTGTTTCACTAATTTCTCAGTGTCGTTCGTGAGGTTCTTAATTCCATCCGCCCCTAATATTTTATCGAGATCGTCATATGCCTCTTCTACGGTAGCAGCATAGTCAAGACGGTTGTCTTTTTTATATCCAACCGTCATCTTCTCCTGTTTGTTATTATCGCCTTCTGTTACGACTTGGTCATTGCCTTCTTTCATGCTTTCTTTCTTATCTTCTTCGCCGCCTTCTTTCATGCCTTCTTTCTTGCCTTTACCCTTAAATCCCTCTACATATCCATCTGCAAAGTTTTCCTTGACAACCTTGCACACCATAAACGTGTTTGTGATTGCAAGACTTCCTCCTAATATAATGATCATGTTCTTGGTGAACATAGATGTTACAAAAGCGGTTAACGCGAAGAACGCAATTGTGTAGGTGCAGTTCATCATCATGTAACCAAATATGTTTACTAAGGTAAATATAGCGGTTGCGTACAAGACAAGTTTGTTGTGTAACAACCCATTTATCAACTTCTTAACGTTAGAGAATTTCATCAAACGAACTATATAATGTATTAACAAAATAATTTGTTTTGCCTAGTTATTACTTTGACAATCTAATCGATAACCTAAATAAGATAGAATAGCAAAAAATAGTCATATATAATTTAACTATTTTTTACGGATCATATGATCATACACACTGGATGTATTGAATATATCGTGTTAATGTTTGCGAGATTTCTTTCCCTTACTGCTTGAACGAGACGATCTCTTTGAACGAGTAGATTTCTTAGACTTACTAGACTTAGATTTGGATCTACGCGAGCTTTTCTTGTACATGGCTACATATCCTCCCTTTTTGTGAGTTTTGGATTTGCGGTTATGCATACGTCCTCCTAGGCGGCGGGTTGATCGACCCCCCACTTTTTTCTTTTCTTGGAGGCGACGTTTTCCTTCGGCCTCAAGCTCGTCGCGTTTGGATGGGTCTTTATCGAAAACTTGCATTTCTTCGGGGGTCATCATATTCTTCCACTCTGTAAGGTATATTTGTTTTTTACGGGGAGCTTCTGGGGGGGAGCGGTTGTCGTTTCTAGCTTCTTGCGTTTCTTGTAAGCGTCTTTTTCCTTCTACACGTAAAAACTCTCTGTTTTCGGGAACGCGTCCGTATTGAGCCTTTTCTTGATCAGTCAGGGTAATCCACCATGGCTGTGTTTCCGCCTCACTTAGAGCCTTTTCTTGTGGTGTCATAGGAGGAGCGATATTATCGAATACATCGGTTTCGATAGTCTGGTTCGATGCAGCAGGTTCTGGCTCATCTTCGCCGTCGGAATCCCTCCAGGTGTCATCAATATTATCCTCGGGAGCTTGAAGAGCAGGGGTAGGAGGTGCTTGCTGAGCGGCGGGTTGATCAAACATATTACTAAGAGCACCCTCTTCTAGAAGATCATTATTTTCAGAACGAGAACTAACACGTTGTTCGTGGATTTGTTGCATACGAGACGCAGGAGGTTTGGGCATGTTTAATATATCCTGAAGATCGGAGTTCACTTTCTGCAGAAGAAGCTTAATGTCGCCAACCGTTTTATCGTTGTATTCATGTAAAGTCTGAACTTCTCCCCCCGTCTCATTAATTTCTCTGTTTACTTCGGTGATGTCTCCAAGTAAATCTTGTAAATCTGCGTTAACCTTTTCCAGTTTCTCTCTCTCTTCTCGGTTTTGTCTGCCAAGTTCTTCTAATGCATTCTCTTTTTCGCGAGCCTCGTCGTCACGAGTGGTTATAATAGTATTGACACCCTTAAGATTTTCTTCGGTCTCGGTGAGTTTACCCTGTAATGCGTCTCTTTCCTGTTTTAATGTGTCAAACTCTCCATTAAGATCGCCTTTTTCTTTGACCAACTTTTCAAGTTCCTCTTCTTTTGCCTTCAACGCAGAATCAAGTTCATTGCTTCTTGCTACAAGCTCTTTTATTTGAGCAATCTTGGCATTAATATCATTAATTTCGTTAATAATAGCCTGATTACCTTGTTCTGCTGCCTGACGTGCAACGCTATTTTTATCGCGAATGGCTTTCAATCCTTGCTTCGCGATTTCAAACTGTTCTTTTACTGCAGCTGCACTCATATTGTTGCTTATATACTATGTGAATACAAATATTTATTATGCAGGATATCTATTCTTAAATGTAGATATTATCGTGTCACTACCTTATTTATTTGGATACACCAACAATTTCGCTCAGCTCTTGCTTAATATTTTTTAACTCGCTCAATATCCATTCTTGTTGCATACGGCTTTCATTTATTTTTTCATCATTTATTTCACCCTCAGTTTGTATATCGCCAATGTATCCATTTATGTATTCGAGTGCATTGATCTGTTCATTTTTTTGATTGACTAAAAACTCGTGATAGTTATCATAATCGGTTTTTACTTCTTCAAGAAATCGGTTTTGTTTCATTGCGTTTTTAAGTGCTTCTCTCTTTTGTAATAATAAAAATCTCTTAGAATATAATTGTGCTTCCATGTCACCAAGTATTTTGTCCCTCTTAGCTAAATCAACTTCTAAATCTTTTACATTTCCTAGATTAATAGTGGACATGATATGATTTCTTCTTGTATATAATCAGCAGAGACTATAGTAAAAACTACAAAACTAAAAACCCACAAGTAAAGAATATAAAATCTTCTGTTTAGATAGTATATGTCGATTTCATCTTCAGAACAAAGTGCACATCTGTCTCCGCTGCTTCATGCAAGCAAAGATCGATACGTAATGTTTCCTATAAAGGATACCGATATCTGGAACATGTATAAAAAACAAGTCGAATGTTTTTGGAGAGCAGAAGAAATAGATCTCAGCAATGACATGAAAGACTGGTGTAATTTGACAAAAGATGAACAACATTTTATTACGATGATATTGGCATTCTTCGCCGCAAGTGATGGAATTGTTCTTGAAAATTTGGCAGCTCGATTTATGGGCGAAGTTCAATTAGCAGAGGCAAGAGCTTTTTACGGATTTCAAATAGCTATGGAAAATATACATAGTGAAACTTATAGTTTGTTGATTGATAGCTACGTAAAGGACGAAGGTGAAAAAACACGATTATTTCAGGCAATAGACAACTTTCCATGTATTCAAAAGAAAGCCGACTGGGCAATTCGTTGGATTAATGATCAAACTAGCGATTTCGCAACACGGCTGATCGCGTTTGCCTGTATAGAAGGTATATTTTTTTCAGGTGCATTCTGCAGTATATTTTGGTTGAAAAAGCGAGGTCTTATGCCTGGACTAACATTTTCAAACGAGTTCATTTCTCGGGATGAAGCATTGCATACAGAGTTTGCAGTGCTTCTTTACAGTAAACTAAACGCACCACTTGATCAAACACACGTTCATAAAATTGTGTGCGAGGCAGTCGATATTGAAACAGAGTTTATTTGTGACGCTCTCCCATGTCGACTTATTGGAATGAACTCCGACATGATGCGAAAGTACATTCAGTTTGTGGCCGATAGATTATGTGTTCAATTAGGCTTCGATAAGATATATGGAACTAAGAACCCATTTGAGTTTATGGAAATGATCTCATTAGAGAGCAAAACAAACTTTTTTGAAAGTCGGGTTTCAGACTATGCTTTAGCTGATAAGAAGAGAGAAGATGATGTTTTTGACATGGATGCGAAATTTTAAGTAAGATATTATATTACGATAATATATAGTAATTTAATATCTAAAATGTCAACAGAAATCTCCAGCGAAGGCATACCAATGGAACCAGATGATAGTGATGCTGAAAATATAGAAACTTCCGAAAAAACTAGCAAAACCATACGTGAAATTAATCTAGCTGGATTAGTTACTTTATCATCTACTGAAAAAGAGGGAACGCCTAACAAATCTATTGGTAGGCTTCTGAGACAGTGTGTTGCACTACATGATGATTTTGAAGCGGACAGCTTGACTAAAAGTGTTATTTTATTTGCCACAAATAAGAATGAGAAGAAGACTAAAAAGAAGTTGATTAGCAGTGTTGTTAATGACGATATAATAACCCCTGAATCAGTCCTCCAGCTTGCACATGAAATAGAAGATTCAAAGCGCGATTCATTAAGTACTTTTCAAACAGAACAAATAACAAAAATTATTTTAAAAGCTGTAAAAGCTATTGAGAGCCGAACCGCAAAGGAAAAACAAAATAAAAGTGATATTGTATGTATATCACAATTATGGTATAGTATTCTTGTAAAAAGTATATCGGATGTGGCTCAGTTTGGGTCGGTTGTGCGTAACGCACATCTAATCATGAAGGATCACCCGTCTACCGACGTTCCCCCATGTATCGCATATCTTAGTTCTGATCTTATTGCGGCAGCTGAAGCGACTACTCTTGGTCGACAGATAAAACATCCTTATTTAATACTATCAACTAAAAAAACATCAAATATTACACAACAAATTATCTTGCAAAAGAGAGAAATCGCAGCAACTGCTCTATTTTTAGTTTGTATGTTTGATAATGATAGTGGATATCTTTCAACTATCCTGCGTCAATATATTTCTACTAATGCGAATGATGCAGAAACCATAACAAAAGCTAATAAACATGCCGAAATGATATCGGAGGTCTATAAAGATATGAATAAAACCCAAGGTATTGATGATCCATTTGAGTTAGTAGATAATTTTAAAGCTACTTTTTCGCAAAGATTTTTGCGAAGTTTTTCTCTTAATTCATCAACTGCCAACAACTACAATCAACATGACCCATTAATGTTGCAAATACAAAAATGGGCAGATGATACAATAAATGGTGTTGGAACTGGTTCTCCAGAACAAAAATTTCGAGATGACACATACCAGAAATTTATAAATAGCATAAACGCGTATAGTTATTCACATGAGGAAACTGACACCAATTATCTATTTTTTAAGAACGATGATGCTGCTGGAGTGGAAGGTATAATTAACATATTTCAAGAAATGATTATGTTTGGAAGCAAAGATAATATGTTTGTTATTCCTCGATGGATACATCAACTATCGGTCGATATACATACGTCCAGAGTAGAAAATCAAATAGCCGAGTTGAGCCCGGCTGAAGAAACCAATATGTCTATTGCAGAAATTATTGCTGCAACTGAAGATGCGACATATGGACATGACTTTAAATCAATTGAAGGAATTAGATTTCTTGGCGAAGTATTTATGAACAAAGTACTAGCTGAAACTAATGGGATTAAAAGTGAAACGAAAGATCAAGAAAATATATTTAACTATAAACCGTTAAATTATCATAGACATAGAGACAAATCAGTTTCGAAGGGTTCATATGAGAAACGTTGTATTATTGAAGTTTTAGAACGTAATCGTTATGTCACCATTACGCAATATCATGATCAATATGTTGTAATTTTTAACTCAAATGAAAACTTTTTAACATACGATCTAGAAAAAATACCATTGCAAGATACAACCACAAAATGGAATATCGGTCAAACACCTTTATATTCTAACCGGAAAGAACCTGGTCGGACAATTACACATCGCAAGATCTATATGTCTATTGATTACTCTAAGGGAACGCCCAGTTTCTTTGAGCACATTTCAAATACAAAAAATGCGATACGTAGCTATAATAGAGTTGATCCAAATACCTATGCATTTGATTTTATTATGAGTAATAACTATGATACACTTCTAGAAGAAATTAATAGTGAAACGGGTTTTAATGAAATAATGGATGTAACAACTATGTTTGATGGTGCGGCACCCATTGGCGGAGTTCCGTATTTTTTTACACAAGGAGATGCTGACCCATCTAGTACTAAAACTCCTGTGCCACATATTAACATAATCACCACATCTGGGGGAATTCTGGAAATGAAAACTTTTGCAAATAATCAATCTTCGCAAGATATAACGAAATGGTTAGAAACACAATCCAGTAAAGGAGGACTTGGGAAAAATATTACTACTTTATCGAAAAAAATAAAAGTGAGTATAGATCAATACAAAACTGATGATTTATCACATACGATAGACGTTTGCAACAGGGATCTTGGCGAAATGTACGAGTTTGGTATTATTCTAGGTATGTTTTTTAATGCGGTGTATAGTAAATCGGAAATAATCCAAAACTATGAATTAATTTTAACCGCTATTGAAACTGCTATATTGAAAGAGAAAAACTCAGAAGGTTCGAGAGAAACAAGGTCAAGAAAACAAACATCTCGATATGGCAGTGAGGTAGACGCGTATCAGGAGATGATAACTACTACAAAAAATACAACGATACAATTAATCGTAACGAAACTTCTTGAGTTTAATGATAATGATAAGGTCATCGACACAATAATGCGTAGAATGAATGGACTAATAAAACCCTTGCCCACACTCTCACCCCAATCATCGTCATCCTCGTCATCCTATGCAAAACAAGATTCTCGTATATTCGATATTATTAATGATGTGTTTAGCGTTGCGCTCATTTTTGAAACAAATACCAAAGATAAGTCCGTAGATACGTATAGTGATAATGACAAAGAAGACGAGGCGTTTTTAGATTGCATGATTACTATGTTAAGTGGTGCATTAAAGATATCTTCGAGCAATATGACAAGTGGTAACTTCTTATCAGGCGAGACCCTATTAAGCAACGGTGTTATAAGACCAGAAATAATACAGGATTTTGAAGAAGCTAAAAATATTTCCAAGACAAAGGATCAGATTGTTGAGATGACATTACACCAAGCGACAAGTATTCAATCAAGAACTGGGGCGAACACAAGTTTACAGTTCGAGAGTCCTCTTCGCATCCACGATACAAACAATGCCCAACATGTTTCACTGTCTGCTAATCCAAGAATGCAAACGACAGGAAAAATGACAGGAAAAACGACAGAAAAAACAGATATATTGGAACCTGTCGGGATAGGGATAGATGAGTTAAGAAGTGACGATGATAGTCGGGGTAATAATACGCCAAGGTCAGCACAAGAAACAGATATGTCAGAGTCAGAAACAGAACAAGACCCACCACAAACAGCAGCGACAGCAGCAGCAGCACAAGAAACAGATATGTCAGGGTCAGAAACAGAACAAGACCCACCACAAACAGCAGCGACAGCAGCAGCAGCACAAGAAACAGATATGTCAGAGTCAGAAACAGATATGTCAGAGTCAGAAACAGATATGTCAGAGTCAGAAACAGAACAAGGCCCACCACAAACAGCAGCGACAGCAGCAGCAGCAGCAGCAGCGACAGGGCAAGAACCAGCATGGCTTACAGAAGGGTCACGACCAATAAAAAAACAAAAAACGTATGGTGTAAAATCAAATAATAAGGGTGGCAGAAATATCTCACACAAGAAGAATAAAAAGGGAAAACATGTAACTCATCGTAGATCCACAAAATCAAATAAGAAAGCAAAACCTTCTCGCAAAGGATCACGAAAAGCACACAAAGAGAGAAAACCACAACGAACCAGACGTCTTAATAAATGAAATGATACTTAAAGATAATACATTCTATCATAATAACTAAGTATTATGAAGGTAAACAGTGTCAAAACATTGCATCCAGTAGAAGTTATATCGTTAGCGGAGCGATCTCTTTGGGGAGAAAGAAATAAACTTCTCAACCACCACAAAAGCTATGCGGTGCGAAGCAGTTATTATCCACATAACATGGATGAATGGCACGAGAAAGAAACCGAGATTTGTCGAGAATATAATATGAAGATCGCGCGCTTAAACCATGTCAGAAGAGAAGTACATAGAACTAGGTATGAAAGCATTCACTCTCTTAATAAAGTTGACCGCGATGATTATGACAGTGACGCAACAGAAACGGATATGACCCCTTCTATGTCACAAGACACGCAATACACACAACACACTCAAAACACACAAATGTATATATGTAGATTAAAAAAGTTTATACGCGATCAAGTTCAACTATTGTGGTATTGATTTACTGAATAAATCTTACTGAACAAAACAAGAATACGGTATTCTTGTTTTGTGTTATTTTGTTTACATCCAAATTACATCGGGCGTATCCTAGACAACATATTTCTCCATGTTTCTATCCTAGCTTCCGCAGTGGCACATAGTAGATCGTGCTGATCAGTTGCATACTTGGTCGTTAACAATCCGTGTATTTTATGTTTGAAAACCCGATCTTTGAAGAGATCTTCTGCTTCGCGAAATGCAGTGTCAACGTCACCGGTTTTATCGCGATGCATTTTATAAAGAATGCAGCGGTCAAAATCGTATGCCGCAAGTAAATCTGCCTCACGCACTATATGAAACGCACGTTGATATTCGCCGTGACACGGAAAGCCATTTTTTTTCACTTTGGAGTAAGACATCGTGGAAATTATGTCTAGAATAGCTTTTCTTTCAATTGGTTTGATAGAGTTACGTTCTAGAAAGAGGCCGATATCATGCATTCCTTCATCTACATTTGTATATTTATCGTCGCACATATCATGCAATGCTGCTGCACTATAAATAATCTTTTCGTATTGGGTTATGGTCGGCGATGTGTACTTTTCTTGTTCATATATTTTGTATGCATTATTGAGAACTTTAAATGTATGCGAAATGTCGTGCGTACTATCTATGTTGTTTTTTGCGGACATTGTCATGACAAACTTAAAAACTTCTCGGAAAAAAACAGTCATATAGAGTGACAATATAGTACGTTATAGATGATATTCAATAACGTAGTACATGTTAATTATTTAAGCCAATTAGATACTTGTTTGATAATATTTATAATATGAGGTCTGGTGACGCGAATAACCATCGCTTCGCATAGAATAAGTATTGTCGCCATTGCGAGACCAATCATAGTCATTAGAATGTATCGAGGCCGTGCGTGTTTATCATTAATTCCATATTTGGATAAAAACGTTTCAAAATTATTCTGTGCAATGACAATCGGATTTCCAGGAGCCAAGTATGTCATGAACAAACAAATGAACGCAGCAGACCATCCGTATTCCCAGCTTCTTTTTTCGTGTGTCTCTCTTGCGATCACATAGGTAACCCCTAGTAGTGCAAGATAGTTAATAAACGTCGCATTTATGAAGCCATATACCGTAAAGTTGCTTGGGTTATATAGGTATCTCAATGCGTTATATGTTGTCGGCCCTCCGTCGTACCCTAAAATGGTTGCCAAGATATCAACGTTGGGCATATAGGCTAAAATAAACTCACTTGGCACTTTATTTTTTATCATAAGGTACGGAATGATGATCACAAAAAGAATTATGTATGTAAAGAACCCGATGATATACTTTGGCATATTGTTGTCATTTGGAAAAATCCGGTCAGCTGATAATATGGTTCGTTTATCTTCGAGTTCTTGGATGTGTTGTTCTCGGGTAATCTTTTCGTGAGACTTGGAGAGAGGGGGGTGTTTTTTTTCTATTTGTACCTGATTACATGTGCCTCCGTAGGGTGCAACATCAAAATTGTCAGACATTTATATATATTAAAATATGTGAATATTATTTTATTCGTAAATTAAATATAAACATTTCGTGTGTGAATAATATATATAGTAATGGGCGAAAAGTTGGCGTTTATTTCAGGCATTACGGGTCAAGACGGATCATATCTTGCAGAATTATTACTAGAAAAGGGATATAAAGTATATGGAATATTACGTAGAACATCTTTTCTTTATAATAATACTCGTTTGAAACATATAGAGCATAAGTTAACCTTAGAATACGGAGATTTAACTGATGGACAGGCTATTTCTAATTTTTTCCAACGCATTATAACAAATAATCCAAGGTTTACAATATTTGAGGTATATAACCTTGCTGCCCAAAGTCATGTTCATATCTCATTTGAAATGCCCGAATATACATCGCTCGTAGACGGTATTGGAACATTAAAGGTGTTAGAATCAATTCGTGCGTTATCAGAAGAAAACAGGAAAAAGACCCGTTTTTATCAGGCAGGAACAAGTGAAATGTTTGGACGTGTTATTGAAACCCCTCAGTGTGAGACAACACCATTTAATCCACAATCTCCATATGCTTGTGCAAAAGTATACAGTCATTTTTTAGTTAAGAATTATCGTGACGGATATAATATGTTTGCATGTAATGGTATTCTTTTTAACCACGAATCTCCACGTCGTGGTGCAAACTTTGTTACAATGAAGATTGTGAACGGTATTAAACAACTTATTCGTCAAGAGGAACTCATAGATCAAATTACAATTTTAAAGAGTGAAAACAAAAGCGTTACTGAGGTTACGAAATCGATCGAAGACCTAGATTATGTGCTAACTCTTGGAAACATAGATAGTCAACGTGATTGGGGACATGCAAAAGACTACGTAAGAGGTATGTGGCTTATGTTACAACAAGACGAGCCAGATGATTACGTTTTGGCAACTGGTTATACTTGTAGTGTCAGACAGTTTATTGAAAGATCGTTTGCAAGGTTTGGTAAGATTATTCAATGGGAAGGCATCGGTGTAGACGAGGTAGGAAAGGATTCTAAGACAGGAAAAGTTTTTATCAAAATATCGACAAAATATTTTCGTCCATGTGAAGTAGATTTACTTCTTGGTTCTCCGCACAAAGCAGAAGAAATACTTGGTTGGAAACGAGAGTATGATTTAGATAAACTAATTGATGATATGTTTGAAAATACAACGTGAAAATAATATCTTTACTCGTCAACCGTCTTTTTCTGTTTTTTGTTGTACTTCTTTAACAAAATAATGAGGTAATGAATTATTTTCAATATCCACATTCCAACAGTCATAACCTAATATATCTGGAGATTTGACATTACCGCATATTGACTGACTTTTATAATTATTTAAGTAATACATAATTCCTGACAAATATCTTTCAGTATGTACAGAGCCACAAGATCCAAATCTTTCTACAATCACAACATCTTTTACTATATCGTAAAAAGGTAATATATTCTTTTTATGTAAAATAAAAGAACAGCACCATGTTAAGTTAATATTTATACCATCGTATTTGTCAGTAATATTTAACTTATCAAACATATCCATTACGGCTCTGTTTGTATTCATATCTGTTAGACCACTTAAATGATTAAAACTTGCTGCAATAGTATTTGTTTTTGCAAGAATATTGAAATCAAGACATCTATTTATTACAAACGTGTCTTGTGAAAAAACTACGTATTCGTATTTATCTAATAGGTTATTGTCTTTCAGGTAATTAATTCCACACTTATATGCACCTATTTCAAATCTACATTTTAAATTATTTTTCACAATAGTAACATTTGTATATTCTTTTAACATGTCTTCAACATCCTCAATATACTTTGAACCATTATCGACTAGAATAATAAAACTATCAGTATAAAACTTGTTTATTCTGTCAACATATGTTTTGATATACGTTTTATGTGTTCTTACGTAATAACTAGCTATAATGAAGCAAGGAACCATGTAAATATATTTTATATTTTTATATATTTATATTGTTATTCTGTTATAGTTTAAAGATTTTTATAGATTAAATTATAAATAAGTATTTACAGACCCATGCGTTTTATTATATTATAACTAAAATAAATTATAGATACTGTATATTATAACTTAAAAATATTTAATTGACATTTATTATAATGTATTCAACTCGAAGTCATTGTATTTTTTGCAAAGAAAAATTAACAAATTCTTTACTCCCAAAAGATCTAGAAATACCAGTTGGGTGTTATTCTACTGATGAACCAACAATAAATTTAATACCATATAATATATTATTATGTTCAAAATGTAAGACATCTCAAACTAAATACTTAGGAGATTTGAATGAAGTGTATAGAATAAATCATGCAGATAGCACTGGAACTATAATGAAAAATTTACATATTAAAGTAAAAGATTTATTGGTCAATCTAAAAAATAATAATACGTTAAATATAAATAATATAGTTGAAATTGGTGCATCGAGGGGTATTTTAAGTGATCTATTATTAGACGAAAAAGTAGTAGATAAATATTATGTAATAGAACCTAATTTTATAGGAAATGATAGAGAAAACAGAATTGTAATTAATGATTATTTTGAAAATGTTGATTTTAATGAATATAAGAATAGTAATACAATTTTAATCTCTCATGTATTGGAACATTTTTATAATCCGATGGATATTATTGAGATTATTAAAGATAACAATTCAATTGAAAACTTCATACTAGTCTGGCCTGATTTAGAATATTATAAGAATAATGATGTATACCATGTCTTAAATACAGAACATACGTATTATGTTGATAATAATTTTATTGTTGATTTGTTTAATAATCATAATTTTGAACTAATTACACAACAAGACTATGTTGGTCATTCAGTCTTATTTGCATTTAAACGAAATAATAATTTAAGTTTAAAATTATTAAATAATAAAGACTATTCTCTTGAACTATTTATTAAAAATATTTATAATAAAAAACAAATCATTGACGAGTTTATAGAAAAAAACAAGGATAAACAAATATCTATTTGGCCTGCGTCAGTTCATACACAATTTTTATTACTTTTTTTTGGTTCGGAACAATTCAATTATGTTTTTGATAACAGCCCAAATAAATTTGACAAGTATTTATATGGATATAATTTAAAGTGTCTAAGTTTTAAAGAATATGTAAATGACGACAAGTTTGCAGTAATATTAAATGGTGGTGTCTTCAATAAAGAAGTTAAAGACTTAATTAACAATAAAAATGTTCTATACATTAACTAATTATTTTTCGTTTTATTAATACTATTATAATAATGTTATGATAGTATTAATTATTTGTTATGATAAGTAATATCATTTACGTTTTTATATGGATGCCACCAACATTTATCAAAGAAACGTTGCCAATAAAGATAACTTTCATAATCTTCAGGTGTTCCCCAACAGATATAATTTTTAATTTGAAATACCTTTACTTTTAAACCAGATTTGATATTTTGATTTATTACATCATCAACATAAAACTCACCATTTGAACGTATATTTTCTTCGTAGTTGCATTTCAATCCATCTAGAAAATGTTTAGATTTCCTATAAAACATTGTTCCATTAATAACATGACTTTTACGTATATCATGAACATTACTGTCAAACTTTTTACAAGAAACTTTTAAAACATTACCATCGTCATCCGTTTCCATCCATGCATACATATTTGGATTATTTCTACTTGCTGGTTCATCGCAAAAACTCCATACAATTACATCAATACTTTCATCACTAATCATTTGTTGATACTTTTCCATATCATAATAAACGCCATTATCACAAGCAGTAATTAATATGGGGGTATCTTCATCTATGTTTGCTCTTTTAATTCCTATTTCGGTTGTGCACGCTTGGCCCTGAGTAACTTCATTTATTCCAATTATATGAGATGTCGGATAAGTCTCCTTTATTTGTTCTTCAAGTGGATATTGTTTTAAATGATCATCTAGACAAATAAAAACATTATTATTTGATTGTGGAAGACATTTTATAGCTTGAACCACCATGGGTAATCCATTTACATCAATAAGTGGTTTTGGGTCTACATATCCATTTTGAGAAAATCTGCTCCCACGTCCAGCTAGAGGTAAAACAGTTGTAATATTAATTTTATCATTAAAAGGTTGTTGTAGAACAATAATATTTGAAAAGTATTCTGACCATTTATTGTAGATATCTAGATCATATGGTGTTCCCCATTGTAACATATGTTCTATTTCAAAAATATTCACGGATAGATTGTCATCAATCAATAAATTGTATACCATAGATACATAATATTCATTTTTTATTGTCATTTTTAAATCCATAAGTTTTTGAAAATATTTCTTCATTATATTGATATTTTTGAAGTAATATGTTCCATTCGATGCATATTCTTCCATTCTGTTATTTGTAAAGGGTTGCTTTTCTTGTATTTTCTCCATCCAACGTGAACCTTCTTGTGTTTCTTTTAAAAAGGCATAATTGTCTGTACCAAGCATATGAGGGTGAAATCCTTTATAACATGCAATTGCTCCGTCTGCATTTCTATCACGAGTATCTTTTAAAAAACCTTTGTAATCCCACCACGTTCCATAATCACAATAACTTACAATTACTTCTTGTTCGTCATCTTCTTGTAATAATTTATCAAATATTAGTGATACTGCGTGGACAGGACCTTCACGATTTATAACTGGTACTTCATATATTTTTCCAGTCGGACATATATTTTCTAATATATTTCTCATGTTTGTAGTTTTCAAATGTTCATCGTTACAAATAAATGTGAAATCAGTTTCATCTGGAAATAAATTTATAACGTGTTCGATCATTGGTTTTCCATCAACTTCGATGAGTGGTTTAGGGTCCATATACCCTGCTTCTTGGAAGCGTTTGCCAATACCAGACATTGGAATAATAACCTTCATTTTATGCTATTAATAGTATGTATTTATATCATTATATAAATATTTCTAATTGAAAGAATACTTATATAATTATTTTTTCAATATCACCTGAGTGTTCTATTTGGATGAATGATATTTAATTTACTCTTTAATCCAATAATAGCAGAAGTAAGCGCTATACTTCATTGGGGTAGTAATATTTCTTTTTTTTCTGAAATCATCAATTGCTCTACCTGAACCTGCTTCTTTCCAACCATAATCATCACAGATTATAACACCTCCTTTTACAACTTTATCGTATAATTCATCTAAGCATACAATCGTTGATGTATACATATCGCCATCTAATCTTAACAATGATAAATCTCCAACCTCTAATTTTGGTATAGTTTCTTCAAAAAATCCCTTTACAAATATAACATCATTATCAAGTAAATTATACTTATCAAAGTTTCCTTTAACCTCTTCTAGTGAAACAGCATACGATTGCCAGTTTGTTCCGTTTACAATATGATCTTCAGTATAATCTGATGTCTTAGGTAATCCTTCGTAAGAATCACAAGCATAAACTTTTTTATTTGTATTATAATATTTGTTTAAAGCTGCCATTAATATAGTAGCACCCCCCTTCCACACACCTGCTTCAAGAATGTCACCTTGAATATCATTGTCAACTATATATTTGTATAAATTTTGTATATTATTCAAATTAGGCGTGTGTATCATTGTTATTGATTCATCGGACATTGCGCCATTTTTAGTTATATATATTTTATTTTTTAAGTTTTCTATATCTGCTATTGAGTGATACATTATAATACAATACGATATATTTTTATTCTAAATTAAACCTAAATTAAACGAATGATTTTATATAATCATTTTTTCAATATCAATTGAGTTTCTTATCTGGATTACATTTAACTTAATAGAACGTTTCGCTACAATATTAATAGTATCGTAAAACTTATTTTGTATACAATAATTATGTTCATGTATAAAACAAGGAAGACATAGCACATGAATTGTGGTTATATATGGATTTGATACTAGATAAAGTATATTTTTAAAGAAAGAAGAACCATAAGCTAACACTATATTCTTACATTTTGTCATCATATTTATGATCTGTATTTCATTAAATTGAGAAAGATCAATATCATTATAATTATTGTTTTTACAAAAAATGTTTCCATGTGGTTTTTCAAAGACCCCGTTTGATGAAGACAACTCACCATATTTTAAAATACAAATATTATCATATGAAATAGTTGGTATTGTATTATTTATTGCATACTTTATTATATTATTTATTATAATATTATTTATATTATTCCACATTTCTATATCCTCAAAGAAACCATGAAGTTTATTTGGTATAATATGCATAGATTTGAACTTATATAGTATATTTTCTTCTATAAAAATAGGTGGATTTTGTATATACCCGTTTTTCAAAAAATATGATATAATATCCATTATTCCTGAAAACGTGTTTTTATAAAGTAGAATATGAAAATCACCTATATTATTATTACTTGTTAACAATTGATATAACACGTTATATATATATGAATATCCATGTATACCAGTTCGAAATACTGGTATTATTGGTATAACATCCTTTTCTATTAATTTATAATCTTGTGTCAAAAGATCATTACGAATAGAATGAATTATATTTTCTCGGTTTTGGTCATCTAACAAACATGTCCAATCGTTCGAATTATTAATATAATTATAATCTGTGTCCATAGCAAGTGTCATAAATTCATAATCCCTATCATATGGTTTCATATAATAATACGAATCATTAAATGTTTCAGGATGAGTATTTTTCGCATTTTGAAGTCTTATAGTAGGTGTAGCCATACAATACACGTATATTATCTATAATGATATATTATAATACATTTTTTAACGCGTATTATAGTGAAACTATATTTAAAGAATTCTTAAATAACATAATATATAATTACTATAATGACAACTAATAATATACCAGAGTTTATATGTCATAGAATAAATACTATAAAAGAACTAGAAAAAATAGATACACATTATGGTGTTGAAATTGACATAAGAGATGACCCGAATACAGAGAATATACATATTGCACATGACCCGTTTATACTAGGTGAAAATCTTGAAAAATATTTATCACATTATAAGCATGGGACATTAATATTGAATGTAAAATCTGAGAGAGTCGAGTTAAAGGCTATTGAATTATTGAAAAAGTATGAAATTACAAACTATTTTTTTCTAGATAGTTCATTTCCGATGATGGTTTTATTGAATAAAAAACTAGATAATAAAAATATTGCATGTAGATTTTCGGAATATGAAATAATAGAACAGTATAGACATATAAAAACTATGGTAAATACTGTGTGGGTTGATTGTTTTACAATACTTCCTCTTACAAAATCTATACAAGAAGAAGTAAATAACGATGGAAATAAAACATGTATTGTATCTCCAGAGTTACAAGGTAAACCAGAAGATATTGAAAAATATAAGTTACAGTTAAAAGAGAATAATATTTTTCCGGATATGATATGTTGTAAACGTTATAATATCGAATTATGGTTATAATATACCGTGTTTGTAAATAATTATTCTATTTTTTTGCGATATTTTTCTGCATCCCAATTATTTAAATATTCTATTTCTTCTTTTTTAAGATTTTCATGTTTTTCATGATATGTTAAGATATGTGATTTTAATACATCTTGAATATCTCTATTCTTTTTTAATGAGGATGAAACTGTGTAATAAAATGTTTCAATACGAATAATTTTTGGTATATCATGGTGTGTATTGATATAATCAACCAGCGATTTTCTGTCTATATCTAGATTATTTTCAAATATGCATAGACTTTCTCCACAATAAATTAACTTGTCTGGAAAAAATGTAGAACCAATAATCTTATCTGTTTTTTCTATGTCGTCATTTATTCCTTGTATGTCTATAAATGAAGAAATCGTGTTTTCATTTGTATACTCTTTTAGTATGGATGATATGTAATTAGTATGTTTATATTTATTAAATGCATTGCTCGTTCCAGATATTTTTTCAAGAGTTTTTATAGTGTTTTCTAACAAATTATATATCTGGTTTGGATCGTCTGAAGTTACTACAATTCCATGATTTTTTAAAAATATAATATTCTCGTTAGTGTATTTATCCATTAACTGCTGAGTTACACTAATACCAGGTGTCACATAATCTATAAAACAAACATCATTAAAATGTTTATTTATTAACTCTTTACAATCAGACAATCCACATATTGAACTAAATGCAAGAGGATGAATATGAACCGTATATTTTTTTGTTATACAGTGCATAGTTGTTTCAATAGATGGTTTATACTTTTTTAAAAATAAAATATTATCGTTTACTATTTTTGAACTATATTTTTCTAATTGTTTTTTATCTTTTGTTTTTATTATATTGTTTATATCGTGTATAATATTTTTGTATTTTACGCCCACATAGTTTTTATGGACATCTATATCTGTAAGATTACATCCAGAAGATTTTACAAACAACGTATTATCTGTTTTGAATGAAATATTTCCTCCACCCGCTTGAACAAGATCAAATCGTTCTCCACAATAACTGCACATATTTTTAAAGTGTATTGATTCTGTAAAATAATTTTTAAAAATTAGAGACAGATGTTTAAAACTGGAAAACGCAATATAATCAGTTTGTTTATTGATAGTTACGAAAGAATCATTGGTAAAATAAAAACCAAATACTCCTGTTTGATTTGCTCCAGCTATATCACACTTCATACTATCACCTACTATTGCTATATCGTCTCGTAAAATATTGTTTTCTCCTAGGACGGTGTAGAATAATTTAGGGTCGGGCTTTTCACAATCATATTCTTCACTACAGTATATGTGTTGGAAATAGTTACTTATATTTAAATGTTCTAGTTTTGAAAATTGTTCGTATGATAAGTTGTTTGTTAACATAAGTAATATGATGTTATTTTTTTTGCACGTTTCTAAAAAGTCGGTTACTCCTTCATACAAACACAATTGTGAATTAAAATCTTCAACAAATGTGTTGTAAATAGATAAAATGTAATTATTATCTGTGATTTGAAGCTCATTGAGAAATCTTTTAATATAGTTAAACTTATTATGACTCGCTGCAATTCCGTGAGTCATATTTTGATATTGTGATTTTACAACTTTAAAAAGTTTTTCCAATTTCACTATTGTAGTTTTCTGTGACGAATGTAAGTTATGATTAATATGATGTTCTATAGTAATAAACATTCTGTTAACCGCATGAGTATAACATGTGGTATAGTTATACAAAGTGTCATCAAAATCAACCAATAAGTAACGAAACATTAATTTATTAGTTATGTTAATACAATACTAAAAAATAATATATTTAAATATATTTGTTATACATATCTAATGAGCAAAAACATACAAAGTTTTAGAGATTTATCTTTTGTTCAAACAAGTATTACGAAACGATGTAATGGATATTCAAATTACAAAAATGTGACTTTTCAAGGTAGAAATGAATATTACCCCAATGTACTATTATACGATGAAAGTAAGACATTAATAAACCCATATGATGAAATGGTCATGTCTTTAGGTAAGACTAGTTTTTATGATGATAATGTATATAACGGTAATATTGTAAATTATAATTTTGACGATGTCATAGTTAAAATACAGAATATTTCTAATCCAGTATTATTTTTTGTTTATAATTTTGATAATTATTATCATTTTTTATACGATACACTTCCGTATTTAACTCATTATAATGAGTTAAAAAAGGAAATACCTGATTTAAAATTACTTGTACAATATCCTAATAAGGATAAAAATGAGTTTTATCATTTTAACAATGATTTTTTGAATAAACTGGTTGATCCTAGTGATACTATCTTGCATATGCCTGGAAATATTTATTCGAATATGTATGTTGGAACATCCTTTACGCATGGAAATCATTCCAATGAACCACCTGACGAACCTGTATATGATTTTTTTTTGAAAATGTATAAAACAATAGATATGAAGAACATAAATGAGAAGTATTTAAACATTAAAAAAATGTATGTTTCTAGACGTTCACATAAAAATACAGATACATCTAATATAGGAACAAATTATACATCAAGAAGAAAAATGATAAATGAAGACGAAATAGTTAATATGTTAACAAATAATGGTTTTGTTGAAGTTTTTACAGAGCATTTAAATGTAGATGAAAAAATCTTTCTGTTTTACAATTGTACCCATATTGTTGGATCTATTGGTGGTGGAATGGCTAACTTGTTATTTAGTACCAAGCAAACAAAGTCATTTGTTATTGTTTCTCCATTTTTTATGGATATTAATAGTAGATTTCGCTATTCAATGGATAATACTGATATTTCTTATCTTTATAACACGGAGGTTCATAAGGATAATAATAGTAATATTTCTTTATTTTGTAGAGTTCAAATAATAGACGATAAGTCACAATATCTAGAAAAAATTGGAGAAATAGTAAAATATATAAAAGATGATATATATTTAATCACTGTTTCAAATAACGATATTGCTGGGTTCAACAATGTAAATCAATTACAAAATATAGAGTTTTCTGAAAAACAATTTAAATTACTAGATCATGGATTGAACTCACCATATATATTAATTAATATGTTAGAACTTGAAAATAAAGTTATTGATTAAATATATAATTGTTAGATTAGATTTTAAATAATGAATGTTGGCGTTATTATATGTGGACTTGAAAGGTCAGTTGACATTGTAATGAGACAACTTGAAAATCTTCTTGATAAGCATACTATTTCTTTTTATCTAATGTTGACTACATCAAAGGAAAAAGAATACATAAGTTATAAAAACACATGTATAAATCCTAATGTAGCATTATCATTAAACTTTAGAGAAACAAACAATTCCGGTTTATTTTCAGAGTTTAGAAATAGTTTACACGTTACTGAAAAAATTAACGCTGGCATAAAATTAGTAAATAAGACACATGATTATTATATAATAGTCCGAAGTGATTTTATATGTGTCAAACTTAATTTAGAAGATGATATTTGTGACGATGATACTCTATTTATATATGAAAAATCATCAAACAGTTTTTCTAGTTCATTTGGATCAAAAAGATTTAACGATGGTATAATAGCCTGTAAGAAATATGAGCCTTTAAAAACACTATACTCTTTACATGAATACAATGCACAAAATACTAATTATTTTGACAAGATTATATACGACTATATAAAAACAAATGAAATAAGACATAATTTTTTAAAAAATATCGATTTCAAACTAGTATTGTCTTTGTGTAATGTAATCGCTATTTCTGGGAGTTCCGGATCCGGAAAAACCACATTATCAAATATTATCAAGTTGATATTTAATGATAATGCGACAGTTCTAGAAACAGATAGATATCATAAATGGGAAAGAGGTGATGAAAGATATAAACAAACAACTCATTTAAATCCTGAAGCAAACTTTCTTGAAAAAATGAATGATGATGTATTCCAGTTAAAAATAGGAAATGAAGTTCATCAAGTTGATTATGATCACACTAATGGAAAGTTTACACAGAGACAAAAACTTGAGGTAAGAGATAATATAATTGTATGTGGGCTTCATACATTATATCACACCGAAATGAATAAGATAGTGAATGCACGAATATTCGTAAATACTGATGCAGAATTAATGAAAAAATGGAAGATAAATAGAGACGTTTCTCAAAGAGGACATACAACTGAAAAAGTAATAACCCAAATTAAAAGTAGAGAAGAAGACTATAATACACATATATTATCTCAAAAAGTTAATTCAGACATGATCATTAATTATTATGAAAATGATAACGAAGAATTATCATGTATTTTTATTATAAATAGTGATTGTCTGATAACAAGAATAATGAATTATATTACGGTGCATAAATACAAAAGTGAGTACAGAAATAACGGGCAGACACAGCTATATATTTATTTAAAAAATGTATCCCCAACTATACCAGAAGTTATAAAAATAATCAATACGAATAAAGAATTATTTCAACAACCATTTCTTTATGAAATATTTGAAATATTATATACAGTATTGAAAACATAAATGAAGCTTTCTTGAATGCAATAGAATGAATAACATAATATGAATTATAGTTTATTGTGTTATTTTATATCAAGCAGATCATTTATACCATCGTTAAATGATGTTGTTACATTCCATCCTAGTTGTTTTAATTTATTGTTACTAATATAGTATCTAATATCATTGAATGGTCTATCTTCTATATATTCAATCCATTCATCATAGTTTTCTGTATTTTTGATTTTCTTAATTAGTATTTTTGCCACATCCATTACAGTATATTCCATATTTTCATCACAACCAATGTTATATATTTCGCCTATGCAACCTTTTTCTAAAATAGTTTGGAATGCTATTGCAGTATCTTTTGAATGTAAAAATGCGCGCACTGCATTTCCCTTTCCTTGTATAGTGACCTTTTTGTTTTCTTTTAACAATTTTATGAATAAAGGAATTATTTTTTCAGGATATTGATTAGGGCCATATACGTTGTTACCACGTGTTATAATAATAGGAAACTTAAAAGAATGATAATAAGACTGTGCAATTAATTCAGCTCCAGCTTTAGTAGCAGCATATGGATTTGTTGGACATAATATAGAATGTTCCGTCTTTTGTTTTTCATTTATTTCTGTCATTGATTCACCATAGACTTCATCAGTAGAAACATGTATAAATCTTTGTATTTTATTGTATATACGACAACACTCGAGAAGATTATGTGTTCCAAAAACATTATCGCGTGTGTATGTTAAAGAGTCGTTAAATGAGTTTTGAACATGAGATTGAGCAGCAAAATGAATGATGTGTGTAATTTTATATGTATTTAAAACGTTTGTTATTAAATCTTTGTCCGCTACATTACCTTTAATAAAAACATATTCATCATCGTTTCTAATTATTTCATCAATATTTTCCTCGTTGGCACAATAATACATAGCATCTATGTTTACTATTTTTTTGCATTTTTTTAAAGGGAAATAATGATTTACAAAGTTGCTTCCAATGAATCCACAGGCACCTGTAACCAATAAATTAATTTTATATTTGTTATCGTCAAATGACGTTTTGTAGTTAAGTAAACATTCTTTAACTGACTCTTTTATATTTTTTATACGTGGATAATTATTTTCTATAAATGTTGTATCGAGATAATTATTTGATCTATCAGCTGCAAGAATCCGGCGTTGTTCATCTTGTGTAAAGTTTTCCCACGAAAACTCTGGATTAACAATGTCTTTATATAACGATAGAACCTCATTATGAGATATTAAACCAGGGTTTGTTAAATTAACTGTTCCTACATGGTTCTTTTGAATTAGGTCTAATACAACAGGTAATAAATCCGGTAATACGGTCATTGAGTTAGGTATTGAACAGATCTTTTCATAATTAACAATCTTAGTTATAAAATTTCGTTTATTTTCTTCTCCTGTTATTGGCATACGTATACGAATATTCAAAACATTATCATTGAATGATTTCATAATTTTATCAGTGAACCCCTTTACGATAGAATATGAAGATCCAAAGAAATTCGGTTCTGAATTTTCTGTAAACCCATTTATTTCACGACCACAAGGATGATCTTCATCGTATTTAAAAATACATCCAGTTCCAAGATATGTGTAATGAATACCCTTGTTTTTACATATAGACGCTAGATTCAAAGGACCATATAAATTATCTCTAATATTATCGTATAATTTTCCCTCTTGCTCTAAATAATCAATAGTTTTGTATTCAGTGTTTCCTATTCTTCCATGTGTTCTACCTATAAAGGAAACAACATGAGTAGCATTTGTATCGTCTATTTCTTTTGATAATTTGTCTAAATTATCAACTCTAGAATTAGCTTTGATATAATTTATACCAGATTCATTTAACAATTTTATAAATTGTCCGCCTATCCATCCATTTGATCCGTATATTAATAATTTAAGTGCATTATTTGTTGAATAATGTGTAGCCATAATTCGATTATATGTTTAATTAATAAAATAACATTATTAATTAAACTTATTTTGTAAACATAATTTGATTAAGTTTTTGATAGCATATTTGAAAGTTGATTTTGATTTGTTGTATGAAGATCCATTAGATTTATCTTATCAGTTGATTGATTAAAAATCTTATCGTGATATTCATCGTAATTATTCAGCACATCTTGTGTTTTTTCTATAATATTATCATAATCCGACCATATAATGTATTTGTTATATGGTATTTTATCACTTAGTGGTGACGTTTCACATATTACAATAACACCACATTGTAATGCAGGAAGCACTCGGAGTTCTTCAAATGTATGATGATGATCTGTTTGATGTATATTTATCATAACTTTTGTATGTTTATACAAATTCTTCATTTTTTCTCTGTCAAAACAATTGTTAATATTAGAATGTTTTATACTCGTGTTTTTAATCATTTGTATTAATGCATTACGACGAGGTTCAGAAGTATTAATAAATGTTGTTAAACAATTAAATGGTCGTTGCGATTTTTCATGATATACTGATTCATGAACACATGGTGCAATATAAAAATGTTTTTTCGAGAATGTTTCGTATAACCCAGATGTTTGAACATTATGGATATTAGGTATACTATAATCAATAATAAGTTCGTAGTTGTTACATAAATTATCATAATTAACAATTCTTACTAAATATTTATTATCTTCGTCGTCCAATATAATACCCTCTTTTGAATCACGAGAACCTCTTCCACCATTTTTTACTAACGTATGTTCATAGTTAATTGTTACACGTATTATTTTGTTATTATTATTAAATGCGAAGTTGATGTCACTAGTCAAGTTTATATTTATATTTTGTAAACTTTTGTTTTTAATACATTCTATAAACAAGTTTTTTACATATTGATAATAATCGTTTACCATTCCACAATTTTCATAATAATAAATTTTGCAAGTGTTAAGTTCGATTAACTTATTCATTATACAAAAATATCAATTATGTTTTTATATTATAATCTATTATATAGCTTAAAAGTATAATAATATATATTATCAGAATTAAATATGTATCATTCTCAGTGTGAAGAAGATCAATATTTAAATGATAATTACTTCAAAAATAAAAGAAGTGGTAAATACATAGAGCTTGGTGCAATAGATGGTGTATTTTTTTCCAATACAAAGTTTTATGAAGATCAGCTTGGATGGTCAGGAGTACTTATTGAACCACACCCTGAAAAGTTCAAGTTATTACAAAATAATAGACCTAATAACCATTTATCCGGAAGTGTTGTAAGTAATGAAACAGAGTTTCAGACATTTCGTTATTTTGTAGATGGTTATTGTGCAGTATCTGGAATAGAAGATACATTGCCTGGTGCACATTTTGGTGCCTATTTTGATGGACGTGTTGGACAGGTTCATCCACAAGCGAAAAGAATAATGAAGCCTGAGAGTTTAACAAGCATATTAAGAGCATCAACAATTGAACATTTTGATTTATTATCTCTTGACGTTGAAGGACACGAGTTGTCAGTACTTAATTCGTGGGATTTTTCAATTCCGATAGATATTATATTGATTGAGATGTTAGGAGCGGAAGATGGTAGAGATGAAAAATGTAGAGAAATATTAATAAATAATGGTTACGTTTTTAAAGAAACGTTTAAACATAACGAAATATTTGTTCACAATTCTAGCCCATATGTTTAATTTATTACATTTTGAATTACTACTATTGATTATATAACGAATGGTAGTAATAATTATTTTATATCTTAATAATCATTATTATTTCTAAGATTTTAGTACGAATTTATCATTTCCTAAGTTAGATGGACATAGATTGAGAAAACTTCCTTGTTTAAAGAATTCTTTGATTGTCCAATAAAACTTTATGTCTGTGTTTGTTTCAACAAAATGCATCAAAAAGAAATCAAATGGAATTGCATAGTTAGTTTCAACGTTTGTGATAAAGTTTAAAAACTTAACAATCGTTTCATATTTCCAAATTAACGAGTCTGCATTTCTTAGTTCAAACTTTCTTATTAACCTAAACTCGTCATTTTCATCAGTAATATCTTCTATATATAACTTTTCTGGTGTAGTTTGTTGTGAAACTATATTTTTTAATTTCTCATTGTGATCATTGTATGATAAACGAAATCCTGTATTTCCTTTGTAGTATGGAACATTAAATGTATTGTTTTCAAATCCTCTCATACTTCCAAATGAAATTAAATCCCAATCTTTATTTTCAATACTTTCAAGAAAACGTGGAAACTCTTCAATACATTCACCGGTCAATATATCACTTTCGAATGTAATGAAATATCCAGAACTATAATTATTAACAATATGTGTAAACAAAGATTTAAAGTTTAAAATAAGCGACAACTCATTTTTACGTATAGGATCTGGACGAAGTCGTTTAACTAATTGTTCTTTAACATTGTGATCATATATAGTATCTGATATTAAATGTCCATAAGTAGGACAAATATATGATGTAAAACATTCTGGAACGTGTATATCTTCAAACATTTTTTTTAGAGACATATATCTATCATTTTCGAACTCTGGGTTGCACACAGAAAATGTATTAGTTATATATTTCAACGGATTTTTTGTAATAACACATTTAATATCTTTCACAATATCATCAATTGTTCTTGTCAGTTTATTATCTTTACTTGGAAAGTTATTTTGTGATACAATATGTTTCCACATTTTTTCATTATTTTTAATAAACCCAATTTGTTTAATAAGTTTAGATACGTCGCTTTCCGTGCAATGCTGAGGTAATCTTAAGAACCTATTTTTGTTAATGTGTTGAGTAACCATATCTGTTCCCCAGTATATTGGTATTGAATGTGATAACAAACCGTGTGTAATTTTTTCAGTTATATAAGTATCATGTATACTGTTTTCCATTGAAACAATAAATTTATATTGTTTTACAAAATATCTGAACTCTTCTGTATTGTATGGATTTGTTATGGGTCCTCCTGTATTATTTTTGTATGGACCGGCATATGTAACTTTAAAATTCTTATCTAATTCCTGCAAAAAATAATTTCTAACATCTCCTTGTGGATTTGATATAAATACACATATATCTTCTTTTGGCATTTTAAGTGCATCGTTTTTAGTTTGTATCAAGTCAACAAACTTATTAGTATAAATATATGGTATATATAATGGAACATTTACAATATTTTTATTATTTCGTTCTCCCCAAAAAACACAAGTGTAATTATCTGGATTTTGTTTCATATATGATTCGCCCGTAAATAAATACGTATGTTTCCATTTTTTAGAGTTTGTTGCAGATGAAATTGCGTATGGAACATGACCATTCATTAACATATCAAACTCACATAATATATCAGATTCATCAATAGTTTCACCAATAAAACATTGTTCATCATATACTTTTTGAAATAATTCTAAAAAGAATGACGGACTTAACCCAGCATTATCTGTTTTAAAATCAGGAAAGAACCCGCTAAAAAAGATTTTCATCAAATATTTTATATAAAATATAGACGTAAATCTATTTAAACTATAATTTTGTATACATACATAAATAAATGTTTTCTACAAGAACAAATGATACTATAGACGTTATACATAATGCAGGTTTTTTTTCTTGTTGTAGTATTAAACTTAATGAAATTATAGAATATTATAATAAGGAGCATGTATTACCAAAAGTTGTATCAAGTAAACAACAATTTGCATGGTATAAACCAGGTAATATGGCATCTTCAGATATTACATTTACATATTTTGATGAAAAAATCCATAATGATACTACAGTAATAGAATACATAACTGATATAAAATATTTCCACGACGATCAGTTTAGTGATTACTCTACGATTGATTATAAAAATATAAATCCTTTTATTATAAGATATTTTAGTCCTTCACAAAAAATCATACAACTTTGTACATATATCACCACCAAATATAAGTTTGACCCAGACAATACTTGTGTTTTATTTTACAGGGGAAATGATAAAAACCGTGAGACTTTGATATGTGATTATGAAGAATATATTGACAAGGCAAATGAAATATTGAAAAATAATCCCTCTGTACAATTTTTAATTCAAACCGATGAAACAGAGTTTTTGAACAAAGTTAAAGAGGCCTTTCCTGATAATTCATTTTATTTTAAAGATGAAATACGACATATTTCCAAATGTAATAGTACAGTTGATATTATAATGAAAAATAAAAACTTTATATTTTCACAGTTTTACATGGCAATCACTATACTTATGTCAAAATGTAAATATATTGTATGTGGGACAGGAAACTGTTCTATATGGATTCTTTTTTATAGAGGAAACTGTAATAATGTTTATCAAAACTTTCAAAATGATTGGTTAGTTCATAATTTATTGTAATCTAATCAAAGTTGTACGATTACAATATAAAAATATTTTATGAGTTATTAGTATATTACATAGTATGTTGGATCAAAATAAAATTCTTTTGATTGGCGGATCAGGTTCACTGGGTAATGCATTCATCAAAAAACATCTAGAACATAACGAGATTTATGTCTACTCTCGTGATGAATGTAAACACTGGACTATGCAACTTCAATATAACAATCATCCCAATCTAAAGTTTATTATTGGAAACGTATGCGACGAAAAGAAAATGCAACAGACTGTGTTGCGTCACAATTTTCACCTAATTATTAATGCGGCGGCTATGAAACATATTGACAAGTGCGAATACGAAAGCAATGAGTGCCTCAATACCAATATTAACGGACCACAGAACCTGGTGAATATCATCGAAAACTTTCAACATAATCTTACAAACCTTAAATGTGTTTGTTTTATCAGCACCGACAAAGCGTGCAGTCCGGTAAACATATATGGAATGTCAAAGGCCATCTCCGAGTCGCTATTCGTTGAAAAGGCAAAACATGTATCTAGTATCAAGTTTGTTTCAGTCAGGTATGGTAACGTTCTCAACTCCAGAGGAAGTATTATTCCAATGCTTCATGAAATGGGAGAAAATCCAGACGTAACTCATTTCAAGTTGACTGATGATCGCATGACACGATTTGTCATGACCCTGGAGCAAAGCGTTGAACTCATTGAAAAGGCAATCAAAGATGGTGAAAGTGGAGATATCGTTATCCCTAAGCTTGTTTCGTGTAAAATCAAGGATCTAATTGAAATCTTCTCACAGCATTATAATAAGCCTGTTAAAAAGATCCCTCTTCGAGCAGGAGAAAAGATGTTGGAGTCGCTTATTAATGAAACTCAGTCATTGCGACTTGTCCGCGAAGAAGAGACGGGGTATATGTTCATCAAGCCTCCGTATAAGGAAACTGTTTCTAACTGTGAAGTCCAGGACTACAACAGTAAGATTAACCCGCTTACTAAGTTTGAACTCAAACAATATTTGTATTCATTGAAGCTAATCGAACTCGACGAAACCGATGTATTTAATGGAACAGCCCAATTAACAAATGAAAGCTTTTGTAATACAAAGCCTTTTCCATATATGAAGATTGATAATGTGTTATCAGAGAGCTTCGCAAAAAAAATACAAACCGAAATATTGGATCTTCCGGATGAAGTATGGGATAGATACGACAATCCACTTGAACATAAATACACACTGCGTGACAAAAACGCACTGCCGCACCACTCAAATAAACTTTTTGAAAAGCTTACAAGTCAGGAAATGTTAGATTATTTGTCGTCCGTCATGGGATATGCGATTCTAAATGATCCAACAAAGAACTGGTGGGGAGTGCATAAGTATGATGATGGCGATCATTTGGATATTCACGTAGATGCGGGAGTTCATCCAACAACTAAGCAAAAGAAACAGTTGACCCTAGGCATTTACTTGAGTAAAGATTGGAAAGAGGAAAATGGAGGACATCTTGAAATGTGGGAGGGAGAAAATGCATCGAACAACGATGCAAAGATTTTTAATTCTGTAGACAGAGTTCTTCCACAGTTCAATACATTTGTCATGTTTGAATGTAATGATTACGCATGGCACGGTAATCCCACCCCGGTAATCTGTAAAAATGGAGAAAAACGCATATTCCTTACAATTTCTTACGTAAGTGAACAATATACCGATCTTAATAAAAAGCAGAAAGCATTCTTTGTGAAGAGACCCGATGATCCAGAAGATCCGGAAAAGGATAAGATACGCATGCTTAGATTTGATCCTGAGAAGTATAAGGAGGTGTATAGAACATAAAAATACATAATTGTGTTACTGGTTACGAGTTTCTTGTGATTATATGATTATATTTTACATTACTGTGTAAAATATAATGATTTGATTTATTACTTGATTTTGATTTATTTCATAAGAAACGAATGTAGGTTCTCTAGTACTAGATCGCCAGTGTTTCCATCCCCAAGCCAACTTACATCCATCGTAGTTGTTCCGTTATCTACATTGTCTACCCAATTCCATGACTTTTCAAAAGTTTCTTCGGGATCAAATACATCATTTACGTTGAGCATAAAGCTACAGTTTGCCGCAACAGATTGAGGTCTTTCTGTGAAATCGCGGGGAACAACTACAGGTGTTCCAAACATTGCTGGTTCCTCTTGTGCAGTTCCACTATCTGAAATAATAAATCTACAATGATATACCGCGTCTAGATATTCTTTATATGCCATCAAACTAACAAGCTCAACCTTTCCAAGATCAATGCCGTATTCTTTAATAAGCTTAGTAGTACGTCCAAAATCCAACATCTTTACGGGTAATCCATATTTGTTGACACATGCATTCGCGTAGGATAAAATTGTCTTCATTCTACCAGCAAACTTAAAGTTCTCAGGACGGTGCACATCCAGTAAAATCATATCCTTACGTTTTTGAACATCCGATCTAGGCACGAATGGTTCGCATACTTCCACAATCGTATTTCCAACCACATGCACATTATCTCGTATGCTTTCTTTTTCCAAATACTTTTTATATTCGTCGTGATACACGAAATGAATATGACTACAATGATCACACGTTGTTCGATTGATCTCCTCCAACATTCTCTTGTCGAACGATCGCATTCCCGCTTCAATGTGTCCAATAATGTATCCCTCCTTTCTCAAAGGAAGTGCCGCACACACTGTGTTTGAGTCGCCAAGAAAAATAATAATATCAGGCTTAAGATCTTGCTTCTCAATAAGCTCCATAATTGCAACCGATAGATACCCCAGTTGGTGATAATGCGTACCACCTGTTTGCTTTCCGGTGTCTAGGACATAATCGGGTTTTCTAATTTCTAACTCCTTGAAAAATACGCCCGACAACAGATCATCATAGTGCTGACCAGTGTGAACCAAAATATGATTACACCAGTCAGCGTCGTCAAGCTTCTTAAAAATAGAAGACATTCTAATAAAATCAGGGCGAATACCCGAAACAGTCATTACATTCTTTTTCATTGCGGACATGTTGATACGATAGCCTATATAAAGTTAAGTATCAGCACTTATGTAAATACATCATGACAAGTCTTTATATTGTTGTAATTCGGTAATCTGGGTATACAGATCAGGTATATTCATCATTGCACAATGATTATGCTTACTTAAAATTGTCTTGTCCACCATGGTTTCTGTTTCATGTGCAATAATCTTGTTGTTAAGTCCATAAATATCATTGATCATGCCAACTATTTCGTATTTTGAAACAGGCTGAGGCGAAAACATATGGCGAACCCCCTTCCAGTAATGCTTATTCGCCATTATTTTTTCGATAATCTTAGATAGTTGTAGACAAGTTACCCCGTTCCAATAGTGGTTTGTAAATCCTTTTATTTCTTTATCCTGATGACTTTTTACCCACTCTAAGAGAGAATACTTGTTTTTCAGTTCTTCACCTATAATAGATGTTCTGATCACAGTTGCATCGATACCAAGTTCACCAAGTGATTTGGATACACCATAATCATTCGTTTCATCGTGAATACTGTCTTCAGTGTACGATCCACTTGTGCCTGAAAAAACACAATCGGTTGTTATATGAATATATTTTGTGCATGTTATCTTACATGCAGTCGCAAGCATATTCGGAAAAAGCGAATTAATTCTGAAATACGCACGATTGCTGGTATCATTCACGTTTTTAGATTGAGGAATGATCCCCATACAATTAATAACCACATCATCGCTTGAAATACTAACATCATTTCCGTGAAGAAACTTTATAATAAAATCAGTATCTACCGAATAGGCGTCGATTTCCGATCGTGTTACTTCAATGACCTCAAACTGACTGTTTTTTTTTAAATAACTTGTCATATATCTACCCAACATTCCGGTAGAACCGAATACAAAAACTCTTTGCATATAGAGATAAATAACACTAGTTTTTATCTTTATTACCGCATTATATCATTTGCATATTAAATGTATTTCTTAACCAATTCATCAATAAGACATTGAGGACTAGAAGACTTCAACTTATCTAAATCGAGATTATTACAATAATGTTTTGCATCGGCTGCTCCATTAAACCAATGCACGCCAAAGACATCTGGGTCTGTCTCAACTGAAACAGCCTTCACGGAAGGATCTTTATACATTTTGTCTAATTCATTCCATTTCATTGGAAGATAACACTGTGCATCTTGCATACCTAGCTCAGTAAGCTTCATCTTCTGTAAAACTGGCTTGGCATTCATATAATTTTCCTTATTGAAAATATACTGAAACATTTGACAACCTAAACATTGATATTGATCTGGATTATAAAACTTTTCAATGTTTTGTAAAATACCGCTCAAAATAGAATTGTGTTTACGACCAAGGAAAAGACCAATTGGAATAACATAACGATTTGCATCCTCCCATAAATAGCGATAAATTAGCATTTTTTTATCACCCTTCACATGTGTCTTATGGTATTTTTCAACATTGTTTGTATATACAATATCAAAATCACTCCATAGTCCGCCATATTTGTTAAGCACATACAATCGGAAAAAATCACTCTTTATCACCTCCGATGCATCCTTGTGTTTGAATGGAAGATTGTTAAAATCTATGTAATGAATATTTACATTCAATATTGTCTTTAATTCGTCGAAATAATTTTTTCCAGTGTATTCATCTTTTTGTTCATTCGTTGTCCAAGACTTTGTCTTTACTGGATCCTTGGGACAAAATACATTGATCTTCCATCCAGTATGATAACGATTAAAAGAGAGAACAGTAAGAAGATTTAAATATGAAAAATTAGAGCCATCCCAATAAAGGTGCAATAGCTTAGGAAACTGCATGTGATGTTCTTCATGATATTTTACGTACCCATCGTATAGTGCCTTATTTTTTTCAATTAATGCTTTGTGTTCCTCTTGGGTAAACTTAGATTCTGCGTCACGAGGATGCCATTGGTGAACCACAAACCCAACGTCGGGGCTAAGAGTTTGGATTTTCAGCCCCAGGTTTACTGAAATAGACAATAGGATCTCATTGTCATCAAACCATGCACCCTTTGCAAACTCCTCGTCAAATCCTCCTAACATCTTGAGATTATCATTCATCATTGCGGCACAGAAGTGGTAGTGAACTGGACGAGTAGTAGGGTGGTTATACCAACAAATATTATTCTGTGCATTAAAATTAGGATCGTTTACTAGGTGAATATTTTTCAACAAATTATCTGTAAAATCTGCACTGGTACAGTTGTATGCAGAAAAAGCGAAATAGTCGTTGTGCCCTAGGTTTGATCGCAGATGTCCAAGCAAATTACCAAAATGAATACATTCTGGATTTTGAATGACAACAATCTTTCCTTTGGCCTCCCTAAACCCCTTATTGTAGACACTACATGGATTAATACGGTTTCCTTTCTCTTCGGCGGTTATTTTGATGAGATTGATCGGATAATCATATCCTTTTACTAACTCGTCGAGAGAGTGCTCCGCAGTGCTATTATCGTCCACAATGATAACTTCGTAGTTATACTCTCCGTAAGTTTCTTTAAACTTATCTAATGTATTGGTAAGCTGAGGTTTTCGGTTATAGTATCCCATTACAATTGAAAAATCATACTCGTATTTAAACATCTTTCACAGACGATGCCTTTCTAGAAAAATGTAACAAAATATCTAAGTAATTATTACGTATAATATCTAAGTCATTCCTGTTTTTTCCAAATATACACATACTCGTCGTAACTGTTTTTTTTTGTTTTTACTAATAAGAACTTATCTTGACACTCCCCAAATAATTTTAATAACACGGTTTCATACACATCAGTATTAATATTTATGATAAAAAATCCGCCACAACACAATCCCTCCCATAAAGAGAGAAATATACGCCGATAGAACCCCTCCCACTCTTGTGGGGATCGTTTGGAACTTCCCCTGTAGATTTCAATATTTTTATAGGGCGGAGACGTGCACACCATGTCATACGGATATGTTTTCGCATATTCACCATAATCTATATCATCGCTATTTGCCACGCTCATCGTGGTTTTCTCTCTTTTGTCTTCATCAATCAAATCATTTATCATGAAAGTATACATTGCCTTCAAATTATGATTTATATCAAATCCTCTATATTCTATCTTCATCATTGCCGCCGCGGCCAATCGTCCACCGAACCCGCAGAATGGATCGATCACACGAGTGCATGGATATTTTTTATATATGCATAATGCATTCGTTATTTTGAATGCATTTATCCTGCCGAAACAAAGCCCATAAATATAATAGTAACGTTTTAATAAACTGTCTCGATATCGATTATTATTTTCGCAAAAGGTAAGAAGAGTTTGTATATACTTTTTCTTCTTGTAATCTTCAACATCGCGTAAAAAATCAAAGAAGTTTATCCCTTTGTTACCAATGGTATGAAGTCTCTCTGTGAAGAAATAATAGTCTATAGTGTCACACCCAACTTTGCTCCGCCCTCCTATGTTCTCCAAATCTTCCAGTGTCATATTTGATAATATGTTCCATTCTCTCTTCACTTTATCAAAGGGTATTGTTTTTATATTTGCCGATATCTCGTTGTGCTTGGTATGATCAATAATAGTATCAGACATATATGACATAGATTTGACAGTTAGATGTTGTTTGTTGTTTGTTGTTTATTGTTTATTTATCATAGTTATAGAAATAAACAATCAATAATGACCTTAAAGTTTTTCAAAAAACATGGATCCATCTTCTAATACCCGTTCTAGCTCCTTGAGTTGCTCAGGCGTGTTCACTCCTTGGAGTTGGTATTGTTTTATTTGCGGAACCTCCACTACTTCGGTTGAAACATTGTCGCGTATTAGCATATAAAATAAATCTGTCAAATAAAACTCTTTTTGAGCGTTGTCGTTTGTTAAAAGAGGAAGATAACGTTCAAGATCACCAAACGTAAACATATATAGCCCACAGTTTACCATATCGATCTGTTTTTCTTCTTCGCTACAGTCTTTCTGTTCAACAATTCTTGAAAACTGATTACACTCATCCATTACAATTCTTCCATATCCAGTTGGATCCCCCATCTTAGTAATCGCTAACGCAACATTTTTATCTACATCTCTCATGTCGTTTATCATTTCAGTTGAAATAAGAGGAACATCTCCTGATAATACGAGTACCTTTGTGTGATTGTAACAGGTTTTCGATAACGCATCCAGGGTGCATTGCATTGCATGCCCAGTTCCTTGAGGATTGGGTTGATCAACCAGAAAAAGAATAGAAAAATCTTTTTCAGACAAGTTCTCCTTGAGGGTCTCGCTTATAATGTCTCGAAAAATACCCACAATAATAACGATTTTGATTGGATGTAACGCAAGTGCCGTTTTTATGATTTTCACAAGCATAGGCTCGCCCGCGAACTTGTGCAATACCTTGGGGACATCCGACCGCATTCGCTTCCCCATACCACCAGCCATAATAACAGGAACAAAATCTGTGGTCATTCCTGTCGTCTGCCGAATACTACTCTATACAATACAGTTTTCTATATTTAAATATATTTAAACACCACATGTCTAAATATATATACATGAAAACATTGCCAATCGAAATAATTTCAGAGCATATAATGCCATACTGTTACTGCCCACAACCACCAGATCTTTTACAAGATATTCGCAGTTTTTCGAGCGATTATAATGTTGTTAAAATGTGCTCACTGCTATTTTTAACTGAAAACGAAGACGTAACTACTGCAAATAATGCGTTTGTTATGTCGTTTTTTTTAAATATTATTCATTTTTGCAACGACGCAAAAGATGTCAGAGAAATACCAACGATTAAACTTGGAGATATTCTTAGAAGACATGTCATGAAGAGAGATAATTATACGATGGAAATATATGACCGCATAATAATGGCATACCATCTACCCATTCAACAAAAACAACGAGTTATCAAGTATTTATGGGGACTTCTTACACCATGTGAACGCACAGATTTTATAAATACATACTACATCGATAAGTTTGATTTTGATGATTAAATAATTACAATAATACGTATTATGATTTTAATAAATATAATACATATTATAAAACATCCCATGTGTGGAATTATAGCAGCACTATGCACTACGCCAAATAAATGCTCGACTATTCTATTTAGTGGATTAAAATATATGCAAAATCGAGGCTATGATTCCGCGGGGATCTGCTCGATGTCCTCCGTTGACGGCATTTGTCGCCCCATTACTACCAAGTTTGCGTCCGATGAAGAAAACAGTGCTCTACAGTTAATAGAACCACATCTCTCGTCGCACGCAACATCCTTCATTGGATTTGGACACACTCGCTGGGCTACGCATGGGGCAAAGACTGATCTAAACTCGCACCCACACACAAGCACCAACGGAATATTTACAATAGTTCACAACGGAATATTAGAAAATTATCGTGATTTAAAATCTTCTCTCATCGAGAAAGGTATGAGTTTTCATAGCGAAACAGACACGGAAGTCATTGCCAACTTGTTGGAAACTATATACGTTGACAATGGTTATAGTAAAGATATTTCGGGTGTAGAACAGTGTATCAATGCTACACAAGAGAGAATGTCGGGATCGTGGGGACTGGTTATTTTTTGCAATGATACGCCCAATAATCTATTTTGCGTTAGACATGGAAGCCCGCTATTAATTGGTAAAACTGACACAGAAATAATCGTAGCATCCGAACAATCGGGATTTGGAAATCGCATTAATGAATACTTTATTTTGAATACCCAAGATATTTGCACACTCACTCTATCCGAAGACATGGCCAGGCTCAGTATATCCACTGGAAATACATACACGATGAAGAATGCGAACCAACAACTTATTCGCGATAGTCCTTCACCTTACCCCCATTGGACAATACGAGAAATAAATGAACAACCAGAAACTATTAAAAATGCGATTAGTATGGGGGGAAGGGTTTTGTCTGATACGACTGTTCACCTAGGTGGTCTAGACAATTACAAAGACGTTATAAAAAAAACAGATAACCTTATTCTTCTCGGATGCGGAACTTCTTATCATTCTGGCATGATAGCAATGAACCATTTCAAAAATATATGTGACCTTAACTGTGTATTTCTATTCGATGGTGCAGAGTTTACCAGCAAAGACATACCCCGTAAAGGTAATACAACTGCTATTTTTATTTCACAGTCTGGTGAAACAAAGGATCTGCATAGATGTATTTCTATTGCGAAAGAACACAATGTTTTCACCGTTGGCGTTGTCAATGTTGTGGATTCGTTAATTGCTCGGGAAGTAAACTGTGGGGTATACTTGAATGCAGGCACCGAAGTCGCGGTAGCTTCTACGAAAGCCTTCACATCGCAAACATTAGTGCTATCAATGATCGCGGTTTGGATTGCTCAACAGAAAGAAATATATAGCGTAAAGAGAGAAGAATATATACGTGATATCCGAAACCTAAGTCGCGATATAGAAAGTGTTTTGAAAATAGGAGATAAACTTATCACACATGAAGTAATCGATATGTTCGAAAATAAACGCAGTTGTTTTTTACTTGGCAAAGGAATGGGTGAAGGCACTTCTCGAGAAGGAGCGTTGAAAATAAAAGAGATTGCGTATATTCATACGGAGGGGTATTCATCATCCGCCCTGAAACACGGTCCGTTTGCGTTATTAGAAACTGGTTTCCCAGTGATTATATTTGTGCCATCTGATGAACATTTTTCCAAAAATTATAACGCTCTTCAAGAAGTAGCCTCTAGAGGGGCAAACATTATATGCGTTCACAATAGTATCGATACATTAAACGATGGGTTTATTAAAGAAGATATTGCTTCTCTCTTTGATAGTGTAAAACATTCTCTTTGCGTTCCATTTAATAAAACGTTCCAAAGTCTTGTTAACATCATTCCTATCCAAATACTCGCGTACAAACTATCTATTAGTAAAGGAATTAATCCCGATAGGCCAAAAAATCTAGCGAAGGTGGTAACTGTGGAATAATTTCTATCTATATTATATACATGGCTAGTCGTATTGGAGTATCAAAGGTTCCGACACCTAAACACGGTCAAATTATTAAAAACCCCAGGTTTACACCCTTGAAGATTTAAAACGCCTGTTATTATATTACAAACTAATATAAAGGAATACTACTAATCATAGTAAGCAATAATGAAGAATAATGGGGTTGCTTCTCCTGTTTTACTGGATTTAGGT
>Ga0257127_1000321_pt1 | contig 44653 bp, 44 predicted proteins | sample SI060_135mmetaG_FD_190152 | JGI IMG/M metagenome (GOLD analysis project Ga0257127, IMG submission 190152) | Marine microbial communities from Saanich Inlet, British Columbia, Canada - SI060_135m | ecosystem: Environmental > Aquatic > Marine > Inlet | place: Canada: British Columbia | collected... | reverse complement strand
GTGCTAAATTGCTACTTGGCTATTACAGTCTGTAAATTGCTTCATAACAAAAGGGGAAGTCATTGCCGCAAGAAGACCCCCATAATCCAAGCTAAACCTTACTTCATCTCCGACCTCTAGATTGTGGTTCTCGCCATCAAGAATGATGTGATCACTGCTGGAGCCTATCATTTTTAACTGGTCAATAGACTTTAAGCTGGAAACAGGAATATCCTGTCTGCCTAATGCAATGATCACTCTCTGACGAGTACCCCGGTCGAGGAAGCCGGGAACATTGCCAAAAGCATCTTGACAAATTTCTCCTGATGGAAGGGAAGGCTTCTTTTTTGACTCGATAACTTCGGCAATAAGTTGGAAGGCGCTCCTATGCAAACCTGGGATTGCTTTTCGGCTCACAGTCTCACAACCTAAAAGAATTGATTCACCCAAACGAAGATTATTGATCCTGCCAACATTTTGGGAAGATTTAAACCAATCATAATTTGCCGAATTTCCACCTGAAATTATTTTCAAATCAATCTGGAATTCTTTTTCCAGCAAATCAACAAGTTCGGATAGCTCACGCATATTTTTATCATCCGGTTTAATTCCGCCGTAGCAGGCCAGATTGCAGCCAATACCAATTATTTTTATATGGGGCAGGGAAAGGGTTTCCCTGACAAATTGAGGCAGATCATAAGGAAGTATTCCTTCACGTAGATCGCCTAACTCAACCATAATAATTACCTGATGAATTTTATTCTGAGCTTTCGCATGATAGGAAAGGTTTTTAATAGTCTTGATCTCAGTGTTTAAACTAATATCCGCATTTTTGACGATAGATTCGGCCTGGCTTAAGGGTGTGCGCAAAAGAACAAATTGAGTTGATATTCCCGCGCTTTTCATTTTTTGAATATTTTCAATACGCGAGTCCGCGATAAATTTGACTCCACCCTGAATCATTGCTTTGGCTATGGAAGGGTCTCCCATTACCGCTTTAGTAACCCCCATTAGGGAAATGCCCTTTTCCAAATACAAGTCAGAAAGAATCTGTGTGTTTTCTCGAATCTGGGAAAGGGAAATTTCTATTCTAGGTGAGAACGAATTCATCATTTTCTTCTAAACGATTAAGCTTTTGCGCTTGATGGTCTGAGAGGGATTTAAAATTCTCTCGCTCAATCTTATTTTTCAATGTTGGGAATTGATCGCCTAATGCTTGAACAAGCTTTTGGCACCCATTACTTAAAACATCTGTTGTGGGCAATTGAAGCTGTAACTCATAGTATTCTATGGTTTCCCGAACTTCTTGTTCATTCATATCTTCGTGACTTAAAGTTATAGCTATTACCTTGGTTTTAGAAATCGTTTCGATAAGCTTAATTTCACTTTCTGGAGTTGGCATGGCCAAGTCTGGAAAATCACAACGAAACTTTCTGGCAGGTGGGTGTTGAAGGATAACTCCATCTGGCATACTTCCCTTTAAGATGCCGATAGAACTTAAGAAGGCGGGATGACTAATTGCGCTCTGTCCTTCTACTAAAATAATGTCGGGACTTTCATTTTCAAATGCCTGAACAACGGAGTGTTCAACTTCACCGACCATGAACTGGGAAATGAGGGCATCCGTGGACACACCATATTTTGCTCCCTGCATCAAACTGGTTTGGCCTGTTGCGACGAGTACCGACTTAATGCCGAGATTATTCAGGACTTTATTAAGTTCAACCGCTGTAGTCATTTTCCCACAGGCGCAATCAGTGCCTAAGACGGCAATGACGGGAACATTAACTTGAGATATTTGTCCCGTAAAGAGGTGCAAGTCTTTTAATAGAGGAGGTTTTCTGATGTCTTTAATTTGGACACCGTTTAGAGCCGCTATATGAGAAAGCTCTGGGTCTTGTGTGAAAAACTCATGCAACCCGCTAATGATGTCCATTCCCTTTTTCATAGCTTCAAAAATTAGAAGCCTATCTTTAATGGAAATAAAAGTTGCTAAAGGGGCTTTGCCATAAATGTAACAATCTGGTGTATAGGAGAGGCTCTCCAGGGCATCGTCTAAATCGGAAAAAATGGGAATGCCGCTTTTCCCTTCTCCTAATTCTTCTCCCGCATCCTTGCCAGCTAATGAACTGTCAATAATCCCAACAATGGAATAAACCTCAGAATGTCGGACCAAGGCGGCGGCGGTTTTCCCATCTACTAAACCGAACTGATTTTCGCAGTAGACCAGGCCCGTTTTTTTCTGAACTGCATTGTCTTTCTTTTTTTGTTCCCATTGGTTTTTGGTAAATAGTGTTTTGTTTTCGATTAGGTTCTCCATTTATGTTTAATATGCATTTGACTTCTTTCGCGATATTTTTGAATCGCAGACTCTGGTTTTTGACAACGTTTAGTTGTCAATGAGGAGGGTGCTATATTTTACTCAGAGCTGTTTTAAGCGTCTTGGCCACCTCTTCGTAAGCGTGTTTCTCTCCCTCGGCAAACTCTAATTTATAATTCTCATTTCTTGCTGATGCAGACTTTCTGCGTTTTTCAGCCTCTTCGATTAATTGAACAAGGCTAATATTTAATTCTTTCAAAGCGCCATCTGCTGTAATTGTTGATTCGGTCATATTTTAATGTCCTGTGTCGAAAAGTGAAGAAATTCGGATTGCCCTGTTTTAAAAGGAGCAACCGCTTTTGTTTTGAAGGAACTGTATTAATTTCTTTCTTTGTGTCCATTGGAAGGCAAATCGCTCAACTTTCGATCTATGCCGGAAATGGTTAGTTGAATGTCATTTACCGAAGATTCGATGTATCCCAACACTCTTTCCACATTATTTACTCCTTCCAAGGTTTGGGTAGAAACTTTTTTGTCAGAGGAACAATTATTATCTTTACCGCCAGTGGCAGTAGTTTCTACCGCTACAGCTTGAGAGGGGTTGATCCATGGATTTAAACCGAGCAGTAATAAGGCAAGGGTTAGAGCGGTCATTATGAACTTTGTGTAGTTATCTAGAATCATTGGTTTCAGCTCCATATAGATTTTGATCTGCGTTTCGCGTTTTTCCGCTTCTTTTTGGCTTCTTTGATTTTCATCTTCTTTCGGACAGAAGGCTTTACATAGAACCTTCTGCGTTTGAGTTCTCTAAACAAGCCCTCTTTGCTCAACAGACGTTTTAAACCCTTTAAAGCCTGCTCAACCTGGTTTTGGTAGACGGTGACTTGCAATATATAATTCTCCGTTTCTCAGTTTATTGTGTTCCTGATTTAGCCGTACTTTTAGGAGTTTTTGACCATGGTATCCGGCCTTTTTTATTTTTTCTGAACATTGAAGGGGTTTCAAGTTGCTGTTTTGAACGGATGTTCAACGCATTGATCGAGATTACTTTTTTCAATTTTCCAGAACTGTCGAAAACCTTGACCTCATGCATAAAATGACCTTTTTAAAATTTGTTTGACTCAAAAGGGAATGGCAAAAAAAAAGCCACTCCAAGAAGGGGAGTGGCGATATTTAAAAACCCAAGTTGTGTTTTTTCCCTTAGCTCGATAGGAAATGGAGGAGAGGTTGCTATTAGAATACGCTGACTGGCCTATATAGCAAGGTAATTCGGATTAATTAATATTAATCTTCCTGTTAATCAAGAATTAAGGGTGATAAAGGCCTTTCAGGTTAGTTTGCCACTTATTTGCAGGAATGGGGTGGGGAAGGAAGAACAGATTCAATCAACTTTCCTTCAACTCAACTATTTTGCTATTAAATACCGATCCATGGCCTCGAATAATTCTTTCGATTGAATCGGTTTGGCCAGGTGCTCGGTGCATCCAGCTTTCAGGCATTTCTCTCGGCCCTCGGCCCCAACGCTGGCCGTTAAGGCAATGATGGGCACCTTGGCAAATTTATTCCTCTTACGCAATTCGCGGGTTGCCTCCAAGCCATCCATCACTGGCATCCGGATGTCCATGAGAATCAGCTCCGGCTCATTGGCTTCGGCCAGGTCAATGGCTTCTTGACCGTTCCTGGCCACAAAAACCTGATGATTGTGAGTATGAAGCATATCCAATAGCATCGCCAGGTTCACTTCATTGTCTTCAACTGCCAGGATTCGACGACCATTAACAGCAGGCGATGCCGATTGAATCGTTGCATCAGGCTTATCTTTTTCTTGGGGGGTTAGTATTTTCAGGGGCAGTTCAAACCAGAAGACCGACCCAATTGAATCACTTGCAACGCCGATCTCCCCGCCATGTAGCTCAACCAAACGACGCGTGAGAGCCAGGCCTATTCCTGTCCCCCCTAATGCCTCATCCCGCACCCGGTTCACCTGGTGGAACTCAGAAAAAATTTCAATTTGCTCTTCCTCGCTGATTCCCACCCCCGTGTCCGATACAGTTATCCGGATATAGTCATCGCGTTTGGATGCCAAAATTTCGATCCGGCCTTTCTCCGGTGTATATTTCACCGCGTTCGATAACAGGTTGAGCATGATTTGCTTGCACTTTCTCAGATCACCGGTCATTTTCCCCAGGGCAGTGTCTACGGTCGATTTTATTTCCAGTTGTTTTTCCTGTATTTTGGGTTTCACCAACTCCAGACTGGCATTGAATAATTCTTGCGGTAGAAAGGACTCCAAATTCAGGCGCATCTTGCCTGCTTCGATTTTTGTCATATCCAGTAAATCGGTAATCAAAGCCAACAAATGCTTGCCGCTATTATCGATTTGGGACACATAGTCCACTTGCTTCTCGTTGAGCGGACCAAAAAATAATCCCTTCAGAAGGTCAGCGTATCCAAGAATGGCGTTCAGTGGAGTTCGTAATTCATGACTCATGCTGGACAAAAATTCTGACTTGGCACGATTCGCCGATTCGGCTTCATTTTTAGCACTGATCAATTCTAAGGTTCTTTGTTTGACTTCTTTGTTAAGTGTTAAACTCCATATCACCGTACTGCCCACAGCAAAGACTAAAAGGCTTGCCAGAACCCAGACTAAAAGATTTTTAACCGTGATCCAGGTTTCTTCTCCTTGCGGAATCCACTTTTGATAAATGTCCTGCATTTCCTCGTGAGTGATTCGCGCCAATCCCTTTTCTAAAATGCTGTTGAGTATTGGCCAATCCTTTCGCGAAGCAAACGCCAGGTTATAGGTGAACCCCGACTTCCCACCGACTCGAAGGTTGGTGATCCCGTCCTGTTCCATAAAAAGAGTGGCGACAGCAATATTTTCGATCATGGCATCCACCAATCCCAGGGACACCATTCTCAATCCTGTCAGGACATTGGGAACCGCTTCAATTTCCAATTCAGGGTAATTGTTAATGATGAAGTCATGCACCGCATAACCGGATGTAATGGCGACCCGTTTTCCTTCCATGGTATCCAATGTCTGCACTTCATTGTTGTCGGTTTTTACAATGATCACCGCAGGGAGTTTTATATAAGGCTTGGTAAAGTTCATGTACTCCAGCCGCTGTGGAGTTGGGGCGGCCCCGGACCACATATCAACAAGCCGCTGCTGGCCCATCTCCAGAACCTCGGTCCAGGTTTTTGCCGCAATCAAATTGAATCGCACACCCATCTTTTTCCCCAGTAGCACCAGGAAATCTTTGGTCATGCCATCGTGATTATTTTTTCCGTCAAGAAACTCAATCGGGGGAAAATCAGGGTCGGAAGCGTAGGTTACTTCGGGGTGCTCAATGAGCCATCTTTTTTCGTCATCGGTTAATAAAACAGAGGTGTCCACCTCTGCCTTTGCCAGTGTTTGAAAACAGAAACTTACCAACACCCAGGCCAGAACAAAAAGGAGAGGCTTGATCTTTGTATTACGAAAATTTGTCGACTGAAAATGTTTCATAATTAAGTGGCCTTTTCTCTACAGTGGAAACCATTCTCATAATATCATAAGGTCTTCTTATATTATGGTAAGACCGCAATAATTATTGTAAGATTGCGCCCTGAGCAAGGGATCCTGTTTGAATACTAAACTGAAACCTGCCAAGTCAGACAAATAACCCTGTTATGAATATATTTTTCGCAAAATTTGCCAGTTTAATGTGGGGGCCCTGGCTTCTCATTCTATTGCTGGGCGTGGGTTTTTGGTTAACGTTCCGGCTGGGTGGAATCCAGTTTCGCAACCTGTTTTACGCACTTCGGTTGGCCTTCTCAAAAGAACGGTCAGGAAAAGGGGATATTTCCCATTTCGGCGCGCTGATGACATCCCTGGCGGCTACGGTGGGAATGGGCAATATTGCGGGAGTGAGCACTGCCGTGGCCCTTGGGGGACCGGGTGCCATATTCTGGATGTGGATGACGGGATTGGTGGGCATGGCCACCAAGTATTCGGAAAGTTTTTTAGCCGTTAAGTTCCGGCAGGTCAACGAACATGGAGAAATCTCCGGCGGCCCGATGTACTATTTGGAACATGGGCTCGGGCAAAAATGGCTCGGTACCTGTTTTGCTGTTTTCGGGTCGCTTGCCGCATTCGGTATCGGCAATATGATTCAAGCCAACACCGCCGCAACGGCAGTCGTTGAGTCGCTGGGAGCAAGCAAATTTTCCATTGGACTCATTTTATCTATTTTGACTGCACTGGTGATCATAGGCGGTATCAAACGTATTTCCGATGTCGCCAGCTATTTTGTTCCATTCATGGTGGCCATTTATTTTGCCGGCGCTTTGATAGTTATCCTGTCTCACCTGAGTCAATTAGGAGTGGGAGTAAAATTGATTTTTGAACACGCTTTCACCGGAACGGCGGCTACAGGAGGGTTTATAGGAGCAGGTTTGTCTCAAACTATCCGGTATGGCGTGGCACGAGGACTCTTTTCAAATGAGTCTGGAATGGGAAGTGCCCCCATTGCGGCCGCCGCCGCAAAAACCAACCAACCAGCGAAACAGGCATTGGTTTCTATGAGTGGCACGTTCCTCGATACATTGGTCGTTTGCTCCCTCACTGCGGTGGCGTTGGCTTCGACAGGGGTTTGGGTTTCCGGGGAAACAGGAGTGGCATTAACCATGCAGGCTTTTTCGGAAGGCTTGCCGGGAAACTGGGGTCCCTTTATCGTGACCCTGAGCGCAGTCACCTTTGCATTCTCATCAATTTTGGCCTGGGAATATTATGGTGAAAAATGCTTCGAATACCTTTTTGGAGATAAATGGGTTCATTTTTATCGATACCTCTGGGTACTTTTTGTGTTTATCGGAGCCATAGTAAAATTGGAACTGGTCTGGAATTTTTCTGATGCGATGAACGCCTTGATGGCAGTTCCCAACCTTATTGGTCTGGTTCTTTTAAGCGGAGTTTTGTTCCGCGAAACCAAAGCTTACGAAATGGGAATCCGTGATGGTTCCATTGATAAATTTGATTGAGTAGTTTTTGAATTTATTTTTAAGGCCCCCCATGTTTAAATCCTATCTAAAACTTCCATTCCTCTTCTTGTTGTTTTTCACTATTGCCAGCCCGGCAAATCAAGCCTATGGCGAGATAGAGTTGGGTCTCTTTCCTGACACATTCGACAAGTTTTCTGTAGACGGTCAGTTTCACGTATTTTTTCGGCACGACAGCAATCCTTCTTTTGGCGGAACGGTGGACGCAAGGGGGCGAACAGAGACGACTTTTGGCGAAACCGTTGCCAAACTGGGTTTCACGTTTGAGAAAAAAATGCAATGGGCAGATTTAGAAGGCCGTATCAGTGGGGTATTAATGTCCACCATTAACGCGGATGTGTATGGAGCGGCCGATGACGAAAGCCAGGGCGACCTCAATGAAGGCTATTTGATTTTCAAAAAAATCAATCAATCCCCATTCGATATCAAGGTCGGCCGCCAGAATATCTTCATAGAAAAATCTTTTATCTCTGGCGATGCAAGCCCGGAAGATGCGGCGATATGGATTTCTGCGCACAAAAGTTTTTCCTTTGCCGTAAGAGTGGATGGGGATTTCGGAAAATTGAAAACCCTTGCTTTCTGGGCCGACACAGAACTTTACTCGCAACAGGGTGATCAGAGGGAGTTAGGAAAACGCGGAAAAGAAGGCGTCTCCTTTGCGGGAATAAATATGCATTACGATCTTTCGGAAACCGCCTATTTATATGGTGGGTATTATAGAAAAATAGATGAGAGCAATCTTACCTTCACCAGCTTTTCCTCCGGCGGAAAAGATCTGTTTTCTGAAAACAATACCAACGCACTCGACATTGGGTTTGACGCTACGGTCAATTCTTTTCATTTTGCCGGAGAATTTGTTTACCAACTGGGAGACGCCGGACGCCTCGGAGGACAGGAGTTAAACCGGAACGCTTATGCCGGTTTCGCACAGGCTCGGTATAATTTCAACCATCCCAAAGACCCTTACCTGAAACTCATGCATGTGTTTTTTTCCGGAGATTCTGACCTTGAAGATGACGAAGCGGGAGACTATGATCCCATGTTCATTACCAGCAGGGCTTGGAATGAATGGTTGATCGGGCAGCTTGTTGGCGAGGTTCAACTTTCCAACACAAACAAATACGCTTTCATTGTGGAAACCGGCTTCTCGCCAATGCCAAAGATGCAAATGGCTTTTATGTTTTTAAAACATTATTTGGATGAGCAGTACCTTGGCGTTTCAAGGGGAAGGCGAGCCCTGAACAACGATGATTATGCCAATGAATGGAATTTGCTGGTCGACTACGAAGTCAATAGCCATGTATATGCCCATATTGGGGCCGGCTATATTCTTCCGGGAAGTGCCGCAGAAGAATTTTTTGGCAACGATGACGATACTATTTTCACCCAGATGTGGTTGAAGTTTCATTTCTGACAGTAATGCATGAGCGGGGTGTGCTAAATTAGTGCGAAATAATGGCCTCTGATAAAAATAACATTCCGACTGGAAACAAAATTCTGGTGGCAGAAGACAATGATGTGAACCTGTCAATGCTGTTGGAAATGCTAAGTATCATGAATCATAAGGTCGTCATCGCGAGAAATGGTCAGGAAGCGATCGACCTGGCTTTGGCCGATAAACCCGAGCTGATTATTATGGATATCAGCATGCCAGTGATGGATGGGCTGGAGGCAACTCGCAGGTTACGAGAGATGGAGGAATTTTCTGCAGTTCCTATCCTCGCTTTAACGGCGAGTGCCGGGGAGGAGGGCAGAGAAAAATGTCTGGACGCCGGATGCACAGAACATTTACCAAAGCCCATTCAAACTAAAGAATTATTTGAAGCCTTAAGTCGAAACCTTCCAGTGAATTAACCAGAAAATTGAGAAATTAATCATGAAAGTTTTAATTGTTGAAGATGACGCGCCTTCGAGAGGTTTCATGAAGGATACGGTAGAAAGCCAGGGATTTGAAACCCATGTGGCTGAAAACGGTTTAACTGGCCTTGAAGCGTTTAAAAAAATTAACCCTCATCTGGTTCTTTCAGATATACAAATGCCTGAAATGGATGGGCTCCAGCTTTTAGAAGAAATTCGCAAGCTCAGTCCGAGTGTTATTGTTGTTATGGCAACCGCATTTGGTTGTGAAGAATATGCCATGAAGGCCATGGAGTTAAAGGCGAATAACTACCTTAAAAAACCTGTCCGTCATGCTGAGTTGTTGCCTCTACTCAAGAAGTATGCATCGCTTATTAATGCAAAGGCTGATTCAGAAAAAAAGCCGGAGATTAAGAAAAAGACTTCCTTTACTATTAAGCTGAATAGTGACGTTGAAAAAGTGCCTGATATGGTCGATTGGCTGGTCAAAACAGCTGGAAATATGCTTGACGATAGTGGAAAGCTTGACGCCAAAATTGGTTTGGTGGAGCTTCTAACTAACGCCATTGAGCATGGAAATTTGGGTAGCACAGAAGGCGAAAAACCCGCCAATAACTTCATGCTCAGTTCAAGAAAGGTGTCCATAGAGTACAAATCGAGTGACTCTTATTGTGAGTGGTTAATTACTGACGAGGGGGATGGGTTTGACTGGCAGTCGTGTCTTGAGCGTTTAGCTGTTGACCCTTTAGGTATGGAGGGGAAAGGACTGTTATGTAGCCAGTTTCACTTTAGCGAACTGGAGTTTAACCCTTCTGGCAATTCAGTTAGAGCTCGAAAAAACAAAAGCTCAGATTAAAATATTTGAAGGCTTTCTATTTCAGCCCCTTTATTTCATTAATTTTCTCTAAAAGTTCAGCCTCAGTAACCAAACCATTCTCGTTTAGTATCGCTATCAGCGCATCTATTTTGGTAGCTGGGCTTTCATCATGAAAATGCTCAAGAAGTTGCTGGTCTTCTTTAGCTTGAGCTTTGGCCGATTTGGTGTGAAAGCCTTTATCTTTGCCAAGCGCCCTCCTTACAACTTCCCCCAGTTTATCCAGGTGAATCGGTTTAATGATATGAGTAAAAGCCCCGTGTTGATGGGTTTCGCGGGTTGCCTCTAAAGAACTTTCCCCGGTGGTCATGATGACCTCGATTTGAGGAAACTTTGCTTTTATTCTTTTTAGGACCTGGAGTCCATCCATCACAGGCATGTTGATGTCTAAAAGCACAACTTCGGGCCGGAATCTTCCACAAATTAGCAGGGCCTTTCTACCATCACTGGCTGTTCTGACATCACATTTTTCTTTAGCAAAAAAGTTTTCCAGGAAGTCTCTTGCTTTTGGATCGTCATCGACAATCAGGACTTTTGCGTCAATTATATCTTTCATAACCTTTTTCCATTTTTAATGGTTACAAATACCATCCAGGCATTCAACAATGCAATGGAGGCAATTTCTCATAGGTGACATTCGGAGTTTGTCGAGCGGTCATTCAAAGTCAACATCCTCTAAAATACTTTGGATTTCTTTCACATTGAGAGGCTCTATGAAAGTTCGGATATGATCTGCCAGGCTCTTGGTATTTTCATCAATTTTATCTAATTCATCAAGAGCTTGTTGTAAATCCATAATATTTTCATTGCCCACGGATTCAATCAGTTTAAAAAACAGCTCCTCAGTCAGGCAAATATTCGAGAAATCCGGTCGCGGGTTTTCGTTTTCGTGCTCGAATTTCACATCCAGAACCGTCTCCAGGCAGGTAAAAACAGTTTCAACGCGGAACGGTTTTGCGATAAAAAATTCACAGCCTGCCTCAACAATTTTTCTCCTTTGCTGGTCCAGCACAGTAGCGGTAAGAGCTACAATTTTGACTTTATTCAGGGTCGAATCCTTTCTAATCGTATGGATAGCCTCAATCCCGCCCATAACAGGCATTCGCATGTCCATGAATACAATATCTGGCATATGCTGTTTCACCTTATCAACAGCCTCCTTCCCATCTTCGGCAGTGATTACCTCAACCCCGATTCCCTCCAGAAATTTGGTCAGCACATCCCTGTTGAGCTCAAGGTCATCGGCTACCAAGGCCTTTACATGAACTCCTTCCGCTAAGCGACTGATCGTTTTTCCGGATTCCTTCTGCAAGTGCTCGACAGAATCTTCTTTAGCGGGAGGAAGGGGAATAGTGAAATAAAAACGCGTTCCCTTTCCAGAATCAGAAACCAGGCCCAATTCTCCTTGCATGAGCTTTACCTGCCTTTTTGAAATGGCTAATCCCAGACCGGTTCCACCTTTTTTTAGACCTTCGCTGGATTGGCTAAAAGGTTCAAATATGGCTTTCTGTTTGCCCATGGGAATTCCTACCCCACTATCTACAACTTCAAATCCATACTTGTCGTGGCCAAGCGGTAATACCCGAAACTCTATCTCTCCACCGGAATCGGTGAACTTGACAGAGTTTCCAATCAGGTTGATTAAGATTTGCTTTAGTTTGGTTTCATCTCCATACACACCTATAGCTTTCTTCCCCAGGTCACCGACATTAAACGCCAACTGTTTATCTTCACACCGCTTTTTAAACATACCCGAAACGGTTTGAATGAATTCGGTCAAATCAAAGTCGGCACAATGTAGTTCCATCTGCCCTGCTTCAATTTTTGATATGTCGAGAACATCGTTGATCAGTTCGAGCAAGTGGTCACCACTGGAGAGGATGTTCCTGATGGAGGCTTTATACTCTGAGTCAAGGTTCGGTTCCCGCATCAATATTTGCGAGTAACCCATGATCGCGTTCATGGGGGTGCGGATTTCATGGCTCATGTTCGCCAGAAAAGCGCTTTTTTCTTTATTGGCAGATTCGGCCTTTTCTTTCATCACTTCGAGCTCAGCGAGAGATAACTTGGCTGTCTTGTTCGAAAATGCTGACTCCTCGGCCCTTTCATCCAGTTGGAGAAAAAGTTCCTCGTTTTCATTGTAAGCCAAATCCTTCAGAGCCTTTATTACTAAAAGATCTGCTTCTTTGCTCGGGGGTGGGCCGAGCTCAGGGTCCAGGTACTGTTCAAGAAACTTTGCCAGTACTTCCTGGCACTTTTCCTGGGGCATTTTCATGATGTGGGTTCTTAGGTCCATTCAATATTCCCTGCAATCAATAATTTTGTAACGGATTGATAGAAACATCACCATCGCAAAAAAACACAGACCATTTAATTAGATTAGTCAGTTTGGTTAAATTTAAGATGACGGATAAAAAATTTTAAAGAATGGATTGAAAATGGGAGCCTGCTGTTTCTGAATAGTCTAGTGGTGCTCATCCTCGTGGGCTTTGTGAATGAAATGCAACGCGTCCATCAAGTCCGGGAGCGTTTTCAAGATTTGAAAAACAGCAAAAAGCATTATCCCATGGTGAGCCCCAAAATTCATTTCACCCACATCATCAAAAAGGGTTTCCCAGGCCTCCATCAAGCTTGTGGTGAGTAAAATCAAGGCGACAAATATATTGGCGAATGGATTGTTAACAACTCGCCTTATCGCTGGTAAATATTTTGGCATACTTGTCTCTTAAAAATACTATCGATGAAGAATTTCGGTTCAGGTTGGCACTGTGGGTATTTTGCCTTATTCCCGTATAGAGATCAAGCCAGATTGAATTTGCTGAAACAGGGTATGGCTTGGCGTTACAGTTCGATTCCTCCAACTACTGGGCGCCTATCTGCTTGGCCAAATCCACTACCAGAGGCAGGAATACCGCAAAGCTCAGGGCTGGTTTGCCTATGCCCTTCCCAAAATCCTGACATAGTTTTCTTTGTGCTATATTCCTTTGGAGGGAATCTAATTATTCAACACTCCAAAATAAATTCCTCGAAAAGTTGTAGTCAAGGAGCGCTTGCCGCTTTTACTCCACATGCGAAGTATCGCTTTCTTATGGGGAACAAATGATGAAGAATTCTAAGTGGGTATCGATCCTCTTTATAATATTTTTATTTTCAACTTCTCATGCGTTTGCCGATGTAGGCCAGAGAGCAGTGAAAATTATTAAACCGCTACATAATGCTGTGCTCTCCAATCCGGTAGAGATTTGCATGGAAGCGTATGGCCTGGAAGTGGAACCGGCAGAGAATGGAGTGAATGAAGGGAAAGGGCACCATCATTTAATGGTGGACATGTATGCACCTGACAATCCTGAGATGCCCCTGCCTCTTAAAAAAGACTCTCAGTTTATTCATTTGAGCGATGGCTCTGCCTGCACAAAAATGATTTTGCCCACGGGTCGTCATTTTATTCGAACTCTGTTCGCCAAAGGCAACCACATTCCCCACCATCCTCTGATTTCGGACACCATTATCATTTACATCAAAAAGTGATTGGTACCAAATGCGGGTTTGAGGAATCCGTAGGAGGGTGTTTCTGCTATTTGGGGAAAAGGTTTAGCGGTTGAGCAGTTTTTGCAGGGTTCTGTCGCGTATTTTTTTGACCTTGCGTTCTGTAATTTCGAGAACCATAGAGATTTCTTTAGTCGTCAGTTCTTCGTGATAGTGCAGGGCCATCACCAGTCTTTCCTGCTCGGAAAGAAGGTCGATGCCTTCGGCAATATCCGCCTTCCAGTTTGACCGGTCTTCGGGTGAAAGCTCTTTGGTTTGTGTCAAAGTTTCGTTCATTGGAGTCCCCGTTTCAGTGTATTTTTTTCGAATTACGGGAGGCTTCATCTTTGCCCCGTTTCAATACCGCGATACAGCGTTTGCCTTTGCGATATACATTCCAGCCAACACGGTTGGCGGTGTCTCTGAACATCTGGGTCAAAATTTGATCTATCGTCAAGCTTTTCATAACTTCTCCTTGTCTGAATTTTGACGCTGTGACCTCTTTTGTTTAACTAGAGCAAATCGCATGCCAAAACTCCAGCCAGCCGCTCATATTGCACTGGGGTGCTAGGAATTCCCCTTTCCCTTCCCTATAAAGCCCGGTAAAATTCAGCTAACTGTCAATTTCTAAACCCTTAAGCTGGGAATTAACGCTTTGCAGATTTCAATCGACAATCAATCGTTCAATCGGATTTTTTGTATCGGCAAAAACTATAGCGAGCACGTCAAGGAACTGGGAGGCACAGAGTTGCCGGAGGAACCGGTGGTTTTTATGAAACCGGTTTCCAGTATCGTGGCTCCAGGTGAAACTCTGTATAGGCCTCGCCATGGCAACCTTTTGCATCATGAAGTGGAAGTGGTGCTTTTGATCGGCAGGGAAGGGCGGGACATTCCTCAAACGAACGCCTTATCGTATATTACCGGAGTCACTTTGGGATTGGATTTGACCCTGCGCGATGTTCAAGGTCGGTTAAGAAAAGCCGGCCTGCCCTGGGAGCTTTCCAAATCGTTTGAGCAAAGTGCGCCTTTAGGGCTTTTCAAAGCTTACGATCCAGATTCCATCGATCTGGAAAACTTGTCATTCACCTGTTCGGTTAACGGGGAGCTTCGGCAGGAGGGCAACACCCAGGACATGATATTCCCCATTAAGAGTTTGATCCATACGCTGAGCGGGTGGTGGACGTTGAGGCCGGGCGATATTATTTTTACCGGCACTCCTTCGGGAGTGGGTCCGCTCGAGGCCGGAGACAGGGTGGAGATTGACAGTCCGGTAGTGGGACCATTTTCTTGGACGCTTGCTTCTTAGTTGCTGACGAGGATCTGCTAAAACAAATTTTCCTGGTTGCCTTCGCTAGGCGGGAGTTTGTTGAAATGTTTGTAGGCCATGGGCGTGGCCACTCTACCACGCGGGGTGCGCTGGATGAACCCGGTCTGGATGAGATAGGGTTCCAGTACGTCTTCGATGGTGTCTTTTTCTTCGCTGATGGATGCCGCCAGACTTTCGATGCCGACCGGTCCGCCGGAATATTTTTCTATCATCGCCAATAGAAGTTTGTGGTCCATTTTGTCGAGTCCTTTGCCATCCACTTCCATCATTTCCAGAGCCTTGCCAGCAACTTCGCGGGTGATGATGCCATCGGCTTTCACCTGGGCATAGTCGCGCACGCGCCTTAACAGCCGGTTGGCAATTCTTGGTGTGCCGCGTGAGCGACGGGAAATTTCATTGGCTCCGTCAGGGACGATAGCGATTTCCAGAATACCGGCTGAGCGGGTGAGAATGGTTTCCAGTTCCTTCTCGTTGTAATAGTCGAGCCTGTGCACCACTCCGAACCTATCGCGCAAGGGGGAGGTGAGCAGTCCTGCTCGTGTTGTGGCTCCCACCAGGGTGAAGGGTGGCAGTTCCAGTTTGATGGAGCGGGCACTGGGTCCCTGGCCGATCATGATGTCCAGTTTATAGTCTTCCATTGCCGAGTAGAGAATTTCTTCGATCACGTTGGAGAGCCGGTGAATCTCATCGATGAAAAGGACGTCGCCTTTTTTCAGATTAGTGAGAAGCGCCGCCAGATCGCCGGTCTTTTCGATGACCGGACCCGAAGTGCTCTTGATGTTCGCACCCATCTCACTAGCGATGATGTTTGCGAGGGTGGTTTTGCCAAGGCCGGGTGGACCGTAGAACAGCACATGATCGAGGGACTCCTCCCGCAGTTTGGCGGCGGCTATGAAGATGTTCAGGTTTTCCTTGATCTTTTCCTGCCCGACATACTCGGTCAGTTGGCTGGGTCTTAGACTGTTGTCGTACTGGACTTCTTCGTTATCCAGTTCGGAGTTTATGAGTCGGTCTTCTTCCATATTTTTTTCCTGCGGGTGAGACCCGCTATAAAATATTCAAACTTTCTTTAATGAGGTCTTCGAGGCTGGCGTCTTTGCCGTTCTGGTTGTAGATTGTTTTCAGGGCTTTTTCCGCTTCCGGTTTTTTATAGCCGAGATTGACAAGAGCCGAGAGTGCATCGTCATAGAAACCTTGTTTTGGCGCGGCTTCAGGATGATGTTCCATTTCCAGTGCCAGGTCTGCCAACTTATCTTTCAGCTCCAGAGTCAGGCGTTCGGCTGTTTTTTTGCCGACACCGGGGATGGTGCTCAGTCTGGCGGCATCATTATTCATTATAGTAGAAATAAGATCCGCCGGGGACATACCGGACAGGATGCCCAGAGCCAGCTTGGGTCCGACCTTGTTGATGGTGATGAGTTTCTGGAAAATGGTTTGCTCTTCTTCTGTCAAAAAACCGAAAAGTTTCAGTTCGTCTTCCCGCACACGCGTATGCACCCTGAGCGAAACCGTTTGTCCGGGATCAGGCAAGGCGTAATAGGTAGACAGAGGTGTGAAAACCTGATAGCCCACGCCACTGACATCAACGATGGTGTATTCGGGGGACTTGTAAGTCAGCTGTCCTTTAAGGTGGGCGATCATGCTTATCCCTGTGCGAGTTTGATTTTCTGTTGCAGTCCGGCGTTATGAATGTGACAGATGGCAACAGCCAGCGCATCGGAAGCATCAAACGGTTCGGGTTTTTCTTTAAGGCGTAGCAGGACAGTAACCATATCGCACACCTGATTTTTGTCGGCGCGTCCATAACCGACTACCGATTGTTTGATTTCGAGCGGACTGTATTCCGCCAGCTCAATGCCGCAGTTGACGGCGGCCAGCAGAATGACACCACGGGTTTGCGCAAGTTTTATGACCGTTTTTACATTGGTGGCGTAGAACAGGTCTTCCACCGCCACCACATCGGGCTGGAATTTTTCCATGGCGAGTACCAGTTCATCATAAATACGTTTGAGTCGTTCGGGAAAGGAATGCTTGGGCGAACTGCGCACGCTACTCCAGTGTATGGCATGTAGGTCGCTTTTGATTTCTTCAACGATGCCGAATCCGGTGCAGTTGCTCCCGGGATCGATTCCCATGACGCGCATTTTTCTTAGCCTTGGTGAAAGGGTAAAAGCTGAGGAAGAATATTACGGCCCCACGCCTAGTGGGGTTTTAACTACTCTCAATAATGGCGGCCATGACATCATCCGGGATGTCGAAATTGGAATAGGCTTTTTGGATGTCGTCGTGGTCGTCCAGAATGTCCATCAGTTTGAGTAGTGCTTTGCCTTTTTTTTCATCCAGCGAAACGGTGTTTTGCGGAATGCGGGTGAGTTCTGCCGTATCCATTGGTACATCCGCTTCTTCGAGAGCCTTGCGTACGGTTTCAAAATTTTCAACAGCGGTGGTGATTTCGTAATGCTCATCAACAGTTTGCAAGTCATCGGCCCCAGCATCGATGGCCAGTTCCATAAGGTCGTCTTCACTTTTAGCGTCTGTTTTAACGGTGATGAATCCTTTTTGCTCGAACATCCACCCCACACAACCGTTTTCACCGAGGTTTCCGCCAGCTTTACCGAGGGCGGCGCGAATTTCGCTGACGGTGCGGTTTTTGTTGTCGGTCATCGCTTCCAGAAAGATAGCCGCCCCACCGGGACCGTATCCTTCATAGGTGGTCTCCTCATATTGAACGCCTTCCAACTCGCCGGTGCCTTTTTTAATGGCGCGGGTGATGTTATCCACTGGCATGTTCTTGCCCTTGGCGATCAAGATGGCGGTTCTAAGTCGTGGGTTGCCATCGGGGTCTCCACCACCGATGCGTGTGGCTACGGTAATTTCCTTAATGAGCTTGGTGAAAATTTTTCCGCGTTTGGCATCGGCCGCGCCCTTTTTATGTTTTATACTGGCCCACTTGGAATGACCGGACATATTCGTTCCCTATGCAAAAAATATTATTAACTTGGGGTAATTTAACATAATCTGGGTTCATCTCTCAACTTCGTATGGGTTTATGACAGAGAAAACGGTAGAAATAAAAATTTCCGGAAAAACGATCCAGGCAAAGGCCGGTGAAACCATTGTGCATGCCCTTTGGGCCGCCGACATGGCCGAAAGCGTCAAGACCGGTTGCGCCGGGGGGGTCTGCGGGGCCTGTACCGTCACCCTGCGTTATTCCGATGGCCGTACGGGAGGGACAGAACTGGCCTGCATGAAACCGGTGGAGGCCGGGATGGAAATTTTTCCTTGCCCTGTCGCAGAGGATGCTCCTGTTCTGCCCGTGCCCAACCCGGAACTTTCCACTTTGCAGTCTGCATTCCCCACCCTCAACCGGTGTACGAAATGCGACAGCTGTACCACCGCCTGCCCCATGTCCATTCCGGTGATGGACTCGGTTTTGCGTATGCAAAAGGGCGAGTTCTCAGCCGTGGCGGAAGATTTTACCACCTGCATTCATTGCGGACTCTGCCGATTCGTCTGTGAGGATAAAGTCAAACCACATAATATGGGACTCTGGGTGCGTCGTTCTTTAGGCATGAGCCGGGATTTCCCCATCGTAAAAACAACGGCTGAACAAGAGGCCGAACAAGAGTGGCAATATCTTCTAGTAGAAGACCGTGAGGTGAGGTTGCAACGAGCCCGACAGTTTCGCTCATCAGGAAGGATCGAGCCATGATGGAATGGGCGAAGGAATCTTTGGAGAAGCTCGAAGCCTCGCGTTTGACCCGGCTCAATCAGCCTGCGCCTCGGCCTGATGAAAGCGACGCTATACTCAAACAATATCATCCGGATTACCTGGGCCATGAACGCACGCTTGAGGTTGGCCCCAACGCCGGGGAAGAAAAATTTCCTTTAGAGCTGGCACAACTTTTAGAAGGCGACAGCCCGCTTGAGCCGGACTACGTCCCAAAAGTTGAAATCGAAACCGATGTGCTGATCATAGGCGGCGGCGGAGCGGGAGCGACTGCGGCCTTGACGCTGGAAGGTTCGGGTCTCTCTGTTCACCTGGCTACCAAACTCAGGCTTGGCGATTCCAATACCGTGATGGCCGAGGGTGGCATTCAGTCTGCGCTTGCTGACGATGATTCACCAAGACGACATTTTGCCGATGCGCTGGTTGGCGGACATGGTGATAACGATCCTGACCTGTTACGAATTCTTTGTGAGCAAGGTCCCGAAAGCATCCGCTGGCTCAGCCAAATCGGTTGCCTGTTCGACCAGAATGAGGATGGACGGTTCCGTCTGCGAGGTGGTGGTGGAACTTCGGTGCCGCGTGTTCTGGCTTGCAGGGACTACACCGGGCTGGAGATCATGCGTGTATTGAAAGACGCGGTGCGTCTGACCGGTACTCATATACTGGAAGAACATGTGGCGATGGAACTGGTCGATGACGGCAAAGGCCGGGTGACCGGTGCCATTCTGTTTGATCGCAATGCCGGGAAAACAGTTTGCGTTTCGGCTCGCGCAGTGATTATGGCTACCGGTGGCAGTGGACAGATTCGCTTACATGGGTTTCCCACCAGCAACCATGTGGGAGCGACCGGTGATGGTCTGGTGCTGGCTTATCGGCAGGGGTGCCGCCTTATCCATCTCGACAGTTATCAGTATCACCCGTCTGGGGCCTGTTACCCCGAAGCCCTGGCCGGGCAGTTGGTGACCGAGGCGATCCGCTCAATCGGAGCCCAGGTGGTCAATGCCCAGGGCGTGCACTTTATCGACGAGATGGCCTACCGTGATGTGCTGGCGGGAGCCATCATTAAGGAAACGGCAGAAGGAAGGGGCGTGAAAACTCCGCATGGTAAAGTGGGGGTATGGCTCGATACCCCGATGATCGATTTGAAAAAGGGAGCCGGGACATTGGCGCACCAGTTCCCCGGGTTGATACACCGGTTTGAGCGTTACAATATCGACCCGGCGAAAAAACCGATCCTGATTTACCCCACGTTGCATTACCAGAACGGCGGCATTCGTGTGGATGCGGAATGCAAAACGGATATCGCCGGACTCTGGGCCTGTGGAGAAGTGACTGGCGGATTGCATGGTAAAAACCGTCTTATGGGAAATTCGCTGCTGGATATTACCGTATTCGGTCGCAGATCGGCGGAATCGGTGCTCAGCAATATTCCTGAACGGGGAGCCGTGACTCTCAATAACCTGAATAGGTTTCGTGCGGAACGGGGAAAGATCGAGAGCGCAACGGTATCGCCCCAGTTTTTTCCATCTGCTTCAGGCATGAAACTGCAACCGGTGGCAGAGGAAGAGAAGCAGGAGACCGATTCTGCATCCAGTGATTTTGAGCCGCCAAACCCTTTCAACTTTTAACCACCCGGATTGATGGATTCTATTTTCTCCGCAGAGGGGCTTAAATTTTTTGTTGTCGTAGCTATTGCCGCTATTGTGATATTTCTCCGGCAACGCCGACAACACCGGTTAGCCGCAAATCCCAAGGTTGTGAAAGATGAGCTTGAACGGTTGGACGATACCGTTTTGTCCAATGTGGTGGTTTCCGCCGAGTTGGGGATGAATGATGTGAGTCATGTGGTGGTTTCAACTTATGGCGTGTTTGTCATTACCGTCAAAACAGAAGCGGGAAAAGTGTTTGGCAGGGAAGGGGACCGGGAATGGCAAATCAAATCGGGAAAGCAGAGGGATATTCTATATAACCCCCTATGGGAAAACCGCAAACATGTCAACGCTTTGGAAGAATTGACGGGTCCGGTCTGGTTCATCCCCGTGGTGGTGTTTACCAGGGCGGTATTAAAAGGGGAGTTCCCGGAGCATGTTCTCCGGCTGAAGGAATTGGTTCCGTATATAAAACGGCAAAAAACATCCCGCTTGTCTGATGACAAACGGGATGAAATAATACAAAAACTCCACTAGGCCCGGCGAACCGCCGGGGGTAACTAGCAATGACTCGTTAGGCCGAGAAGAACGATTGCTAGCCAGTAAAAGTTATTGCCATCTGCCTCCCTCGCTAGAGGGTTAGGCTGTGACGTCTACACCGCCGCCTTTTCCTGAAGGTATAGAGTGGTCTGTTGCTTCTACAGCGGACTCAATGAGAGAGACCGCCGCCTCACCTTCCTGTTTTTGGGCGTTGTTTGCTGTTTTGAGGGCCGCAGTCTGATATTGAGCACTCGCTCCTTGAGCTGAACCGACAGGTGTCATAATGTGATCCCTTTCAAATAGAATTATCCTTATAAGTCTTATCGGCAGGAAGTTGAGTAACTTTAGTAAAATATCAACTTTTTATTCCTTGGAAAAACAATGGTTTTGCGGTATGACGGTGCTGAAAACCCAGTAAGGAACGGATTGTTAACCGAGTTTGGGCGGGTATTTTTTCGTTAAATGGAATAAATACATTACAATAACGCTCATTCGTAGAATTGGAACCAAGAACAGGAGTAACGATGAAACGGTTAATGATTTTAACGGGTTGTTTGTTGGGGTTTTTTGTTATGTTGACGGGGTCCTCTCTGGCGGTATCGAAAGAGTACCTGTTCCCGCCAGCTAGCTACAAACCCTCTTGTGATACCTCTAAAACAACAATTTGTACTATAGAACTCTGGCTGGCCCACAAACATAAAAAGCAGAAAAAAGAGATCAAGGGCTTTCTGAAATCCAAGTCTCTTAAAGTGTTGCACCATACGATTCAGTTCTGGCGGCGTGGCAACGGGCACCCTCCGACAAATATTGCCATCGGTAGTGCTATCAGTGCGGAAGACGCACGTCTGGCGATTGATATCGCACTGAAATATAATGACACGGTGGACACGCTGATTTTGCGTCCACTCAATCCACCGAATTACGTAGCCATCGCCACTTCCGCCTGGGATGAGGAGTCGGAGGTTTCCATCAAACCGGAGGAGCTGGAAAAGTTGCGCGATCCAAAACTGACTACCGAAGAGTTCCACTCTCTCTATTATGAACTCACCAACGAAGCAGGCATCAAGAGGGATGTGTTCTACTAACCCCCACTAGGCGTGGGGCCAGTACTGCATTGCCCGTGGAGCAAGCAACACCATCAAGCGCAATACTTTTATATCCCCTCCCTTCATAGGGACTCAAGCCCGATAGTCTGAGGGGTTGGGCAGGGAGGGTTGGCTGACTTCTGTTTTTCGCTATTTCTTGCGCCGAGATAACTCTTTGCCAGCCAACAGAGCCATTGCAAGTTGGCCCCACGCCTAGTGGCCCCTTAGCAGGGGATGCAGCTGGGCAAGGGCTTGGTTGCGCCGAGACAACTCTTTGCTCGCCAAATAAAGCGACGGCACACTGGCCCCACGCCTAGTGGGGTTTGACAAATGGGGTGGGATTTGATAAAAGCTAAGCCTTTGAATTATCAGAAATTTTACTTTTTAGGAATGCACCCATGCTTGATTTAGCATTTGCCATGGCCCCGCCACCGGATGGAGCGGAATCGGGGGGAGGAAGTTTATTGGCATTATTGCCGCCGATGATCATGATGTTCATGATCTTCTACTTTGTTCTCATTCGTCCGCAAAAGAAAAAACAGGATGAAGCACGCAAGATGGTCGATGAATTGAAAGAGGGCGATAGCGTTGTGACCTTGAGCGGCATTCATGGAACTGTTAAGAAACTGAAAGAAGATACGATAATGTTACAGATTGCCGACAATGTCCGGATCAAAATCAACCGCTCTTCCATTGGTGCTAAGAGTGTTTAAATCGAGGTATGAGTTCTTATAATGTATAGGGATCTTAAGTGGAAAATCCCCTTGATACTCGCTGTAGTATTGGGCTCAGTATTACTGGCATACCCTTTGAAGGAAAAAATTTCTCTGGGGCTTGACCTGCAGGGAGGGATGCACCTTTTACTCGAGGTCAAGGTCGAAAAGGCGGTGGAAGCGAGCCTGGAGAGACTGGCGGACGATATCAAGAGGGATATCTCTGACGAAGACTTGGAAGTGGACCGCATCAAAGCCACTCATGATAATCGACAGGTCAATGTGCGTATGGTGGATAAACTGGATCTTCCACCGGTGAAAAAGGTTCTGGATGGTTATCCTTTTTTCAGTCTGGTCAGTGAGGATTCCGATGGACTTGGACTGGTCTATCAGTTGAGCGCAGACCATGTTACACAAATCGAACAAAATGCGGTGAGCCAGGGGTTGGAAACGATTCGCAATCGGGTGGATCAGTTTGGGGTATCAGAGCCAACCATTCAGGTCCAGGGGGAAAAGCGGATTCTGGTGCAGTTGCCTGGCATAAAAGATTCAGAGAGAGCTATAAACCTGATCGGGAAAACCGCTCGTCTTGAATTCAAACTGTTGGATGAAGAACAGAGTCTGGATCAGGCACTTGCGGGGAATGTTCCTGAAGATTCTGAAATTTTGTATCAGCGAGTGGAAAACAAGGAAACCGGAGAAGTTACCAAGGATCCCTTTCTTATAAAGAAGCGCACAGTTTTGACCGGCGAGACCTTGACGGGTGCGGAGGTTCGGTTTGACTCGGACTTTAATGAACCCTACGTCTCTTTGACTTTCAACAGCGTGGGTGCCATGATTTTTCAGCAAGTGACCCGCGAGAATATCAAAAAACGTCTGGCTATTGTTTTAGATGATAATGTCTATTCGGCTCCGGTTATTCAGGATGAAATCCCCGGCGGGCGTGCTCAGATCACGGGACGGTTTACTTCCGCCGAAGCAAGGGACCTGGCCATCGTTCTCAGGGCTGGTGCGCTTCCTGCACCGGTGGTGATTCTTGAAAACAGGACGGTAGGACCTTCGTTGGGGATGGATTCTATTGAAAAGGGAATCGCTTCCATTGTCTATGGTGGCCTTCTTGTCATCGTGTTCATTGCTATTTATTATAAGTTGTCCGGTGTGATTGCGGTGACGGCGTTGTTCCTCAATATTGTTCTTCTGGCCGGGGCGCTGGCATATTTTGGCGCGGCTTTGACCTTGCCGGGAATCGCGGGAATCATTCTCACCGTAGGCATGGCCATTGATGCCAACGTGCTGGTGTTTGAGAGAATTCGGGAAGAGATAAGGATTGGGAAAACGGTGAGAGCCGCGATCGATGCGGGATTTTCCAAAGCCTTTCGTACCATTGTTGATGCGAATATCACCACTTTCATTGCCGCAGTGGTATTGTTCCAGTTCGGTACAGGCCCCATCAAAGGGTTTGCCATTACCTTATGTATAGGAATCGCCGCCAGCATGTTTACCGCTGTCTTTGTGAGCCGAACTATTTTTGACGCAACCATGAACCAGAAAAAACTGGATAAACTGAGTATTTAAATTTATGAAAATTCTTAGTAGTGACACCCATTTCGACTTCATGGGTAAAATCAAAACGGCTATGACCATTTCAGGGTTAGTGATCCTTGTTGGCCTGGGGTCTGTTGCTCTGTCTGGGGGACTGAAGTATGGCATTGATTTTGCCGGTGGAACCCTGATTCAGTTGCAATTTAAAACCGCACCTGACATTGAGGTGATTCGTGACGGGCTGAAGACCATCGCACTTGGCGAAAGCACGATTCAGGAGTTCGGGTCGAAGCGGGACATCCTCATTCGCGTCCAGCGTTCCGAGGAGAAACTGGAGGCGGTGGGTTCCAAGGTTCGCAACAGTCTTAGTGGCAAGTTCAATAAAGATGATATCACCATCGCAAGAGTCGAAATGGTGGGGCCGAAAGTGGGCCGTGACTTGAGAGAAAAAGCCCTTCTTTCCATTTTGTACGCTGTCATTGGTATTGTGATTTATATTTCATGGCGGTTCGAGTTGCAGTATGCCATCGCCGCGATCATTGCTCTGGCTCATGATGTGCTGGTTACCCTAGGCGCGTTTTCGATTTTAGATAAAGAATTTACTCTTGTAGTTATTGCCGCGTTTTTAGCCATCATCGGTTACTCTCTGAACGATACCATTGTCGTTTTTGATCGCATCCGGGAAAACCTGCGCCGAAGAGGGAAAAACACGCTTGTTCAAACTATCAATGCCAGTATCAACCAGACATTGAGCCGGACACTGCTTACTTCCGGAACAACGTTGATGGTGGTTGCCGCCCTGTTTTTCTTCGGCGGAGAGATTATCCATGATTTTTCTTTTGCCCTCTTGGTAGGCGTTCTGGTCGGAACCTATTCGTCCATTTTTATCGCCAGCACGTTCCTGGTTTACTGGGACTCCCGCCACTAGGCGTGGGGCCAGTACTGCATTGCCCGTGAAGCAAGCAATACCATCAAGCGCAATACTTTAATATCTTCCCCCTGATAAGGGGGACTGAGGGGGTTTGCATAAACCAGTGGTTTTGCTGGCTAGCAAAGAGCTGTTCCCTCCCACGGGAGTGGGCTATTTGTCTCCGTTGGAATCATTTGCAATTTTCTTTAGGCCCATGCTACATTCCTTTCTATGAGTATTTCCCCCAAAGAGCAACTTCAGCAATTGATTGTCCTGCAGAATCTGGATGATGAAATTGCCGAACATAAACAGCTTCTTGCTGATATCCCTATCCAGCTTGATTCCGGGCGCGCGGAGCTGGAAGAGAAGAAGAAAATCTTCTCAAACGCTAAAGAAGAATTAGATGCGTTACAAAAAGAGCGTAAGGATATTGAGCTGGCGGTGCAGGGAGAAAATGACCACATGGCGAAAGCCAAGACCAAATTGCCGGCAGTAAAAACCAACAGGGAGTACACAGCTATCCTTTCCGAGGTGGATGCGATTAAGGAAAAGGTTTCCGGTTTGGAAGATAAAGAATTGGATATCATGGAAATTCTTGAAGAGAAGCAGAAGGAGGTTCCGGGAATCGAGAAAATATGTAAGGAAGAGGATGCCCGTTTCCAGGAATACAAGGCGAAGAAGGATGCCGAGTTGGACAGGATGAAGCAGGAACTGGGTGTGCTGGTTACCAAACGTGAGGCTGTGGGTGGTCAACTCGACAGGGTGATTATGCAACGCTATGAAAAAGTTGCGGGTTCCCGTGATGGCAGGGCAGTGGTCTTGCTACAGGGAAGTATTTGTCAGGGATGTTTCCAGCAGATTTTACCGCAGATGGCGATAGATGTTAAAGTTGGCGAATCCATTCAGCAATGTTCAAATTGCATACGTTTTTTATATTGGGAAGAAGTTCCAGAAGCCGCGACGCCGAAGTAAACCGGGTGACCGCTGTTTCGGCTTTATGGCCGGGAGAGAGGAAAGTCCGGGCTCCACAGGGCAGGATACTCCGTAACGCGGAGTGAGGGCGACCTTAAGGAAAGTGCCACAGAAAATACACAGCCTACCCGACCTTGGTCGGCGGCAAAGGTGAAAAGGCGAGGTAAGAGCTCCCCAGTACTGCTGGTGACAGCGGTAGCTTGGTAAACCCTATCCGGAGCAAGATCAAATAGGAAAGTGCTTGAGGGCGGCCCGCCCGATACTTTCGGGTTGATTGCTTGAGCCTGTTGGCAACAGCAGGCCTAGATTAATGGTCACCACTTCATGTTTCATGAAGTACAAAACCCGGCTTATGGTTTACTTCGGCAACTCGGCCCACTAGGCGCCAGCGTGACGCTGGACTCAGTTTGCAATAGCCTTATTTGGCGAGCAAAGAGTTATCTTGGCTGAAAGAGCCCGTGCCATACCTCTCGGGGCATCCCCTATGGGAGCATCATGCCGAATATGGCGTTGATGATCAGTACTGTTGCTACCGACAGGGTGAGCGACATCAGATGATAGGAAACGGGCTTAGCCGGTTTCGCTTTTGGATAAATGGTTTGCACGGCATTCCTCCATGAATGAAATATCTTAATTTCTTCGTTGTTTTATCGGCTGTTAGCCTGATTTCCTTTATGCCTGCCGGCATTTTTTTTCAGTAATCCCCCCATTCCACCTCTATTGACCAGAATTTTTCGGAGTTTTTTTTGCCAGGAGGTATCTTTTGGCATTTAATGGAAAAATGCCTTGATTTCAAGGGTTAATAGGCCGTAAACGGTATATAGGGCCAGCGTGATACCCCTTCGGGGCACGAAGGTAAATGATGAGCATAACGACCCAATTGGAAACAAGGCTACGCCTTGCGGAAATGAGCAGTTGTTTTTGCAGTCCTCAACGTGTAGATAGCTTCATGAATTATAGCTATCTGCCTCCCCTGCTAAGGGGCCAGACGTACTATAAAAGCCAAAAGACTATGGTAAATCCTTACATTTTCGTCAAGCTGGTGATTTTTGTTGCTCTGGGGGTGTGCGTTTCTCCGGCTTTGGCTGAAGTGGCTCCTCGGCAGGTCGAGTTGCCAGCGGAGAGTCTCGACTATAATTCTACGGATTTATCTTTCAGCGGAGGAGAGTTCGATTTCGCGAGTGAGGGCGAAGAGTTGCGCCTGGCCAGAAAAAAAAGCCAGTCTTCAACCCATAGGAAAAAAAGGGAGCGGTCAAGTCAGCGCGAAAAAATCAAATTGAATACCAAATATTTTAAAGGTCTTTTCTCCGATACCGGATACGCTCTGACATCTCCCTGGCGCTGGAACAGTTCTGACTGGGCCACCGCTTCACTCGTAGCAGGTACAACGGGTGTTTTTTTAATGCTGGATGATGAAATTAAAAGCGAGTTTCAAGATAATCGAAGCTCTACCACCGATGATTTGTCAGAATTTTTTGAACCGTTTGGCAACGGAGCTTATAGCTTTCCTGCTCTGGTCGGGTTTTATCTTTATGGTCGGTTTGGGGAGAATGAAAAAATGGAACGCACCGCTTTGCTGGCCGCTGAAAGTTTTCTTGTTACCGGATTGTTCACCACGGTTATAAAGACGAGTACGGGGCGGCATCGTCCTTCCAAGAAGAATAATTCCAGCACCTTTGATGGCCCTAGTACGAGTAATAAATCGTTTCCCTCCGGTCATACCTCAACTATCTTTGCCATTGCTACGGTGGTGGCCAATGAGTATGAAGAGGTTCCCCTGGTGACTCCTCTTTCTTACGGTATTGCCACGTTGGCGGGTCTTTCTCGAATTAACGATAATCAGCATTGGGCCTCTGATGTTTTTTTCGGCGCGGCGCTGGGGTATTTCACCTCGAAAACCATCCTCAGGCTCCATAGCAACAAAAAGGGCCGGCACTTTACTATTTATCCCCGGGCTGGCTATAGAAGTGGTGGTCTGGTCTTGTCATCCAGGTTTTAAAAAGGCTCGGCTACTGTGGAATCAGTTTGAACAGGGTTATCCTCTGGTCTTGTTTCAGGAATTGATGTCGGGACTTGAGAAATCCATTGAGTTCAGGATCACTTTCCTCAAGATTTCCTCCAACCATAACGTATAGCCTCGCTCCTTTGTTGACATATTCGGTAAGCGTTGCAGGCTTTAGCTTTTGATCGAGGGTGACCCCCCATCCTTTCCGCTGGCCATAATAAAATAGGTGTGGTGATTCGCGGGCCTGATTGGCGATGATCAGGTCGTCAGGCTCGGTGTTTGTTTTAATGTCCTCGCCGATTTTTATATAGGCATCACTGTAGTTCAATCTTTTGTTGAGTTTGTAGATGGAATGAATGGGGACAAAAGCAATCATGATTAAAACGAGCCAGACCTTTTTGTTCCAGGTGCCTGTGGTATTCTTCCGAAAAAAGTCCGCAATAAATTTCCCTGCAAATAAACAACCAACCGGGATTATGGGGACCTGATAGTATTCGTGGATAAAATTGTATTTTGCGGCAATCACAAAATAGGCGCAGACGGAAAAAAACCAGATATGAAGAACATAGCGTTCTTTATTTTGGCTGGCTGCCATCATTCCCAATACTAAAAATGGGAAAACGGTGAAGGCAAACATTTTTTCCACAAGCCGGGTCCAGAACATCAGTTTCCAGTAGCGCAGAGTGAAGAGCACTTCCACGTCTTTCAGCATATCCAACCAGACATTGCCGCCTCCGTAAGTTTCAAACTGGAGCCTGGCGACATAGCTGTACCAGAGAGCGGGGGGGGCGAGGATAACGGCTACAAATAAATACAATCGTGGCTGATAGAAAATTTTTCCGCGAAACTTGTTCCATGCCAGGAACAGGAGAGGTCCCCCCATATAGAGAGTGGGCAGTTTAACCAGAAAGGCCAGGGTGGAGAAAAGCGATGCGAAAATAAAATCGCTCCATTTCCCGGTGTCGAGCCAGCAGGCAAACATATACACTGCCGAAATGGAGAAAAAAAGCATGGCCGACTCGGGCATGAAAGTGCGGGAATAATAAACACTGAAAGGGAGAACGGCAAAAAATCCACAAGCCACGAGGGCTGAAGTTTCATCAAAATAGCGTTTCCCTAAAAGATACAGGAACCAGAGGGAGCCCATGCTAAAAGCGATGGCTACCACCCGCCCGAAAATTTCGTGAAAACCAAAAACTTTATAAAGAAGAGCAACGAGGTAGGTATAAAGAGGAAATTCGAAATGGTAAATCGAATTTATCATGTTGGGGCGGGGGTTAAAAAGATCCATCCCATCTGCGTAAAAATTATAGGCCATTGTGGCAGTCAAGGTCTGCCGCCAGCCGTGAAAATCCAGTAGAGGATTGGTTACACCCCATAAACGAAAAGCCAGCGCTATAACAAATATCCCCCATAAGACCTTGGAGAGATTGACAGGATTAGCTTGAGAATCTGAGGTGTTGGAAAACATCCGGGATAGTGAAGTTTTTGAATTTTCTATGGCTTGAAAAAAGTCACTGGCTTTCGGCCCAGGCGGCCAATTTCTCGCGAAATATTTTCGCATTATGCCTGACATCCACTGGAAAGTCTGAATAAAAAAGTATTTTCTTTATGGAGCGGGTATGCGGGTGTGCGGCCCCGAGTTCCAGTAATTCCTTGATGAAGGTTTCCCGGTCCTTAGCGACTCTACCCTTATTTTCTGCTTCTACAATTATGACGGGCTCCCGATCGTTTCCCGAGCCTCTGCCGACCAGTGCAGAACGCTTGACATCAGGGTGCTGGTTGAAGATGGCTTCAGAGGGAATAGTGAACAGCGTTTCCGAACCGATGATGACACGATGGCTTTTTCTGCCGCAAAACCAAAGCCGGTTTTGTTCATCCCATTTGCCAACATCTCCCATCCTGTGCCAGAAGGTTTTGCCATCGGGGATTTTTGCAAGGCGTGTGACGTCCTCCCGATTGAAATAGGCTTCAGTAACCCAGGGAGCCTTCACTATAATTTCTCCTGTTTGGCCTTTGGGGGTTTCCAGGTCCACTTCCCATTTTGGAATCGGCTCATCTAAAATTCGGATGATTTTTATTTCAGCTCCGGGAACCGGTTTGCCCACGCAGGTTCCTTCCCCTTTCTGTGATTGTGCCCAGGTGTCACCCACGATTTCCTGTCTCTCTATAGACGTGACGGGGAGAGCTTCGGTGGCCCCGTAGGGAGTGAGGACTTTGCACTCCGGTTCTAAAATAGACTCAAAACGTTTGAGCAAGGTTCCGGGAACCGGAGCACCTGCAATCAGGATGCGCCGGAGAGAAGGAAGCCGTATCTTGTTTTTTTCGCAATAGCGGCTGACGGTATCCCAAAGAGCCGGGGAACCAAAACTGCTGGATATGTGATAGCTCTGGATCGGGTGGATAATATTTTCAGGATTCACTTTTGCCGGACAGGTCGGGTCCATATCCGGAATCACACTGGTCATTCCAATCCCTGCACTGAACAAACCAAACAGGGGGAAGGTGGGTAAATCTTTTTCTCCTGGAAGAATGCCGAAGTGCTCGCGCAGAACTCGAATTTGCTGGCCGAACATGGCGTGGGTGTAAAGCACCCCTTTTGCCGGACCCGTACTGCCACTGGTGAACAAAACAGCCGCCGTCTGTTCTTCAGGGGTCTCGTCAACCTGGTAACCGGGTTGCCCACTTCTTTTTACCTGATCCAAAGTGGGTCCTCGCCAGAACCATTTTCTTCCAACCGTTACTGAGAGCTTGACCGACTTGAACGGGGCCGGGATCAGGGTTTTTACAGCATGGGCCAGAGGAATGGCGATGATTCCCTGTGGCTCGGACTGTTTAATACAATGCAAAACATTTTTTTTCCCCAGTCCCGGGTCAATCAAGACGGGAACCGCTCCGGCTTTAAATAATCCGAACGTCAACGTTACAAAATCTACTCCATAAGGAACCATCACGATTACCCGGTCGCCTTTTTTCAGGCCATGGTGGAGAAGGCCGGAGGCAATCAAACTGCTCTCTTCTTCTAACTGCTTGAAGGTGACTTGAGTTCCGCTGCGAATTTCAATGATCGCGAGTTGGTCCGGCATTTCTTTTGCCCAATGCGCCAGACTGGTGGAGATATTGTAGGGCTTCATGGCAGGCTAGGATAAATCGAGAGTTGCCTTGACCAGGGGCAGGGTCACTTTTTTCTTCTGGATATAAGATTCCCGGTTAATGGAGGAAACCGCATTTTGAATGGAAATGAAATCTCGGGAAATACGGGACAGTAAAAAATGGATGATGGGTTCCGGCATAGTCAGGTTGATATCTTTTGCGAGCTTCGATATGATTTTGGCAGTTGTGGAATCATCAATCGGTTTGATCTCGGCAACCATTCCCCACTGAAACCGGGAAGTCAGGTAGCTTTCCATGGCAGAGTTTCTGTCAGGAGGGAGGCCTGCGGTGAACGCAAGTTTTCCACCCTTTTCCGTCATCTCATTATAAATATGATAAAGCTTTTCCTGGGCCTTTGGAGACTGGGAAAGACTTTCTATATTATCCAATAGAAAAAAATCAACATCCAACAGTTGTTCCAGAGTTTGTTGGGTTTCGGGAGCCGGGTCACCCCCTAGTTTATCAACAAAATCATGTCCTTGAATGCAGACTGCACGCAGCCCTCTTTCTGCCGCGCGATTCCCAATAGACATGAGTAAATGGGTCTTTCCCAGGTTCTTCTGGCCGAAAAGATACAGGGCTTGGTAGGGAGCCGGGTTCTCGGAGCAGAATTCCTTCGCTGTTTCAAAAGCAATGCGTGACCCTTCTGAAACAACAAAGTTGGAAAAATCATATTCCGGGTGGGACGGAAAATTTAACAGTAACTGTTGGCCGGGTTTGTCGTTCATGGATCCCCGGACTATTTCGGTCCCGCATGAATTTCGATATAAGTTCTTCCCAGCGTGGAATGTATCATCATCGCGCAAACCCAGCCTTCTTTTTCGTAATTCAGAATTGTGGTCTCATGTTTGATGGCATTAACAAGGCTCCAGCCTTTGTTGACCATTTCGTTTTGATAAAAGCTGACGACTTCACCCAACGTGCTCCATCCGGAATAGAAAAACCGGCCTACTTTGACAGTCCCGCTTCCTGATTCATAAACAAAGGACTTGGAGTGATCCCGTTCAAATCCACTGGGAACCGGAATGTCCGAAAAGGGATAAACCAGTTCAGGCGGGGGAGGAGGGGGTGGGGGTGTTTCGGCTATCATTTCTTCCCACGTCGCGCACCCGGCTGTGAACAACCAGGCCCCAAATAATGAAAACAGGAATAGTCGTTTAATCATTTGTACCTCCTCCTAAGTAGACCACCAGCAAGCCTGTCATCATGAGAAAAAAACCGATCACCCTCAAGGTGCTCTGGGGTATTTCCGGGACTTTTCGCGCAAAGGACTTGACCTGTTCCGGAAAACAAAAATAAGGGATTCCTTCAAAGACCATCATCAAACCTACGGCGGACAGGAACAGGTTCATAACTTGGACCAATTGGTAACAGGGGAAATCATTAATCTTGACCGGTTATTTCGGTCGGTCGGATTGAGGGACAGGTCAGTGCAAAAACCCATAGCCGATTATCTTTTATCTCACAAACTGAGTCAATACATAAGTTGCAAGGAAGAAGGGTGTGGAAAAGCAGGCAGGACAGGTTTCTCGAGGGGGTTTTGAGGTTGTAAATAAAGGAAAAAGCATTATATAATTACTGGACTCCATTATTAGAGGTCTGCAAAAGATTAATTTAAATTAATCTTTTGTTAACTGAAAATTAATCACCAAAGTATTAAGCTTTATATTGCTTTTTTATTTAAGGGCCTGGGTTGTTTTCTGGAGGCTCCTTTTTCCATTTGAGAAATTCACTTTTGATCGTTTGTCCAATGAGGATTAAAAAACATGTTTAGATCTTTTGTCTGCCACGTTCGTAAAACTGCACTGGTTTTTGTATTTCTGCTTTCTTTTGGGCTGGTTGTTTCTCCCGGGGCTCTTTTTGCGTTAAGCAGTGATACCCAGCCGCTTGCGAGCAATATATTTGTTGAAATCGCAAAAAAGCAAAACCCCGCTGTGGTTAATGTGAGCACCAAGGCAAAAGCAGAGGCCGCACCTAAGAATTTTCGAGTTCCCCGGCCCGGTCCTGGACAGAACCGGTCTCCCGATCCTTTCCGTGATTTTTATGATCGGTTCTTTGGCGAGCGTCCGGACCAAAAACCAAAACGGGGTATGGGTTCCGGATTCGTGATTGATAAGGAGGGTCATATCCTGACCAACTATCATGTGGTAGAAGGGGCAGATGAAATTATCGTGATTCTTGATGACAATGGAACTGAAAAAGAATACACCGCTACCCTGGTGGGTTCGGACCCCAAAACCGATATTGCCTTGGTTAAAATCAATCGCGAGTCAGGGGACACTAAGGACTTCCCTTTTTTGAGGTTGGGCAGTTCCGAAAACCTGGAGGTAGGGGAATGGGTGGTGGCTATTGGTAATCCCTTTGGTCTCAGCCACACTGTTACGGTAGGTGTGGTGAGTGCGTTGGGCCGGAGCATTGGTGCGGGCCCTTATGACGAATTCATTCAGACGGATGCTTCGATCAACCCCGGTAACAGCGGTGGACCACTTATCAATATCGAAGGGGATGTGATCGGGATCAACACGGCTATCATTTCAGGCAATACCGGCGGGAATGTAGGAATCGGGTTTGCGATTCCCATTAACATCGCCAAGGGAATTTTAAAGGACCTGAAAGAAAGAGGAACGGTTACCCGTGGCTGGTTGGGAGTCATGATTCAAAAAATCACTCCCGAGCTGGCAAAATCGTTTGGACTCAACCAAAGTGAAGGAGCTCTTGTTGGCGATGTGATTCCCGATGGTCCAGCCGCCAAGGGAGGGATAAAACGTGGAGATGTTATTGTCCGGTTTGACGGTCAGCAGGTCAAGGATATGGAAGACCTCCCCAAAATTGTTGCCGCAACACGTCCGAACTCCGTGGTAGATGTCGAGGTGATTCGTGAAGGTTCCCAGATGACACTCCGCGTTAGCATAGAATTATTGGAAGATTCGAAGCCAACGGTAGTGGCCGCTAAGGCCGATCCTTTGGGCCTTCAGGCTCAGGATATTACCGAGGAGTTGGCGCAAAACCTGAAACTGGAAGGCTCGGAAGGGGTGCTGGTTTCGGATGTGACGGCTGGAAACGCCGCCGCAGAAGCGGGTATTCGCCGGGGTGATGTCATTTCGGAAATGAACCGCTCCATTGTCAAAAACCTGGGAGACTACCAGAATATCCTGGCCTCGGTGCAAAAGGGCTCGTCTGTCCTGTTTCTGATCAAACGGGGAGGAAGTACCATATACATTGCCGTTAAAGTTGAGTAGAGCGGAGCTTCTACTGGCGTGATATTTAACCCTTACCCTTTCAGCGTGCGTATTTGGTGGTTCTGGATTTTTTTTGTATTTGCCGGGCAATCCCTGGCTTTTGCCGAAGAACATTATGAACGCAGAACTCCTCTTGTCCGGGCTGTAGAGAAAGTCAGCCCGGCTGTTGTGAATATTTACACGACAGAAATTTCCCGTTCAGCGCGCAATCCCTTCAGAAATTTTAACAACAACCTGTTTGACAAGTTCTTCAAGGATTTTCTTCCTCCCACCCGAAGCCAGAAGCGCAGTCTGGGTTCAGGCGTTCTCATCAATGCTGACGGATTTATTCTCACCAACGAGCATGTTATTGCCAAAGCCGCGAAGATCCATGTTGTCTTGAGTGACAAGCAGGAGTTTGATGCCAGCGTCATCGGCGCGGATACCAAGTCTGATTTGGCAATCATCAAGATCGACTCAGACAGGTCTCTACCTTTTGTTGAAATGGGGCGGTCCGATGATTTAATGATCGGCGAACAGGTCCTGGCCATTGGTAATCCTTTTGGCTTGCAACAAACAGTTACGACCGGAATCATCAGTGCCTTGAACCGCAACCTTCGGGCGGGAAAAAACAAGGTGTACAGCGACTTCATTCAAGTCGATGCTTCGATCAATCCGGGAAACAGCGGAGGGCCTTTACTGAATATCAATGGTTCTCTGATAGGAATCAATACGGCTATCTACCAAAAAGCCGAGGGCATTGGTTTTGCCATTCCCATCGACCATGCGAAACGGATTGTCCTTGAGCTGGTCAATTATGGAAAAGTCCGGCGCGGCTGGCTGGGGGTTTCCGTGCAGGAGTTGGATGCCCAGCTTTTGCGCCATTTCAAGTTGGACCGGCAAAGAGGGGTTCTCGTTGTTGGTGTCGCCGAAAAAAGTTCGGCCGGAAAAGCGGGTTTGAAACGCGGGGATATCATCATCGGGATTGATGATCATGAGGTGGGGAACAAGTCGGACTTTAGGGGCCGCATGGCTTCTTATACCGTGGGCAGTTCTATCCGGTTTTCCCTTTTGCGAGATGGGAAAAAGATGGGGCTAAGAGTCCGCATTGCATCCATCCCCAAAAGCTATATCAAAGAGTTCACTCGAAACTGGCTTGGGCTACACATTCAGGAGAACAGCGAGCGCTTTGCCCGAGGCAACAGGCTGGTGACTTCCAAGGGAATGGTCGTTGTGGAGGTGATTCCCAACAGTGTGGCCGGAAGAATCGGTATCAGTCCCGGTGATATCATTCGGCAAATGAACCAGAAGCGTGTGGACAATGAAGAGGACTATAATAAGGCTATTGCGGAGATGAATAACCCGGACCGTATTTTACTGCTGGTTCAGCGTGGGCGGCAAGGGTATTATGTGACGCTGGAACCTTAAAAAAACCTCTTTTTTTATGACAGCAAAACAAGAAATCGAGACGCTCAAACAGTCGCTCCACGAGTACGATCACCTCTACTACGTTAAAAACTCCCCAATTATTTCCGATCAGGAATACGATGCGCTTCTGCGTCGGTTGGAAGAACTGGAAGCCGCCCACCCGGAATGCGTTTCTCCTGATTCGCCAACACAAAGAGTGGGCGGCAAAGTGGATGAACGCTTTAAAGCGGTTGTGCATCCGGCCCCCATGCTCAGCCTCGACAATACCTATAATGTGGATGAGGTACGGGCGTTTCATCAGAGAGTGTTACGCGGCCTTCCGGATATTCCCGAAGACGATATCGAATATGTGGTGGAACTGAAGTTCGATGGGTTGGCAGTGGCACTCACCTATGAGGATGGTTTGCTGGTGAGTGGGGCTACCCGTGGCGATGGCCTACAGGGAGAAGACATTACGGCAAACTTAAGAACCCTGCGTTCAGTTCCTTTGAAAATAGATACGGAGCCTTTCAAACGTATAGAAGTACGCGGTGAGGTTTTTATGCCGAAGAAAGAGTTTGAACGCATCAACGCCAAGCGTGAAGCAGAAGGGGAAACGCCTTTCGCCAATCCCAGAAATGCCGCCGCCGGAGCCTTGCGCCTGCTCGACCCTGCCATCACGGCAGAACGCAGGCTCGATATCTTTATTTATGGCGTGGGTTTTCTTTCTAGGAATCCTTTTCAGACCCATTATGAATTGCAGGAAAAACTCTCTGCGTTAAGGTTTCCGGTTAATGAGCACAACCGATTATGTAAGAACTTTGAATCGGCACTCGCCTTGATCGAGGAGTTTCGTGATAAACGAGAAGAGCTCGATTACGAAGTGGATGGCCTGGTCATTCAGTTGAACTCACTGGCCTATCGCAAAAAGCTGGGAGCAACTTCCAAATTTCCCCGCTGGGCAGTGGCCTATAAATATGAAGCGGAACAGGCAGTAAGCGAAATTATGGATATTGTATGCCAGGTGGGCAGAACAGGTTCCATCACTCCTGTTGCCGAGTTGCGGCCCGTGTTTGTTTCGGGGTCCACTGTAAGCCGTGCGACTCTGCATAATGAAGATGAAATCAAGCGCAAGGACATCCGCGTTGGCGATCAGGTGGTGATTGAAAAAGCCGGTGAAATTATTCCCCAGGTGGTCCGGGTAATCGAATCTTCCAAGGAGAGAGGGGCACCTTTTAAAATGCCCACGGCCTGCCCTGAATGCCAGGCTCCCATTTATCGTGCGGAGAGCGAAGCGGTCTGGAGGTGCGTGAACAGTGCTTGTCCTGCACAGTTAAAAGAGAGACTCAGGTATTTTGCTTCCCGCAAGGCGATGGATATTGACCATCTTGGCCCGGCAGTGATCGAACAACTGGTCGATTCAGGACAGGTCAAAAACTTTTCCGACCTTTATATTTTGAAAAAGGATGAAGTGGCTTCTCTGGAGCGTCTGGCAGATAAGTCGGCGCAGAACCTGATCGAAGAGATTGCAAAGAGCAAGTCCGCTGGACTTTCCCGTCTCCTGCATGGCTTAGGTGTGCGCCATGTGGGGCAACGTACGGCGATCGTTCTAGCCCGGAGGTTTCGGTCTCTTGATAAATTACAGGAGACCCCTTATGACGAGTTGGAAAAGATTGATGAAATAGGACCTGTCATTGCTGAAAGCCTGAGAGCGTTTCTGGATCGGGATACCAACCGGGAGGAAATGGAGCGGTTACGGCAACTCGGTATCCTTATGGAAGAACAGGGAGATGTTCCGGACAGTGGGGGTTTGCTCGAAGGCAAGCAATTTGTTCTTACGGGAACCTTGTCACAACTCACCCGTGAGGAAGCCAAAGAGAAAATACAATCCCTTGGCGGGAGAGTCACTTCCACAGTGACCCAAAAAACCGATTACCTGGTAGCGGGAGCCTCAGCCGGATCGAAACTGGAAAAAGCCCAGAAGCTCGGTATCCAGATACTGGATGAAGGGGCCTTGCAAAAACTGCTGCAAAGCGGGTGAACTCATTTGACCCACAATCAGGGTTAAAAAAGGACTGTTGAACCGCAAAGAGCGCAAAGATACAAACCTACTACTCTCACTTCATCTTTCTTTGCGTGCTCTGCGTCTTTGCGGTGAAAATAGTTTTTGGAAAATCTCGACTTAACGAGTTCTTGCGAGTTGGGGTCGTCGGCGTGGTGGGCGTCTTGTGCCCTGGGGCTTTCTGTTATCCGTTTTTGCTTTGGGTGGGCCGCGTCGTTTTCTGCGGGGAGGGGTGCCTTCTTTTTCCTCCAGAAATAATTCTTCTTCAGGCCAGGCTACGGGAATTTTATTTTTCAGGTACTCCTCGACCCGGTCCAAATGCTGGGCGAAGTCTTCACAGCAAAGGGTGATGGCTGTACCCTTGTTTCCGGCCCGTGCCGTCCTGCCTATGCGATGGACATAGTCTTCCGCGTCTTGCGGTAAATCATAATTGATGACATGCGTGATATTGTCGATATGCAGTCCGCGCGATGCTACATCGGTGGCGATGAGGATATCCAGTTCGCCCTCTTGAAACCTTTCCAATACCTTGATCCGGGCTCTCTGGTGAAGGTCGCCGCTGATTTGTCCGGCGTTGAATCCGTTATGGTTCAATTTCCACTCAAGTTGTTCGCATTCAATTTTAGTGTTGGAAAAAATCAGGACTTTTTCCCCGGCCTCTTGTTTCATCAAACCCAGGAGCAGGTTGAACTTTTCATGTTGTCCAACGTGATAGAGAATCTGTGTGATCGCATCCACCACGGCTTTTTCCGGCTCAATAGCTACCCGGACCGGATTGTTCATATGCTCGTAGCACAACTCCATAACCCGGTGATTGAGGGTCGCTGAAAACAGTATGGATTGGCGTTTATCGTAGGCCGGGCAGGCGCGGAACAAGTAACGCAGGTCGGCAATGAAGCCCATATCAAACATGCGATCGGCTTCATCTACTACCAGAACTTCGACCCTTTTCAAACTGAAGAATTTCTGTTTATAGAAATCGATCAACCGGCCTGGTGTGGCAATGAGGATATCCACTCCTGCCTTGATCTGGTTTCTTTGTTTATCATAATCCACCCCACCGATGACGCAAACCGTGCGAAAATCACAGTGTTTGCCCAGAAGCAGGGCATCTTTTTCGATTTGTCTTGCCAGTTCGCGAGTCGGGGCAATGATTAATGCACGGGGTCCAGCCTTTTCTTTAGATGCTGGTGGGGTCTTATTTTCCAGCAGTCGGGTGAACAGGGTGATCAAAAACGCCGCAGTTTTTCCCGTTCCGGTCTGAGCCTGCCCGGCCAGATCCTTGCGCGCAAGGGTGATCGGCAGAGACTTGCTCTGGATGGGTGTGCAGGTTTCAAATTTTGCGTCGCGAATGCCGTGTAATACCTGTTCCGGTAAGGGCAGGGATTCAAAAGTCAAAAGTTCCAAAAGATGCTCCAGGCGGGCGCTTCTCACATCGGTGTGTGAGAGCCTTTATTTTCAAGTGGTTAAAAAACATTAATGATGGTCTTGGTCATTATGAGGGGCCTGTCCTTGATTTGCAACTCAAATTTCATTTTACTTGACTTTGCAAGGGGCAAAATGGTTAAATCACCTTCAATTTTTATTCCGGTAGTAACCCCGATCGTAAGCCCGCCTGATCTTGATCTCAAGGAAATTTCCCTTTGATTTTCAATGGTTTTACTGTTGAAGGGGCTAACCGGAAACTTGGCATGAGGAGATTTTGTGATTCAACATGATGTAGTGATTGTGGGTGCTGGTCTTGCTGGGATGCGTTGCGCTCTGGAAGCGAGTAAAGAGCTGGATGTCGGCCTGTTGACCAAAGTCTATCCCTCCCGGTCTCATTCTGGTGCGGCACAGGGCGGTATTGCCGCCGCGCTGGGGAACTCGGAGCCGGATAGTTGGGAAGAACATATGTACGACACCATCAAGGGTGGCGACTTTCTCAACGATCAGGATGCGGTGGAAGAGTATGTTAAATCCGCTCCCAGAGTCATCTATGAACTGGAACATATGGGTTGTATTTTCAGCCGCACAGCGGATGGGAAAATCGCCCAGCGCAGTTTCGGTGGGCATTCCAAACCACGTGCCTGTTTTTCCGCTGATCGTACCGGTCATGCCATCCTGCATGCCCTCCATGAACAACTCATGAAGAATGAGGAAAAAGTAAAGATTTATAACGAGTGGTATATGCACGCTCTTATCGTTGATGGTGACCGTTGTAACGGTGTGGTGGTGAGTAACATCCAGACCGGGGAAGTGGAAGTGATGCATGCCAAGGCTGTGGTTTTTGCTACCGGCGGTTATGGTCGCATATTTAAAATCACTTCCAACGCGTTTGCCAGTACTGCCGATGGGGTTATGGCGGCATTTGATGTGGGGATTCCCATGGAAGACCCGGAATTTGTCCAGTTTCACCCTTCGGGTTTGTATCGTCAGGGAATTTTGTTTTCCGAAGCGGCGCGAGGAGAAGGAGCTTATCTTCTCAACGGAAAAGGCGAACGTTTCATGGAAACGTATGCCCCATCCCGAATGGAACTGGCCCCCCGTGATATTGTCGCCCGGGCCGAGCAGAGCGAAATGGATGCCGGGCGCGGTGTCGATGGAAAAGATATGATCCATTTGGATCTGCGCCACCTGGGTAAGGAGCGGATCATGGAACGCCTGCCGCAAATCCGGCAACTGGGCATCGACTTTTTAGGTATAGACTGCATTACAGATTGTTTGCCCATTCAACCGACTGCGCATTATTCGATGGGCGGTATCCCGACTGATAAATATTCCAACGTAATTCTTGATGAAGAAGGCACCCGTATGAAAGGGTTTTTCGCCGCTGGCGAATGTGCCTGTGTTTCCGTTCATGGTGGAAACCGGCTGGGAACAAATTCCCTTCTGGAGGCTGTGGTGTTTGGAGAACGTGCGGGCAAATCTGTTCTCGAATATGCTGTGGGCATTGACTACGGCAACGTTAATGAAGCACAGGAAAAAACCCGGGTCCTGGAAAAATTTGAAGATGTTTTTCAAAGAGATGGCTCCGAAAGCTACAACGACATTCGTGACGAGATGAAAGAGATTATGATGAGCCATTGCGGCGTTTTCCGTGACGAAGAAAGACTCAAAGTTTGCATTGAAACCTTGAACGGACTGCAGGAAAGATTCAAAAAAGGTAAAGTGACCGACAAGGGCAAGCTTTTTAATACGGAAATTTATGAAATTCTGGAATTGGGGAATATGCTGAGCGTTGCCCAACTGATTGCCACCGCCGCTCTCAGAAGGAAGGAGAGCCGGGGCGGGCATTTTCGTACAGATTTTCCGAAACGCGACGACGAAAACTTTCTCCATCATTCCATGGTCTACGGCACTCCAGACGGGCTGGTAATCAAACCTAAATCAGTCGTGATCACCAAACATCAACCTGCAGAAAGAACTTATTAATGGCGACTTTCAGGATCAAGCGTTTCAATCCGGAAAAACAAGCGGAACCTTATTACGAGGAATTCCAATTGGAGGTTCCAGCAGGGGCCACGCTTCTGGACTGCATGAATCTGATCAAGTGGACTCTGGATGGAAGCTTCTCTTACCGGATGTCCTGCCGCAGTGCCATCTGTGGTTCCTGCGCGGTTAAGGCAAATGGCCATGCTCTGCTGGCTTGCCAACGTCAGGCCGAGCACATTATAGATAATGACGAAACCATCACGCTGGAACCTTTAGGCAATATGAAACCGGTGAAAGACCTGGTGGTTGACTTCACTCCATTTTGGGACAAAATCAACAAGGTCAAACCTTACCTGGAACCGAAAGAAGCACCGCCGGAAAAAGAACGGCGTCAATCCCAGGAAGAGTTCCTGCTGATTGACGACTCGAGTACCTGCATCATGTGTGGTGCCTGTTACTCCGACTGCAACACCCTTGAAGTGGATGATAACTTCCTCGGTCCTGCGGCTTTAGCCAAGGCCCAGAGGTTTGTCAGCGATTCTCGCGATTCCAAAACTCTCGAACGGGTCAAGATGCTCAGCGAACCGGGTGGTATATGGGATTGCACACATTGCGCGGAATGTGTCGAGCGTTGCCCGAAACCGGCCCGTCCGTTTGATCGCATCAAGGAAATTATGACCGTGGCACTGGACAAGGGCGTGCACAACAATACCGGAGCCCGGCACGCGCTTTCATTTTTTAATTCCGTTAAAAGAAGCGGTAACCTGAATGAAGGCCGGATTCCCGTTGAGTCGATGGGCTTTTTCAATATCCCCGGGTTGCTCAGTCTGCTTCCTGTAGGAATCAGAATGTTTCTCAAAGGCAAGATTCCCCCGATCATTCATCATTCTATTGAAGAAGTGGATGACGTTAAACGAATTTTTAAGGAGTTGGATCAATGAAGTTTGCCCTGTTCACCGGATGCGTTGCCAAAGGGGCGACTCGGGAACTGATGGTTTCCACCACCAAAGCCGCCGAAGGTCTTGGTTTTGATTTCGTAGAAATGAAAGCCGCCTCCTGCTGTGGTGCCGGTGTGGTTTCCGAAAAAAGTCCTCTACTCGCCGATGCGCTCAACGCACGGTCGTTTTCCATTGCTGAAAAACAGGGACTCGACATCGTCACCATTTGTTCCACCTGCCAGGGCACCTTGAAAAAAACTGAAGCGCACCTCAATGAAGATGCCGAATATAAAAAGAAAGTCAACGATGTCCTCGAAGAAGGCGGACACCAGTATAACGGCAAGACACGCATCAAACATTTCGCCAACATCCTCGCGACAGAAGAGGGCATGGCAAGGTTGAAGGAGCGTGTCAAACGGCCTTTGACCGGACTGAAAGTTGCCGCGTTTTACGGCTGTTATGTTCTTCGTCCCTCAGAAAATTCGGACTTCGACAATCCGGATAATCCGACCGGGATGGAAGATATTTTTGCGGCACTGGGTGCCACGCCGGTGTATTACCCGAGTCGCGTCAAATGTTGTGGCTTTCCCATTGTCATGATGAATAAAGATGCTTCTCTAGGTATGTCGGGCAACGCCCTGCAAGATGCGATCGATCACGATGCGGATGTCGTGGCGACGGGGTGTCCTCTTTGTCACCTGAGTCTGGACTCCTATCAACCCGAAATCGAACTCCTGCAAAAGAACAACAACTCCATCCCTGTCTTACATCTTCCGCAACTCGTTGCCCTGGCACTGGGTTATTCCCCGGAGGAACTCGGCATGGACAAACACATCGTCTCCACCCTCAAAATCAACGAAATTCTGAGCTAGGCGCTCGGCCAACCGGCGAGCCGCCGGTGGCAACTGGCAATATCGTTTTTGGCTGGCAAACGTGTTCTCGGCTTAATATAAGCCTCCCCCTGATAAGGTGGACGTGATAATTTCTCCAAAACTTTCGTGCCCGGAACGGGTACTGAGGGGGTTTGGTTTTTCTCAATGGACCCCTCTTTCTCAAAGAGGGGCTGGGGTGATTTGGTTTTGCCTATATTGGTTCCCCCTCATCCTATTGCTTCCTCTCCCTTGAGGGGAGAGGCAAGGCGCACGCCGCGGTGAGGGTGGTTTGATAATGCTTTGTAATTCACACACCGAATCACTCCCGCAATATTTGGGCTAGGGGGGGGTGGCTTGTCATGCTGAGGCTCTCGAAGCATCTCGGGTTTGCCGTCGTTGCGAGGAGCTGTTCCGCGAAACCCACATCCCCACACCGCTTTCCTTGTGTTATATTCCTTTGAGGGAAGAAGTTGTTCAGTGTCCCAAATAAATTTCCCTGCAACTTACAGTCAATAGTGGACTTGACCCCTTTATACTAGGTCGGAATTAGGGGCTAATTAAACTACAACATTCTGATTCGCCACTAACCAGTTTTTAGGATAGCTTATCAAGCTTTAGGTCTGCTTCCGACCCAAAGCGGACATTCAGTTAAAGCCAGATGTTCACATCATCTCCATTTTTCTTTCCGCCATCATACAGGAAATTGGGATTCAGGATAATTGGTGACCCCCCCCCATTTAGGGGGTGGCACTACACCTGAATAAGCAGTATTATTGGCCTAGCTAAAATTTATCACCTTCCGAAATTCAATCTGCTACGGCAGGTTTAGTACCTCATATATAAAGCACCAGAAATTCAGTTTCTAATATCGCAAAAATTAATCTTTGGGGAGAATGATTATGCGCCGCCTACCTTTTACTATATCTCTGTTCACAATTTTATTCTTCCTATTCGCCACTACTTCCGTCACCTTCTCACAGCAAGCAGGTTTTACACTGTCACAGGAAAAGAACGGTATTCGACTGAATGCGGAGGCTGTTCCTTTAATAGACTTGTTGTTGGCTATTCAGAGTAAAAGTGGAATCCGCTTCGACCTTTCGGAAAAACTGGATATGATCCCAATTACTCACCATGCGCTTGAACAGGACTGGAAGGCCTTGGTTTCCAACCTGCTGAATGATTTTACTAAAGTAGAAGTTTGGTCAGATGAGTCGGGAAAGAGTTATGTGAAGGTTATGGGCATTGGTAACTTTATTTTTTCGGCCTCAGCTAAAAAAATAAATAGAGAATGGAGTGATCCCGCTAATCGCCAGTTACAGACTGAGACGGGGAGTACTGTAGACTACTCATCAATTTCATTAAACTCACTACCTCCTCATATTTTGATGGAGCCAGGTGATGCGCCCCTGATTTTCTAGACACTTCGTAGTTTCATGTTTTGCTGTCGTTCGAAGTCTATGGGTGACAGCATCCCATTCTTGCCATGCTTTCGTTTTGGATTATAGAACATCTCGA
>Ga0257127_1000315_pt1 | contig 45175 bp, 38 predicted proteins | sample SI060_135mmetaG_FD_190152 | JGI IMG/M metagenome (GOLD analysis project Ga0257127, IMG submission 190152) | Marine microbial communities from Saanich Inlet, British Columbia, Canada - SI060_135m | ecosystem: Environmental > Aquatic > Marine > Inlet | place: Canada: British Columbia | collected... | reverse complement strand
GCTTTGACATATATACATTATTATATTACGCAATTCTGTTTCAGATTTGTTGCACAATACAACATTTTTAAATATATCGTCAGTTATACCACTCACATGCAATCTAATATCAATCAATGCGTATATATCTAACTCGTAATCATTAACCACGTCTCCAGTTTTGAAATAGCTCATAATCATTTTAAATAATTTATATTTGGCATCCAAATTGCCGTTAATAAAAGAAAATATCACACGACTATAATATTTCGACTTATTTATTACGTGGTTTGGGTTATTATTGTCTTTACAAACATCACAAACTAAATCAACGATGTTGCAATATGCAATTATTTTATTTTTAATTATTTCACTTTGCGATATTTTACCCTCAGTAATCAAATTATTTATTTTTACGAGAAAATTGTCGCTTCTTACTAATCGACGTATCCCGCCTGGAGCAGCATTACAAGTTATATACTTTATAATTGGCATATATCGCTCAGTTGTTGCATTTAGTATAACGTATTCACTAAAACAATCGACTTGGCGCGTGTTAATAATGTTATTAATTTGACGCAAGCTGATGATTGGATTATTTTTCGGAGATAAAACAAATCCTTTAATAAATAACATTGTTTGCACAGATTCACTTATTGGACAATTATTTGCATGTATTTTATCTAGCAGATTATTTACATATTCTATGTATTCCATTAATGTGTCTTCGTGTATATCAATATGATTATCATCATCTATTAGACATTTAATTAAACTGCTAAAATCAACCGATGTTATTTTAGTTTTCTTCGAGTTAAATTCATCAAATTTTTTTGCGACTTTCACATATTCTTTGTTGGTAGTATTCCAATATTTTAATAATGTCATTAGTTAAAATATTATAGTTGCGAATTTTTATATGGTTCTAATTAAGTGTATTTTAATTAAATTTTTTTATATGCTTATACGAGAAACTATGGACTAAATTGCGTCTTATTACTTTCATAATAAATGTCAAAATCATTTAGTTTAATTAACAAGGTTATGTAACTGGCAAACATTATGTTTCTCGCATATAAAAAATTGGATTTGAAAAATTAAAAATTATGGTTACTATGGATCTTTATATGTTAACGCAAAAGATTTTTGACCGAGTCGCGTCTCATTATTCACATAATGAATGTCAAAATTGTCTCGGCTTGTTTTGGCAAGATTCTGTAGCTGGCAATCAATCTTTTGCATATAAAAATCAGGATTTGGTTTATTAAAAGGGTTTTAGAAAGTGATTTACTTTCTAATATTGTATATCGTCATTTCTTTAAGTCATATTATGAATACATTATTTATCAGTTATTACTAATTAAATATCCATTAATTTATTTAATATTGTATCTAGCTTTGTTAAATCTGGAGCTCCTGTATCAAATACATATTGATATAAAAATTCTGAGTATTTTGGATACGTTTCTCTGAATTCTTTTGTCATTTGACCATCATAAAATTCTCCTTTCTTTTTTTGTCTTAAAAATGAAATGTATACTAGTTTTGGTACTTTTCCAATTTTATTGCAATATTTGTCGAACATTTCATTAAACATCATACCACTTGATTTTGTATTTTCTTCTTCATCTGTTACTATTACTATCATGTCAAGTGGCTCACCTTTGCTGTAATAATAATCCAATGATGATGCAGGAGAAGTTGCATTTTTTGCGTGTGTTTTTTCATTAAAAGCAACCACGTCTTTTACATTTTTTGGAACATCTGTGATGTGTTCATTTACATTTCTAAATACGTGCAAATCTGCGTTGCATACAGTACATAAGATTGACGTGATAATACTGCTTGTTTTAATTGCAACTCCCATTGAAGATGATGCATCCCCAAACACAGCAACTTTAGAATTCATTGTTAGTTTGTAATCTTGTAATTTATCTTCAGCCATTTTTAACAATAAATTATATGTGGTGTATAACGGACTGGATGTATTTATTTTTATTTCAGTTTGTGAGTTATTGTTTCCAGTGCACCATCCTCCTCCTGCGGAATGCGATGTATAATTGGATGACCTACCACTTGTTTTAATATTATTTCTCGCAAAAAATAGTTTGTCAATAATAACACCATATGGTAAAGATAAGTTTGCGTTTTGTAATTTTGTGTTAATAATATTAATGGCTTCAGTTGAACTGTAAAATTCGTCAAGTCTCCATATTAATGTATTAACATCTGTATATCCAGCAATCGCAGCTTTTACATTGTTGTCAAACACAAGTCCAAGCTTTCTAATAAAGTTATATTCAGGACGGTGCAAATAAATCATTTCGCTTGCATTTTTACCTGTCATGTTTTTGCAGGCGTATACAATTGATGAAGTTGGCGCATCTTTTCCGTATGCATATTCCAAAAACCACTCAAGTTGGAAATCACTTTTTTTTGTATGCAATAAATTCGTTAACTCTTTCCACGGTGTTAAATCATATGATAACGCATAAAATTCCAATGTTTTAGCCGGAATTTGTTTAACCCAATTGTCAACAATGATTTTAATTTTAGACCTTGTTAAACTAAATCCAAGATTTGGATTGCATGACATCATTAAATTATTTATTCTTCTAGTAATGTCTGTTTTTTTTGTGCTATCTTCCAAGCGTTTAAATTTTTCTTTTAGTTGAGCAATTTCTCTTCTTGTGTCTAAAATAACACATGCTCTCAAAATTTCTGAAAATTTATAAAGCTCGCTGTTTAATAGTTTTATTGACATTTGTTTTTCGTTAAATTGTAACGAAATTGCCAATATTTTAGAAAATATAGATGTATGTAATTCTGTTTTTGTATCAATAAAATAATTTACTATGGAATAATACTCATCACTATGATTATTGTGATGAGAAACCAAAGTGTCCAATGAAGTTGTATTTTGCAATAAGTCTTCCTTGATCTTGTTTGCTATATTAATGTCTCTAGCTTCCATCTTTGTTAATATATGTTATCATACGTCTAGTCTTTATATAATATCAATATATCACATCAATATATTACATGGAATTAGGTGTTACTTTTTTATTTTAACTGTTTTTGTTTTTGTTTTCTTTATTTTTTTTACTGTATCCACTACGTCTACTTTATCTACTGTATCCACTACGTCTACTTTATCTACTGTATTCACTACGTCTACTTTATTTACTTTGCCAATTTTAGGTGGTTTTGTAACGCACAGCAATTCTGGATAAAACATATTTGCTAATATAATCCGATCGTTTATGTCGTTGATTGATAATATTTGAAGGAGGTCAGGTATATATTTCAGTTCATGTATCATAAATTGTAATCCATCCTTATATTTTACCATAATATTAAAACAATAATCGTTAAAACAACAATCATTAAAACATAATATAATTTCTTTTTTATACTGTTTTAACGTGTCATAATCTGCCATATATGTCAACATAGCAAGTACCATTTCATTGTCCATTTTTACTGGAGTTTTTATTATTTTTTTATTATATGAGTTTTTCGTAATTTTAATTTTTTTAGTACTAAAGCAGCCATTTATTCGCATTAATTTATTTTCTAATTTTTGATTTATTGCATTATACGTCTTAAATAATTCTAGGCACTTATTTATTTGCGCATGTGAGTGAATTAACTGATGGACTATTTTATCATTTACTATAAATTTATTTGCAAGTAACAATTCGATTTCGTCATATCTGGCTGATTTTATCATATATATCATAACAATTTCCATAATTTCATTAGTTAACGTAATAAAATTATTTTGGACAATAACCTGAATAAGTCCAGTGCAATGATTTTTTGTATAATGTTTAATTGTATTAACCCCAACCATTATGTTAAAATATGCCATTATTTTAATTAGGGTTAGACCAGGTGCACAACTCGAAACATGTGGCATATACATAATATGTAATTCAAACATTAAGTTGTCGTTATTAATTATGTTATTTACGTCAAAAACATGTAATAAATTGTCTAAACAATCAGATGAAGCATGATATAATTTCATTAAATACACCATTAACGCAAACGGTATTTTTTTTAATTGATTATTTTCATTATCATCATTATCATCATGTTTTATTTCTTCAACGTCACAAGAAACAAATACTATATTATACAGCATATTAATCGTAGATATAATGTGTAAAGTGCTTGAGTGCTCTAGTGAATTTTCTTCTTTTTTATTGAAAAATAAATTTCCGGATAATGATTGATACGGCAACATACTATTAAATATTTTTAGCAATTTATTAAACGTAATTTCATTATTTGCCGAATCTGCCGACATAATATTTTTTTTATACGTAAATAATGTCCTGGCATAAATATCAACAATATATTTTGCTTCAAGATTATGAGCACTTATTAACATATTTATTATATCGCTAGTTGTTTGTACGAATTCATCGCTTGCATTTTCTAGTATAATGTACGAAATAACATCATGCATTATATTTGAAATATTCAATGATGCAACTGACGGAATTTTGCTTTTTAGTAAAATATTAAAAATATGATGTAGTCCTTCGTTGATATTGTTATATTTTTTTGAACATAATAAATTTACCAACGTCGGACTTATTGAAGGTTGCTGTGATATTTCAGTATACGATAAAATTTCGCTCTCTGATGGATAATATCCATCTAAAAATAAGTCAACCTGAGTATTTTTAACAAATGGATCATTTTTCATTATGATATTGAGAACCTCATTTATTTTGTTAACGAATTCAATAGACTTTATAGTAGATCTTTGCCTATTTAAATATGATAGCAGTCTAGATATTGTATGTTCAGATATATCAGGTGCAGTATTATTAACGTTGTTAATGATATTTATTAAATAATCGTTCATGAAGTTATTGTATGCGTAAATAAATTATGATATATCGTATATATACACCAAAAATCAATATTTATCAGATTCCTATTGATATTTAAAAATTGAATACTTTTTGCGTTTTAATATTAATAATAATTATGGTAGTTAGTTAATAATCACATGGGAAATATCAGCGGCACAGAAAATAATCAAGCTAACCAATCAGATCAATCTGATCATTCTGATCAATCAAATGAATTGCAACATACTACGTCCAATATACAAACAATATCCAATATTCAAACAATATCTAATATTCAAACAATATCTAATATTCAAACAATATCTAATATTCAAACAATATCCAATATTTTAAATGCATTAACAGTGGATGACATAATAAATTTAATAAAAGAATTAAATGATATGCATGACAATATATTAACTCATGATGCGATATGTAATGAAATCTGTAATTTTATTGAAAATGACAACACCACATCAAAAAATATTAATGATGTGATTGACGCAACATGCAACTGCAGCAGCGTTGTATTTATTGTAACAAATTTTGCTAAAATAATACAATCGGCTCAGTCTACCAATTGTACATTGAAAAACAATCATCTTCATACGTTGTGTAAAAATGTTAATTGTAAAGGATCAATGGTTGCAAATTTATTAGATTGTAAAGTTGATGTTAATTTGATTGAAAATGATAAAAATATACTAGATGTTGTGTTTACGACAAACTATAAAAGTCATTCACACGGAGCTCAAAATAGTATAATTTATGAATTATTTCAATATCCGCTTACAAATGATATCGTATTGGGCTCCGTTAAGTATATCGATAAATATCCTACGATTGCATATTTGTATTATATTAGAAATTATATTACAATTGAAAAACTTTTTGATGTTGTGTGTATTGCAAATCATCCTCAGACATTACAAAGTTTAATTAATTGCGATCGTGATTTTTTAAAAACGAAAATAAACTGTAAATATCCCATACAAATAGTTTATGAAGCATATAAAATTAATGACAATCCCATTATATTACGCGAATTAATCAGAAATATGGCATTGCTTGATGAATCGACTTTAAAAAAAATATTTAGTGATTCAAAAATGCCGTCTGGAGAACTTCTAATTGATGTTCTTATCAATTCTTGGGCAAGCCAAAATATACTGTGCAATAATGATATTTTTGAATATAAAAATACTATTAAGAAAATACATGAGTCATTAGTTAATTTAATAAATAAATAAACGTCAGTTAATTTAATAAATAAATAAACGTCAGTTAATTTAATAAATAAATAAACGTCAGTTAATTTAATAAATATTATGCATAAAATAAAATAAAATCCGAATAGCCATCCGTTACCATTTTAATCATAATTTTGGCAGTATTTTTACAATCATCGAAACCGTTATGATGTTTTCCTTCCAATTTTATTTGCAATATACGTAGCATGGTAGCAAGCCCTCCAGATTTTATTTTATAAAATTTACCAAAATCTTTTTTTATATCGCAATATTTTTTATAGCAAGAATATAATTTTATTCTGGGATGTCTTCTTACTTGACAGGGTAACATTTCTGCCAAATCCCATTGACCGCACGTTAAAAAAAAGAAGTTATCAAAATCTGGAACATTTTCTAGTAGCCATTCATGATGTCTTCTGTAAACATTAACAAACGTATCTGCTTCATTTACTGTTTGTTGTGTAATACCGGTTAATTCTGTACAAAATTTAGTTAAAATAGGATGTAGTTCAGGTTTTACATATTCGTTAAAATCAGATATGTGTAAAACTTTGTTGTTTGTAGTTACTTCATATAAAATACTTGGAAATTGTATTATTTCTCTGTCATGTATTTTTTTTAAATTACCACCACAAGTGGCTTCAAAATCTAAAACGCAAATATAGGTACTCATAATAATATGATATATTGACTTATTTTTAAATAAAGTTTGAAAATAAAAATAATTCAAATTTAAAGATAAGCTAACATTATTATACAAGCAAATAAACAAATAGTAATGATATTTTTTAATAAATTTACAACATTCAAACAAATAGCCATGGCATTTTTATTTACTGTGGGAATGTCATTCGCCGGTGGTTATTTAATAGCAAATACTTACAATAAAGGAGGAAGTTGTGAAGATATATGTCACGTATATTCTAAAAGCGTAAAACATATTACAGACAGTTCGATAATGAGCTTTGTAAATAAAAGCAAGTAGATAAAAATAAGTATGCTATAATTCCAACATAACAGTAGTTCCATCAACATCAAACATATATATTTCAAGCTCATATAATCTTTTTATTAGTTTATTAACCACATCATTTGATGTCGTTCCATATATACAATCATAGCTTGGAAGGCGACTTATACCAACGGAACTTGCAGAGGAAATATTTTTTATTGTTTCGGTGCTCGGTTTGTGACGAGAAATATAAATACAATGAATATGCACGTTCAATGTATTTATTAATTTTTTTACTGTATTTGAAAACTCTGTCACATTTGATAATTTTTGCATCCCAGACCAATCATTTTTTATAGCTATCACATAATTATGATGATGTATTAAATAATCAACTCCATCAAATGCCACTCCGAAGCGTTGTTGAATATCAGATTTTGACAAACGTTCGTTATTTGTACATGTCAGTAGTATATCATTAACTATGTCGCATGCATTCAACATATCACACGATATATTGGATTGTTGTTTTTTATTAATATAATTATTGCAATTGTATTAGTAATTTAGTTTCAATTTTTTGGATTAAAAATTTTGAATGTCAGATATTACATATGAATTATCATCATAATTTAAGTTGTCTGAATAGTCACACACAACAAACTTTCTTTTTTTATTGTGTTTTAGGTCATGTATATTTTCTTTTGTTATTTTAATTGTGGGTTGTCTAATTAATAACTTGTCATCTATTGTTGATATATATGATAAATCTCTCCAACTATCAAACACAAAATCAACGCCATAAAAAGAAGAAATAAAATCATGTAATGTTGTGTTATTAATTACATACTTTTCATTTTGCACGTTAATTACAGATTTGCGATGCTTAACACAAATGTCAATTATGTCATTTTCAGGATTAATTGTGTAATAAGCGAATTTTATAAAATTTCCTTTTATTGTTTTATCTTTCAGTTTATTTCTAACTGACACAACAATGCATATTTTTAATGCTCTTTTTTGTATTTTTAGTATTTCATTTAATAAATGTGAAATTGAGCTAGTAAACAAAGAATAATCACGTATTTTTTTGTTATTGAGATATTGATATTGATTGTATTTGTAAATTTTGATGTTTTTTTTTATTTTATATGTAATCAAATTATTTTTAATTAAATATGCCATCAATTTACCATCGTAATTTTTATGATCAAATTTGTAACACAATAATCTGTTATGTCCATCAATATAAACAAAGTTCAAATCTCCATATATTATTTTGGACACTATTTCGTACGTTATATCAGACAAAAATTGAGGAGTACATAATGTCAGCATCACGCACACAATAATTAATGTATGTATGTTATATTTGCGATTGTTACTCATCAAGCTTATATATTATAATAAAATAAAGTTTTAAATATTGTAATTTGTTCGAACATTGGAATTTGCTCGAATATTAGAATTTGTTTAAATTTAGAATTTGTTTAAATTTTGAGTCTGTTCAAATCTACCAAATTAATTATTTGCTTGCCACCGCTATCGTGAGTGATTTCCATACCTATTGACGACATTATTTTTCCATCCACGACAAATGCCATGATTGGTCCATTTCTCATTGCAATTACGGCAGTAGTTGGTTCTTTACCTGTTGATTTTTTTATGTCTTCGCATACGTCATGTAATGCTTCAGCAGTGCTCATATACACGTATGATATTTTTGTTTTATTATGACGTAGTCTATGCATTGGATCGTTTTTGTCAATAAGTCTGAGTTTGTCGGTTGATGTGGCATTTGTTTCAGATTCGTCATTAACAATTACAAAAGCTGCATATTTAAGTTCTTCAAAATTTTTTTCATAAGAAGGCCATGCTCTAAGTAATTCTGCAACAGCATATTCTTTTGGTCTGCAACTAATAATTGCTTCGTATTTATATTCAACTGGATCGTCTTTTTTATTGTAAAACCCAAGAGTATAATTGGTAAGTATGTCTGATACTGGACTAGCTATCAAATGAGAACCAAAGTTATTATTTCTTAAATATATTTCTAAGTCTTGCATACCATGAGTTGGATTTAATTCAAAATATCCTGCTTGAGACCCTGCAAACATTTTTAAATCAAGTTGCTCATCTGCTTTTTTCAGATTATGTAACACAATATCTGCAGCAGTTTCTGTTTCGGATGGTTCACTATATTCAATTTTGTACATTTTTATGTATAATGTTGAATAATTAGAATATTCATATACAACAACTATTTAAGTCAATTTTTATAAAATAATACTTTATTTAACAAACCATTTTAACAAACCATTTTAACAAACCATTTTAACAAACCATTTATTCTTTTCTGACGATCATATCGATATATTTGTTATGATATTGTTTGTAATGGTCACGATATATTTCACTAAAAAATTGCGAGCTAATATAGCAATAGCCAATTGTGGCTAATATTGAAAAACAATATAAACCTGCCCTTATTCCAGAGCGCCCAATAAGTTTGCAACAGCTTGGATTTGTGGATTTTACATTATTCAAAAATAGTTTAAAATCTTCATAAATAACATAACTACATGCTGAAATCATTAATGGTACCGATGCATATGACATAGCAGAATACGCACCGAAAAAATGTATTTTATTTTTTTCGATAATCGCTAGGTCGCATTTATCATATAGAGCATATGATCCAAATACCGAAGCACCGAACAAAGAAACTCCGGTTGCCATACATAATGCTCGTTGAGAATTGTTTGATATTTTAGGAAAAATACACCCAATGCCATTGGTTTTTGTTGTAAATTTACTATTGGTTTTTGCAAATTGACTACTGAGTCTAGTGATAGTCCCGGTTCTGAATATATTTAACATGTTCATGATTAGTTATTTAATGTAGATTATTTACGAACATTGAAAAATAAATAAATTTCATCTTTTTTAAATCTTAAATATATATTCAATCTTTACTGCATGTAAATTAATCATCGTATATTGTCGTAAAACAGCAACATATGTATTCGCATATGCACCATCTTTCAGGTTCCGCAGTTGTTGTATGAGTTGCTGCGCGGTTTGTTGTATTATTTCCTATATGATTTGTTATATCTTGCGCGTTATCTCGATTTATTTCTTGAGGTTTTGGAAAATCGTTTTGTTCAATAATTTTAGTAGGAGTATGTATATTATTTTCCATTAACATATTATCAGTTATTGCGTCATCAGTTGCTATGCAATTAATTGATGTGTCATCAGGTACTATATTATTAACTGTTGTATTGTCAGTTGCATTAGATTTTTGGGCAGGTATTGAAGTAAATGCTGAATATTGTGATCCGAACATGTTAATCAATATTAATTAATGTTACTAAATAGCCATTAGTAATTTGTTTTACAGGTTGTTTACTAATTCAATTTTTAGTGAACTGAATATCGTTGATATATGGCTGTTAAAAAAATTGAAACTGAATGATATTACATATCATTAAATAATACCGCTAGGTTAACATACTATATACAACATATAATACAATGAATACTGACCAAATGAACGTTGAACAAGTTGACACTGATCAAATAAATACTGACCAATTGAATACCATCACGGCATATGATATTGGACAGCTTGGTACAATTTTAAAAGTAAATATGGGTGAAAACGTAGGTAAAGTAACTGTAAAACCAGAAATTATTTGGATTGTTGACAGAAGCGGTAGCATGGGACAAAATGTCGATAGACTTATGAATAAAGTTATTCCAGACTCCATGCTAAATTTGGGATACAAAAATACGCATATTGCTAATATTATCACTTTTGACTCAAAAACAGAAATTTTAAAGAAATCAGTGAATGCTCTAATCAATTCAAATATTTCGTCAAGAGGAGTCACAAATATGTCTCCGGTATTTGACCACATGACAAATATTATTCACAATGATCAAACGAAACCATATTGTGTGGTTGTATTATCAGACGGCGACGTTCATGACAAAAAAGAGGTTGCTGAACATGCAAAGAAAAATTTACAATATGTTAAAGGAGTAGAAATTTCAGTAATTGCTGTCAGATTGGGAACGCCAAGTGGAAATAGTGCAGATACACAAGCATTAGCAAATGTTGCGTTATATAATACTCAAGGGTATGTACCTGTAAAAGATTTTGTATTAAATGAACATTCTGTAACGCAATTAACTACATACATGACAACAGAGCTTGAAAAATCTGGAGTCGGGGTTGCATACGGAGAATTATCATGTCCCGCCAAAGTATTTACGACAATGCCAACAGAAGATCCAGTGTATTCAATCAGATTACCAAAAGACATGGACAAATATGTTATAGTTGATAAAAATACCGATTTTGAAACAATTTTAATTAACGGAAAAAGTATTTCAAGTATGCTAAGGCGCGACATTATTAAATCTGAATTTGATATTAAAACGTTTGTTGAAAACTCTTTGCAATGGATGAAGATTAGAAAAGTATCATGTGTTGATTTTAGTGATGATATTGTTAGCTGGTTTGATCAGTTAAATAGATTTATTGAACATAACTCAGACAGTAGCGAAACAAATAGTGTGCAAGTTAGAGACAGAATTAATAGATTGAAAAAAACTATTCAAAAGAGGACATCGTCTGCAATGAATGAACTTTTACAAATGAATAATCAAACAAAGCTAAGCACCATTAACAGTAATCAAACTGCAGATTATTTAAGAGGTGATCTAAAAAGTACAGGGGCTGCCAAACGAATGGAAAAGTATACAAATGGAGAATCGTTTGACGATATTGCAAATGGAATACTGACAAAATTAAACGAGTTAAAAGAAACTCATAATATTGACGAACAATTTCCAGTTGAAAATATATCGTTCTTTTCGCAGTCAGGTTGTACGGAGTCTGTTTTATGTGCTGCAGATTTAAAAAATTATAACCCGTCAATTTTTGATTTGTTAACATCTTCTGGTTTTCTTGGATTATGCTTTAATTGCAACCAGTGCGATTTGCCAGATCCGTGGATATTTGAAGTTAATGAAGTATTTTTGGGAAATTATTATTTGACAGAAGCAGATCTTAGAACTGAAAACACCATTGAATATCCCGGCACGCATAGTGAAGTAAATGGTATACTTCCTCTAATGAAATTCAATGAATCTCTATACAAGGAATATGTCAGTGGAAAACTAAGAAAATTGGCAGAAGCACAAGCAAGCGTAAGTATTAGAGGTATGTTAGGGCCAATTACACAAGATATTTTGGCAATGAATGCTGCTGTACTTAAATGTATTGTTGAACAAGTTGATACGAGCGATATAACAACAATTCAAAAAGATATGATAGAGAACATAACCAAACAAATGCAATTTCATTTTGATGTGTACGCAAACAACACCTTTGAGTTGCTGGGAAAATCAATGTGCATGGGAGACCCACGTGTAAATTTTGTTGGATCGATTGGCGGAAATTCTTTGCTGAAATTGTTTTGTGTGTTAACGTTTCATAAAGATTGTGAATCGGTAAGAACAAATACAACACAATTAAAAAAGCTATTGGCAGTATTTTACGAACTTGATTGTTATATGGCGGCCAAGAAAAAATTCAAAGGACATGATGAAGATTATAATGAAACAACTGAAAGATATTTGGAATTGCTAAACGTACTATGTATCGATATTAAACAATTTGAAAGATCATATCCTGTTGGAGAACCTTATCATGAAAGCGCTGAATTAATTAACGTTGATGATATTACGGTTGATGTTGATGCATGTGTAAATAATATTACAAGTTGGCTTCCTAATGATAAAAAGTATTCTGGGTTGTACAGATTAATCACTGGAAAATGCATATCTGACGCTGATAGATTGTTTGATCTAGAAAACGATCAATATAAAATAATGAAACTTCACTCTGTTGTTCAAGCTATTCAATGTAGAATAGAAGATGATAGAATTAATAAAGAAGACGGACATATGAAAATCCCGTTGCCATATGATCATGTAAATTGTAAAAAATATATTGAACAGGCTATCTATAACATTTATTCTGATAACTATAATAAGAGAATGTTAAATAAGCGTGCTAAAGAACATGACATTATGTATTTTAATTTTGTTAAATATTTAACGAAATGTGACGCTGATGAATTTGTTAGTTGTTTAAATGGAGAACCGCATAACGAAAAGCAATCTAACTTTAGTAATAATGGACTATATATTGATGTAGTTCCGTCAATTAAAAATAGATCAGCAAGAGGATACGCAGAATTGGTTAGTATGTTAGTTGATACAAGCTCGGATGTTACTGATAGACTAAATAAAATTAAAATTATTATTACTGGAAGAGATTTAAATAAAGATCCAGTATGGTGTTCAGGTAATGTACTTAGCAAAAAATTAGAAGATTTTATGAGTGTATTTGATTATTACAATAAAAAACCAGAGTGGAATAATTTGATGGCCATCGTCATGGAATTTAAAAAATGGATTTATAGAGAAAGTGATAAGAAAAATAGACATGGTCATTGTAATTCTAAGCCGTCGTTTTTCTCTTATGGATTTGAAACGTTGTCAGAATTTGAATTTTCATGTAAAAATGGACTGATTGGATTCACGCCAGACGATTGGACTGAATATAAAACAATCCATACTACTTGTTGCGGATTTCATTCATATGTTGAAAAACACGACTCTGTAAAAAAGCTTGAAGCAACAGTTTAGTTTATTTAATTGATTTGTTTTATTAATTTATTTGATTGATGTCAAAATAAGAAAATAAGCAATCAAATAAATTAATCAAATAAGAAAATAAGCAATCAAATAAATTAATCAACCAACTGTAATCTATCAAACACTTTCATTTGATCGTTGGTTTCTTCGTTTCTGTGAAGGAACATAATGGCCGTGCATGAAACTTTAATCGGATTGTTTACTAATTGTTCTCTCAATAAATTTCTCCATTCTTTTGCTTCAGTTTTTGAAAATTGACCCATTGTTAAATGTGGCGCAAATTCTCTTTTTTTTGTTAGGCCAAGTTTGGTTAACATTTTTTCATGCATATCAATCATTTTTTGAGATGACTCGGCGGTTGGCCTTAGATGAACCGTAGCATAATCAGTTTGCGAAAAAAATCCTACGTCGTTAAATTCCACTTCAAACGGTTCAAAGTTTAACGTTTCCAAATTGGTCTTTACGTCATTAAATTCTGTTGGAGAAACAAACGGAAAGAAAAAATTAATATGGGGCATCCATCTCTTGTATGCTTTATCATGCTTTTTTCTGACTTCATTTATTTCATGATGTAGTTCATGATTTTCAGGAAAAACAAATGCGAGGGCGGTGGTTGTGTCTGACATATTGATATATTGTTATAATATTGATAATATATTGAAGAACTTGTAACATAAATAAAATCAATTTTTTATCGTAGAGCACATTTTTGAACAATCGCATATTCTTGATATCTCTTATATTCACTTACATCACTCGTTAATTTGGCTAATAATGTTTTTAGTTCATTCAACGATTTTTCATTTATGTCAATATTCAAATATTCATTTGGCTCATTCTCTACATCACCATCATCTTCATGGCAGCATTTACAGTATATACATTTATTTTGAATCATATCGTAAATTTCATCAATAGATTTTTCGTGTTGACATTTATACATCATTTGCAGTTCGCTATGGTTATCACAAAATGCGTCCAACTCTGACAACTCGTCAATATATTTATCACGTCTGTTACATTTTTCGTTATAATACGAAATGTCAATGTTGCATGCGACTCTATATGCATCAATTTCATCTGCGAAGCAACCTATTATAGAATCGTTGTTTATTGATTGTTCTAAATATTGCGCATCTGCCTTATATCCAATTTTATATCCAGTTTTTACTACATAAATATGATCCATTGCAACAAATTGAAATACAAATTAATGGTTAATTGAAATACAAATTAATGAAGAATAATTTGTTAGTTAATTAATGAAGAATAATTTGTTGGTTAATTTAATAAATAATATATTTAAGAACATTCAAAATGTTCAATTATTCAATTTTTTAATTAATTGGTTTTTCTTGTTTTAGATAGTTGTTTGTACAGTACATAACTTGTCGATAAACCAACGATGATATTTGTCATTTTCGTCATTTTTGGAATGATTAACCATTTTTCCAATACTTCTGATGCATCTGTATCAGTTTTTTCTAATTTTTCAATATCATTCAATAAAAAATCTGCTATAATGTACGCCATGACAGTAAATACCAATGATATTAATATTAAAGATATGTTAATATGAAAATTTTTATCTCTATGATGTCTAGAATATGCAAGAGACGCAAACGAAATTGACGTATATAATCCAACGTTGCGAATGGATGTATGATAATAGTTAAGTATTTTAAGCGAATTTGAAAATTTTGTCATTATTTTATAGTATATTAATATGTTATAAAATAATGTAGGATTGCTAAATTTTAATATTTAATATTTAATCTATTTCTTCCATAGGACCAAATGAATCAAACAAACTATTAAATGCAGGATTTTCACCGGAAGGTAATTTAATCATATTGGCATCTGGTTGAAGAACTATTGCTCCTTCATATGAACATTTGTCAAGCTCTTGATAATATAAATACTTTTTTTTAGGACGCTTACAAATATCTTCCCATAATTTAGTATCATACCATAATTTATTATCATCCCATGATTTAATATCATCCGTCGATTTATTATTATCAAGTAGTTTATTGTTATCTGAATTAAAATATTTATCATGTGCTGCTTCAGTTTTATATTGATTCTCTGCAATATATGACATAGCAGAATAATGTTCATAGTTGCTTATATTTAATTTATATTCATTTAATTTATCTGGTGATATTATTAATAACGCAACAATAGCTGCATCTTCTTCATATATACATTCATGCATTTCTGCCATTAATGCAACATCAAGATTTCCAATCAATTCATAATTATTATGCAGCCAAGACAATGCTGCGTAAATATGTTTTATTGTGGGATTATTAATTATATTTTTTAAACCAACCGGACATTGCTTAATATTGAAAAAATCATCATCAGTATATTCATTGTGATTTATTCCAAAAATAGTTTCCAGTTTTTTTCTGAACGCATAAAATCCCACAACACATTTTAATGATTTTTCATCAGATGCTTCACACATATCGACCCATTCAGATGATGCATTGGTCGGAGTAAATAAGTTTTCAATATTATCATTGCTTTTAAACATAAAACCGTAGAATAAACGTTCACTATTTTTATCTCTCTTATTATTTGATAACAAATTAGCAGCATCTGCACATAATTGAATTATAAACTGAGATGAACTTAACCATCCATAATTTTTTAGTCTGCGTTTATTATTGATATACATCGAAGGTATATTAACTACACATGCCGGAAATCTATCTATTTTTGAAAAAATAGTATGAGAATTAGTCGGATAACTACTATAACAATTACCCAACTTAACTTGAGAAGCTATAAAATCATTGCTATATTGCAATGCTTTACATTTGCGATATTGTATATTTTCTTGTGTATTTTCTTGCATGTTTTCTTGTGTAATTTCTTGTTTAATTACAAAATTATTTGGAATACTAATATTATAATATTTTTTTAATTGATTTTTTTCATATTCTAATAACTCTTGTTCAAATTGCTCAAAGTTATTATTTTGCCATTCACTTGCAGCACGCAAAACTTTGGCGTATGTATCATTGTCCAAGTAGTCGCAATATGTAGATTTTTTAACTTTTTTGGGCAGAGAAAAGTAATATCTGTTGTTATCTAACATATTTTTAACTATAACAGATCTATTTTGTTTCGGTACAAATATTTCGAATAAACTGCGACCAATAATTTTTTTGTCGTTTTCATATTTGTCAATTTCACTTTTGTGATCGGCTAACCATTTTGATGCTGCTTCGATCGTCCATGGAGAAGCGTTGGATCTTTTTAGTAACATTGCATATTTTGTGCAATATATTCCGTATTTTTGGCCAAGTGATTTGCACATTTCGTCAATAATAGATTCTTTTCTTTGCTTGGCCCATCTATCTGCAAGCTTATACTCTTTGTTATTGAAGTCTGATAATATTGCGATACAATTATGTATGGTGTTATCTGGATATTCATTTTCAAATGATGTTTCATAAAAGTATTCGACATCTCTCCAGTTAAATGAATGACCACATTGGCAGCTCATGCTATCACATCCTTCACTTTTTACAATTAACATATCGCAATTCGGACAACGTGCGATATTATTATCATCATGTTCATCATCTTTAATACATATTGAATGATAACCCATTCTTTTACATTTAAAACAAACATCTTCTCCACAACACACAGTTTGTACAATTGGATTATATTTAATATGTCTTAGGTACATATTTGCACGTTTTTCTGGATTTTTAATTGTTTTCAATAAATTTATCACGAGCGTATCTAAATCAAGATTAATTAAACTTGTATCCGAATATTGCTTAATTATTTTATTGTATGCATCGCTAACAGATATTGATCCTCTTTTATATAACATTATTTGACGTAATATATATGTTATGTCCTCAACATCATACTTATGAACGATCACCAGGTTACCTAAATATTCACTGCTATTAAACGAACCTTTAAAAGCAGGTAATAACGATTTAGTCTTATCACACATTCCACATCTAACATTTAACAATTTATTAGCAAGCTCGTCATATGTATGTATAATACTCAATTTGCTAGCAAGCTCGTCATATGGATGTATATTACTTTCGTCGCGCTTTTTTGTAATGTATTCAGACCATCCATGATACATCAAAGTTGGTTTTTTTTTATTAGTATGCTGAAGCGGACAATTAATCGTTGGACAAAAACCGTTATATCCAGTTTTGATTGTTTGACTTATATGTTCAACTACGCAATCTGAGCAAATTTGTTGATTATCGATATGAGATGATGGATCTGAACAAAATTGGACAATTTCACAATTGCTCTCAAAACATATGGAGCATTTAACATCCGTTTCATCCTTTGCATCCTTCACATCCTTAGCATTCTCTGTTAATACATATGCCATTATAATTTATTTATTAATTTATGTGATAAATGATATGTATATATCATAATACACTATCATATCAATGCATATTTCAACTTTTAAAAATGATAAAAATTGAAATAATATACAGGCTGCTATTTATTAACTAATAACATAGTAAATAATCTACAATACATAAATATATTAACAAAACTATTGTGTGAAGATGTATCAACTAACACTATTAACAATATTAACAATATTAACGCCGCTATTAATAACATGCAGAACTTCAAATGGACTCGGCAAATCCAGTGAATCCATTGAATCCAGCGAATATACAGAATCTGATAACGCTGATATATTTAAACCAATCATAATGACATCGTTTGAAATTACAACTTCATGGTTTTTATTTCAAAATCAATATTACGTTGAGGACAGTAATAGAAAATATTACTATTTTGATAAAAACTGGTTTACTTCCACATGTGACTTAACGATGAGATATGAAAATTCTCTAATTGGATACACACATACTTTACTTTTTTCATGGGCTCAATCAATAAACTTATATGACGGCAATGACAATAAAATATATTCAGTTGTTGAAACAAATCCATGGTATCATTTTGATGGCATTGATCAATATTTTACGATACTTGATAATAATAAAAAACCAATTGGATCAATAGAGTACACTCAATATTTTTTTTCAAACGTATTAGTATTTTTTGATAATGATAATAATGCCATTGCTAAAGGAACATATAATATGTGGAGCAGTTCTTGGAATTTTGATATTTATAATAAATTAAGTACCGTTGCTGATTTTAGATTGATTGGAATGTTTGCAACACATAAAACATTCGAAACAGATGAAATAAGTAGCCAAAGTAACAACCAAAACTATAATACAGCCGACATGATGGGATCTTCTCAGATTACAAAAGTTGCAGATCATGATATTGATACAATAATTTCAGTCGCGGAGACATATCCGACATTATCAAACTATAAATTAACCAATCCAGATATAGCAATAATATGTGTCATTGCTGGAATAATATCATTTGTTACAGCAGTATTTTTTACGCTTCGTTGTATATCACAAGAACAACTTAATATTTTGTCTTTTAATATTTCAGTAGCTATGAATATTTGTTGTATGAAATGTATGAACTGCGTGAAATATGTGAGTTGTATGAATTGTATGAATATGTGTAAGAAAACTCCAATAATAAAAGAATATGAGTATGTTCATATAAACTCTCAGTCAAACTCTCAGTTCGATGCGAACAATCAACCAACCAACGATCGACCGATCAATGAACAAATGAATGATCAAAATAATAAACAAATTAATAATCAACATGGATTTCACAAATTTACAGGTTATCAAACATGCATTAACATTTAATTTTTTCTTTATTTAATTTATATTTAAAATATTAATTGACGAACGTAAAAAATAAAAAGACATAAATCCCAAAATTAACAAACATAGCACGCAAGTAATACTATCTACAATGAATGTAAATATACTGGTTTTGAAATCTATCTTTCCAGTTATTTTATCCAATTCCGTTTGCAGTTTTATGTTCTCCAGTTCCAGTGTCGAGTTTTCCAGTTGCAGTGTCAAGTGTTCTGTGTTTAATATTTTGGCAGGTTGTTCATTTTTAAATTTTTGTTGTAGTTCATTGTATGCACTATTTAATGTCGTAAGTTCACGTTGATTCTTTTCATATTGCCGCAACATATTTTCATGCGTAAATTTTAGTTTTGCATATCGCGCATCTTCTTCAGTAAATATTTGATTGACCTCTTGATTTGTTTGATCCACTTGATCTTTTGTATTCCAGCCGTCATTATTTAATCTAATTAACTCTTTGGTTATTTTAAACAAAACATTTTTCGAGGCAGATACATTGTCAGCAGTTATGCGTCGTTTCCTAAATAGCATCATATGAATTCCTGTAACATTTTTTATGGTACCACATAGTTTATCAATAACATTATCATCACATTTTCCTTGGTAGTTTGCAATTAGTAACGAACATAAGCATTTTTGTGGCAAATGAATGCTTGCATTTTTGATACATTCGACTAATTCATCCGGCGATTCATAATTACGTATATCAACTACGAATATAATTGCATTAATACCCCTGTAATATGAACTTACCAATGTTTTAAATTTTTCTAATCCGGCAGTGTCCCACAATGTAATTTTTGTGGCGTTATTATCAAGATCAAAATACGTACATTTAAAATCTACTCCAATCGTGGGCTTAATGTCAAGTACTAATTGTAAGTCAGTTGCAGCATTTAAAAATGTAGATTTTCCAGCATTAGAACTGCCATCCAACACAATTTTAAATAAGTTACTTAATTTTCGAAGCTCCATTGTGTATGTTTTTTGGGCGTTTTGAGTATGTTAAATATTGATTAATTAGCATATGATAGATATTTTAGTCATTCAACTTTTATATAAACTAATATTCACATAAACATTTTTATGTAAAACTCTACAAATGTAAACGTTATAAATATACCTAAACATATGTAATTGTCAAAATTAGCATTGTTTATTTTTATTAATAATGATTTAATATCTTTTCTTACAGCTATTAATTCGTCTTGCATAATCTCAACAGTTTTTTCTATTTTTTCACATTTATTGGAACTATCGTACGATAATTCTTGAACTGATGTGATTGCTCGCACAATATTTTCATCCAATTTGCCATTAATTATGTTGATAGTATTTGATTCATTTTTTGTTGTATTATTTTTTTCTGTATCATATTTTAATGTTTCACAGTTGGAATCTCCTAACAAATTTTTGGTCAATTTAAAAACTATATTACGTGCATCGCACATATTATTTTCATTTAATCTTGGTTGATTAATTACTATACATTGTCCTCCATTATTCTTCATAATTCTACGGTTGTCACCGTTAACAATATCAGTTACGCGTTTAGTTAGTTTGTTAATCTCGTCATCGTATATGTTTTCGATGTGGTTAGTTATTAATAATACTCCAACGAATGGCTTTGTGCTATATTTATATGCGCTGGCTATATGATTGTTTATATTTTTAAATGAGCTCGATTTAGTTGCATCCACAACAAACATAAAAATGTCAGCATCTGCACAACCCAACGTCATTAATTGTTGACCCTGATTTTTACATACATCCAATTCTTGAAACGATTGCCGACTAGCAATATCAAATAACTTAACTTTAATTGGGACTTCATCCACTGAAAATGTCATATGTTTAAAATCTAAGCCAATTGTTGGATGCAAGTCGTTTATTATAGCGGAATCACTTGCCGCAAATAAAAACGTTGATTTTCCAACCCCTTCATCTCCAAGTAAAACAATTTTAAGGTTTATTGGTGGTGTTGTAATTGGTGGTGTTGTAATTGGTGGTGTTGTAATTGGTGGTATTTTAATTTCAGACATTTGTTTATTATATTAGTTTTTGTTATAATATTAAAGCCAATCATTGATTATGTTATTCAATTTTTATAAAGTAATGAAGTTTATGATATAATATAATAACAAAAATAAAAGATACATAGTGCACAAATAAAATATACTTCGCGCGATAATATATCTATTTTATCATCAATGCGTTTTAAATGGTCTGTTATTTTTTGAAAATTAGCCATTTTTGCATTTTCTGGCAGATTAGCCATTTTTGCATTTTCTGGCAAATTAGCTATTTTTGTATTTTCCGGTAAATTTGATAAATCTGACAAATCTGATAGGTTTGGTAAACTTGCAGATTTATTTATATTTACAGATAATGATGTGTTAGCAGATTGTACTGCATCATCAACGGGTTTTGTCAAGTCGTTATTTCCCATAGTGCTATATATTAATTAAGTGGTTATGTTATTATTTTAGTAAACCAATAGCTGTATACAAACACGCATTTTTTCAACTTTAAAAAAATTGAACATTATATTAATAGTTCTGTCTAATTAACTGTATGTTATTAATTCATACAATTTATAATAATGGTATTGCTTACTATTGATTCATCTGATGATCTTGGATATATTATTAAAAAAAATCCTGCATCCGGTATGGTTAAAAGAAAAATTCGTAACAATTGCGAAGCTTCTGGATATTTTGCTAAAACATCACAATCTAAGTATGTAATATATGGCAAAGATATTGGAGGTGCATCATTTGGTATCAAAGGAGCGGATCCTGATAATTATTTAAACGTATTTAATTATTGTTCTTCTGCTTTTGTTGTTGTTGCTCTAAGCAATTTTTGCGATTCTACATTAAAACAAGTGGACGACAAAGATATCAAAACTACTCATAACATTATGATTAATTCTTTGCTGTTAAACAAATCTTCAACTTTGCAAATTTGCAGACTTATTGAATATTTTTCTGACGTAACTCTTGATATTAACTCAAAAGATCAATATATTTTTACGTTCCATCAAACAACCCTACATTATGCGTTAAATGTGATAGTTGTATTGATGACTACAATAACATGTATTAACAAAGAATCGCTGGATGTTAATGATGACATTTGTCAAAAAATATGCAGATGTATGAATAGATGTGATGCTCCCTATTTTGTTAGATATTTTTTTGCTAGCAGATTAATGTGCAGAAAAACGTTCGATAGATGTAAAAGTTTACTTGAAACTTCATCTGCCAACTTACAAATGACGTTCGGAACAACTCAGACACAAAGAAAAGATTCCCTCGAAAAAAAAATAAGTTTTGAAAGACCACTTGTTGATATTGGTTGTGGAGAAGGCCAATACCTGGTTCCATTTTCCAGAAAACTAAAAGACAGGCAATATATTGGATTTGATATTGATAATGACGAACTGAGAAAATGCAGAGAAAAAATCAAACATAAAAATATAGAAAATGCCAAGGTAACTGATAACGCTCAAGTAGTTTTTGATGAAATGAACGAACGAGAAGTTGACGTAATTATTACTGAAGTAATTGAGCATATGGAACTAGAAAATGTCATTCCGTTCGTTCAAAACATTTTAAATAACTTGACTTACAACACAGTATTGCTAACAACTCCAAATAATGACTTTAATCAGTTTTATATCATGAACAAAGATTTTAGACATGATGATCATAGATGGGAATTAGGATTTGAAGAATTTAAAGAAAAAATGGGTGAAATTGTTTTTCATGAAACACATGCCATGGAATTTTTTACTGTTGGAGATATCGTTGATGGAATATGTTGCACGTCTGGATGTCGCATTTATAAAAAACCATAATATATATTAACTAATAAAAGTTGAATTTTTATTTCACATATGGTCCCAATGTAATTTTAATTTATTAATAATATATTTACAATGAGCTCTACAATTACGCTAAAAAATAAAACTATTATTGTAACAGTAGGCCCAACTGGATGTGGCAAATCTCATTTAATAAAAAATAACATAGTTCCAGATTTAACAAGTGATGCATCTGCATGTAATGTACAGGTTGTTTCTGTTAATGCAATTAGAGAACGAATTATACAAGACAACGTTGTTCAAGGAAATGATGATTTTCATTTTTCAGGACAAGGTGCGTATGAACTTGCCAAGTGTGAAGTGGATGTTTTAACAAAATATCCTACAAATAAATACACTGATGTTGTGGTTATTGACTCAAGTGGCATGGATCTTGATTTTTTACGACTAATTGTTAAACTTGGAAAAGAACGTTCGTATACTGTACATTTTATTGTTTTTAGTTTTAATGACATTCATGATTATTTTACACATTCTGAATGTAAAGATAGATCCAGACGTCAGCGCGATACAATGCTTCACAAAATTATTCCATTTTTACGACATTCCAGAGATATTAACGTGTCGTACATTTCTAACAATTTTGAGCAGTATAAATTTTATTGGAAATCAACAGCAAATGTTAAGAGAGTCAAGCATTATAATAATTTATATATTATCAGTTCAATGTTTGGTGATATGGATGTTGCTAACATCGTAAAAGCAACAGCATTTAAATCAAATGATGTAGTTGTTATTATGGGAAATTATATTGGAGACGACATGAATATTTTAACAGTTATAAAAGACTTGACTGACAAGTTCGATTGTGTTATTATCGAAAAAGGGAACGCCGAAAAAATGCTTAATGACAGAATTGAAAGGGGAAATGAAAATAATAGCACAATAAATGAAATATATAATGCAATGACTAAAGATCAAATTGAAATGTTTAAAGAAATTTGGGAAAAATCTGTCGTTTCTGCAACTGTAAACAAGTATGAAATTAGTACTAATATTTGTGATAGATCTGATCTAGAGTGTGATACGATTTTGCAAAATAAAGTGTACAACGATCACGATTCTATTAAGGAGCATTATAATGACGGACAATTTGTGCATATTTGTTGCTATCCTCCAACATCAAGCAACGTATTTGATAAATCGACATATATTATCGGTTCTCAATTTACGTTTTTACATATCAATTATGAAGGTAAGCGTAGATCAAAATCATACGGAGTAACAAAACATAAGCTATATGATTATTCAGTCGTTGATGTTGAGCAACATAAACCAGCGGTTAACTTGAGACAACTAGATGAGGAATATTGTGATCCGTATGTATTAAAAAGAATGAATGAATTATTGAGAAAGAAAGTAAATTACATTTCAGGAACAATTTCACCAAGCGACAAAAGCATTAAGGATCAAGAACTTGAAACGATTGATACTGCTCTTAGATATTATCACACTAATTATAAAAATTTGGGTAAGTTGTCTATTCAAGTAAAAGATATGGGATCAAGATTGCAGTTTTATTATTTTGTAAATGATAAAAACAAAAGTTATGCGACATCTAGAAACGGATTCACTGCAAGGTTGTCTAGATATGTTCTGGATAGGATATATGATAGCTTGACTCCAAAACTTCGGCAATTTACTGAATTTAATGATGTGCGACTTGTCATTGTGGATGGAGAACTAATGCCATGGTCCGCAATGGGTAAGTCACTTATTGATTCACAGTTCACAAAATTACATACGGCTGCGATTAACGAGTTAGATATTTTAAGAGATACCGGTTTTGAAGAACTGCATCAAGAGTCAATTGCAACATATGAAGATACTGATTTTAGAAAAGATTTCTCGTCAATGTCTGGTATGTCAGTGCATGATAAATATAAAGGCAAATATGAAACTTTTAAAATGATTAGAAACAATCAAAGTGAATATATCGGAATTGATGAAACACAATCAGGAATTACCACTTTCGGAAAACAGTTGGATATTTACGCTCAAGAATCAACTGAAGACACTATTTACTATAAACCATTTAGCATTTTAAAGTACTGTTATGACGACATGGAACAACTTGCAGAAGGTAATGTAGAAATGTACGCGAAATTATCTGAAAATAAGTCTTTGGTTATTGACTTGGAAGACGACATTGCTACAAATGTCGCCAGCGTTCATATTTTTTGGAATGAAGTTATCAAAGGACAGCAGTATGAAGGTATTATTGTTAAACCAGATATTGTGGATCCTAATTTTGCCCCTTGTTTGAAAGTTAGAAACAGTGATTATCTTCATATTATTTATGGACCAGATTACTTAACCAAAAACAAATACTCTGCACTTATTACGCGAAAAAGTATTAGAAACAAATTAAGTGCTTCAATTCGAGAATATAACATTGGATTGCGAATGCTTGAAATGCCATATGACGGTATTGATTCAAATAATATCGAAATGAAGCGAATTTATTATACGTTCATTGAAGAAGAAGAAAGAGAAAAAGGATATGACAAGGCTCTTTAATTTAATTTATTTTATTTTAATTTATTAAAAAAGAAAAAATAATTTATGTTTTGGTAAAAAAAAATTATAGAAATATTAAAACACAACTTTAAATTGTGTTAGATAAATTGAATTATTTTATTTTTATGGAATTTAAATATTTTTTCTTTTTTATTAAAAAAAGTAATGTAGAGTTTTTTGATAATTAAAAAATTAAGTAAAAAATTTGGTTTTTATATTTTGTAAATATACAAAAAATACAAAAAAGATATACTATATAAAAATTTATAAAATGTAAAAATGAATAAGTAATAAGTGTCTTCAAATATTATTTGAGCTATGCGAGAGCATATATCGAGCGATGTAATGTAATATCATGATTTCTTTTTTGAGGATTCTCTTTGGAACGAACGTATACTTATTAATATGGTTACATTGTTACATTGAATAATATTTTATTAATTTGAGCTTATAACGAGCGTTAATTATTGCATACATTTAACTTTTTATTGGAATATTTAGATAACTGCGCTAAATTATAAAATATATGATTCATATGTATAGTTAAGTATACTATATATAATATGAAAGTTTTTTATTGTGAAAAATGCGATTATAATACTGATAAATTGTCCAATTTTAGAAGGCACATGACTTCACGCAAACATTCGCTAACGGTTGATGAATTTAATAATTTAAATCATGATGAATGTAAAAAAGATATTTTTTCGTGCAATATATGCAAAAAAAATTATACTGTTAAAAGTTCTTTATATAAACATAAAAAAAAATGCACTGACGATCATAACAAAAAAAATGAATTGGCAGAAATTGATTTTTTAAAGCAAGAACTTTTAAAAAAAGATGAGCAATTAAAAAAAAAGATGAAATGTATGATAGACATTTAACTAATGCTAACAAACATGTAACTGAAACAATTGGACTGGCAAGAGAAAATGTACAGGTAGCTAATAATTCAATGAATATGTTAAAGTATGCTAAAATTTATTTAGGAAAAGCTGAACCATTACAACAATTAACGGCAGAAGATGCATATAGCGTAATTAAATACAAAAATCCAAAAAAATCTAACACTAAAGCGGAAGAATACGTCAAAACTGTTATACATAAAGTAAATCACAATCTTTTTTCTAGTTTTGTTGGAGATATGATAATAGATGAATATACACCTAAATCAAGTAAACATGCAAATATTATAGCTACTGATATATCCAGATTATGTTTTATAATTATGCATAAAGTAAAAAATAAAAAGACATTAAAAGAAAAAGAATGGATTAACGACAAATCAGGAAAAAAATTTATAGAGCTTGTGTTAGTTCCAGCGTTGGCAGCAATAAAAGAAATTATTACTGATTTTATAAGCACAAGCGATAAAGGAAATCCATCATTATCTACAGTTGACTTAATGATATTGCGCGGAAAATGTGCCGAATTAAATAGAGATTTAATGAATGATAAATATACAACATCTATATTAAAACACGTTGCACCAAAGTTTCATTTTGATGAATTAAAACTGATTGACGATAAACCAACAAAAAAGAAAAAATAATTTATGTTTTGGTAAAAGTTGAATGATAAATATGCAACAATATCTGCATAATACAAATAATTCAGCAGTAAATAATCAACAACTATGGGTTTTTATGAAACAATATATGAATGCGGAGATAATAATTATTGTGTGGATATAGGATCGTCGCTAGATAACTTTCAATCTCATTCATGGATATTTTGTGATAAACATAAGCATAATCATAAATTATATTATAATATGTATAATTTTATGAGAAGATACTCGAAATTACCAAGCATTTTTTCAGCAGAAGTAAAAATAATAGAAATAAAATCAATTGGTTCCGCAAATCCTACAAAAAAATTAATTAAGCTAGAATTAGTCAATACAGACATCAACGACATAAATAAATGGAACTTGTATGAATCAAAAAAAGTATATTTTTCAGAATTTAATGATGATCCTGCTTGGTTTGTCGTTGATAATAAAATATATATTATAGACATATATGTTGAAAGTGACATGCATGAATCAATTGATAGTAAAATATGTACCGATCAAAATGTATTTTTTAACTGGCAAAAAAACAAAGTTGAGCGACGCGATACCATATAAATTTAAGTGAATGTGTGATACCTCATAAATCTAAGTGAATGTGTGATACCTCATAAATCTAAGTGAATGTATAACATAATAAATCAATTAAAAATTAAAATTAAACAATGCGCTGCTTTTTTGCTTCATTTTCAGAAACATCGGTTGTTAATCTTCGAATGACTAAACTTTCTTCACAATTATTTTTATTATTTCCGTTAAGACGTTTGTTCAATATGTTTAATCGCTTTCTATGTTTATTTTTTTTGGTGCGCATGGGGATTTCTTTGACGTACGTGCACGTAAAATTGCTATACAAATTGTTATAAGGAATCCATCCAAGCCTAACATATTCTTCGTCTTCACAGCAGTAGGGATTACTAATAATCACATATGTATCGTTCATTGTTGTATAACATTCTCCATGATCAAATGAGCATCCTTGTTTTAAAAATTCGCTTTGAATATACTGTGGCATACTTTCAACATATTTTTTTAATTTATAATTTGTTGCAAAATCATCCCTATTTTGAATAATTTGAAGTGAGCAACTTTCACAATCTGATCCAAAATTACCCCAATAGGTGTCTTTATAAAGTTTGTCGTGATTAGTGATACTTGAAAGCGTGTACATTGTATTTAGTTAATTGGTTATTAATTGTTTAATTACTTAAGTGTCATTACGTGAAATATCATTCAGTGAATATTAAATATCAATTTTTAGTGCATATTAATTTTTGGTGAATATCAATTGTAAATTTTTAATGAATATTAAAAAGTTGAATACTTAACGATTAAAATACTTAAAGTATAAATTATTATATTATTTATTGAAAATGATTGCCGAAGCTGCACAACTCACTAAACAGTCAGCAAATTTACTGCAAGAATTACATGTGTCAGGAAAAAATGACAACAGTAATAAATTAACTCCATTGAATACACTAAAAACTATGTTTGATGATCAGCTATTGCCTACATATGAAATGGTTGATTATGTAGAGTCCGTTACAAATTTATGTTCTCATAGATCTCAAGAAGTTAGAACGCTTGCAGATGAAGTGTTGGAATCTATAATAAATAAAATATCTCCTAATTCTGTTGGATTGGTATTAAATAAACTTTTTGAATGTTTAAAATTAGAAAAAAATTGGAAAACAAGAACATCTGCATTGCAAACAATTGGTAAACTAACAGACATCATGCCAGTGCAAATCAGCTTATATTTGCCTGTCATAGTTCCAGAATTATCAAATTGTGTAAGTGATCCGAAATTGGACGTAAAAAATGCAGCATTTAAATCGATGACAATGTGTTGCGATATTGTAGGAAATAAAGATATTGAACATATGACAGAACATATTATTAAAGCAATTCAAAACCCAAGCGAAATTAATGATTTAATTCACGAGTTGGCAAGCGTTGTATTTATTCAATCCGTAACTTCGTCTGCTTTAGCAATTGTAGTTCCGTTGCTAAATAGAGGATTGTCAGCTAGTCTAACAGCAACCAGACGACAAAGTGCTGTCATTATCGAAAACATGAGTAAATTAGTTGATGATCCATTGGATGCTTTGCCGTTTTTACCAAAATTATTACCAACGTTAATTGATGCTCACGATAGAATGAGTAATCCAGAAGCGGCAAGCGTACTTGAAAGATCCTTAGATCATCTTATTAAGTTAAATAATAAATGCAAACATTTAAAATCTCATGCGATTAACGTAACAAAAATTTCAGAAATACTACAAACTAAAGGAGAATTTGGTGATTTGCTTATGTATTTGAGTTATATTATTGATAGCCTAACAAAACAAAAAGATTTCACTGAAGAATCTTGGAATGAAATTTCTGAAATATTAATTAATCATACCGATCAAGCAGCTGAACTTACCCAATTATTATCAAAAGAAATAAAAGAATTTGTAAAAATTCCAGATGAAGATAATGATGACGACGCAGAGCTGTTATGTAATTGTCAATTTACTCTTGCATATGGAACCAAGATTTTGCTTCACAATACCACATTGAAACTCAGAAGAGGTAAAAAGTATGCACTAATTGCAAAGGCACAAGGAGGTAAATCTACATTTATGAGAAGTATTGCAAACAACTCACTGGAAGGTTTTCCTGATCAGGATACTGTTAGAACTGTATTCATGAAATCTGATATCATCGGAGAATTGTCACATCTTGACTGTATTGATTATGTAATGCAAAATGAAAATTTAAAACATATGACAAGAGACGAAGTTATTAATGCTCTAAATACAGTTGGTTTTACAGATACAAGTCCTGCTAAACCCACTTCTGAAGTAGGTAGATTATCAGGAGGTTGGAGATGTAAATTAGGGTTGATTACTGCATTACTTCAACATCCTGATGTATTGCTACTTGATAATCCAAGTTCGCATCTGGACGTAGAAAATGTTATCTACGTGAAAAATTATATTAATTCACTAAAAGATGTTACATGTATTATGACATCAAACGACGTTCCTTTTTTGAGAGATTGTTGCACAAATGTCCTTCAGATTGATAACTTAAAATTGCATCAGTACTCTGGTGGAATTGATGGGTTTATTGAAAAAAATGCTGACTGCAAGGAATATTTTTCCATGAAAGAAACAAGCATGGAATTTTCTTTTCCTAAGCCATCCGAAATTCAAGGAGTGAAGTCAAAATCAAAGGCTCTTATGAAAATGTCAGATGTTACGTTTACGTATCCAACTAATACCGTACCAACAGTATTTAATATTAATTTGTACGTTTCAATGGTATCGAAAATTGCGGTAGTGGGCAAGAACGGAGGAGGAAAAAGTACTACAATTAAATTGTTAATTGGCGAGCTTGAGCCCCAGAGCGGAAAGGTAGACCGTAACCCAAATGGAAGAGTTGCATATATTTCACAACATTCGTTTGAACAAATTAACAGACACTTGGATAAAACAGCAAATGAATACATTCGTTACAGATTCTCAACGGGAGATGATAAAGAATCAATTGAAAAAGTAGAAATTGTGCTCACGCCAGAGGAAGAAAAGCTGCAGGGAGAAACATTTGAATATTCATGGAAAGATGATGAAGATGGTAGTATAAAGAAAGCAAAAAAAAGAGTAACAAGGATACTTGAAAATAGAAAAGAAGTTAGAGGAAGCGGTTATGAATATGAAGTTAAATGTGCAGACGGAACAGAAATGTATATGTCAGGACAAGTTCTTTCTAAACAAGGATGGACTAAACATCTAAAAGCTCTTGACGTAAAAATAGCGCAACTTGCTGGTAGATATATTAGAACTCTAACTTCTTCAAATGTCGAATCACATTTAGCAGAGTGCGGATTACCTGCAGAAAAAGCAACACATACCAGATTAAGTTCGTTGAGTGACTCAGAAAAATGTATGGCAGTTATTGGAGCATGCACTTGGGCTCAGCCTCATATTTTAGTTTTTGACGAACCTACAAATTATCTATCCAATGATCTATTGAACGGATTTGCAAAAGGATTACTTAAATTTGAAGGTGGATATGTAATTATTTCGCATAATAATGAATTTACCAAACAAGTGTGTAAAACGGAATGGCATATGGAAGATGGTAGATTGGTAATCACAGGAGAAGATGAACAAAATTGGATGGACAAACAAACTGACAAAGCAAATAGCGCAGAAAAACAAACTCACAACATAGATGCTCTCGGAAATGTAACAGAGATAAAACAAAAGAAAATTTTATCTAAGAGAGACATAAAACAAAAAATAAAGGACGTTAGTAAAAAAATTAAAAGTGGCATGGATTTGGATGATGACGATTTTGAATTTGCCACAGAACACAAACTCGTTTAATTTATTATAGTTTATCTGAATACCATTTTATATAATTTAGTTGAATACCATTTTATATAATTTAGTTGAATACCATTTTGTATTATTTAGTTGAATACCATTTTATATAATTTAGTTGAATACCATTTTGTATTATTTAGCTGAATACCATTTTTATTTATTGTATGTAAAATAAAAATAAAAAATTAAGTTAATATATTTATAAATTATGCTTCGGTTGTCATATCGTCCAAATCTGTTTTATTTAAAACTGGCGGTTTTAGAGGTTTTAGTAACAAATATCTTAGATATAATGGACCCGAAATGGGAAAATATAGTGCGTTCATTGTGCTTTGTATGAAACATGAAAAAAAACTATCCATATAACTATTAAATGATGTATACCATTGTATACTATGATCCATATTATATAATGCATGCAATGCGCCATACCCAAAGCTTCCAAATATATATATCCGAGTTGTGTTATTGTCGGTTAAATTTTTAAATAAATTTGAAGTGAGTGATGTCATGATGTGATGATGTGATGATGTGATGATTTTATAATATATTAAGACAAAATATTATAAAAAATAAACGCATATAACAAAACTGATTATTATCATTAAATTATTAAATCATTAAATCGTTAAATCATTAATTTTCTAAGTTAATTGCAATTGATTTACCACGAAAAAATTCTTGATTCTCAATTATTTTATATAGTGGATCCATAAGAATTCCATCACCAACACCAATGAATATAATTCCAAAAGTATTAGTTAACGTCGATAAATGATGCTTGACACGACCTAATGACATAGATGTACAATTTGGAATAGATGATATAAGTACGTATATATTGCATGTATTTTCAGCAAAGCAAAGCTTATCGTTATCAGAACTTATAGCACATAATGCATTATACATATTGCAACCATAAGTTTCTATATATGCAATATCTCGTTGAATATAGCCGTTTGATAAAAATTCGATTGCATTTGTTTTAGTTAGGCATTGAAAATATGTTGTGTAGCTATCATCAAATGTATCCCATTTGCTAGTTACATGCATTGAATATACGTGACCATTATCAAATGTATCAATTGACTTGCATATATTTGTATACATTTCAGGTCTAAAATTTACTGTTCTATTATCATTTACCAAAAAAACAATATGTTTTCTGGATGAATTACTTGAAATGTTATTAATAAATTGTCCGGTTTGAGAATGATCTGAAAAAATGTTATATTTATCAATGGAGCTATTTATTGATTTTATGGCAGATAACGCTAACGGTTTATTAAATAACTTTCTGAGCATTTTACGTTAATATGTAAATGATTTTGTATAAATAAATAAAATAATATTAAAGAAGCATAAATGATTATTAAATCAATTTTAAATATTATTTGTTATTTGTTATTTGTTACATATAATCAAAATCTTTCTGTTCTGATAATTTTGCAAATTCATCTTTCTGCTCTGGGTTGTTAATTTCATCTGTTCGCTTACATTGTTCAACGAATTTATCGTTGGCTGCTTTGTCTGATTTATATGATTCATCTTTATTTTCAAGTTGTCGTTTGGCATAAAAATATCTAATGGATAACGCAATAGATATTGGACTATATAAAGAATGTATAACACCTTGCCCAAATTTATCATAAAATACATCTAAATAATCAAAAATTGAAAAATATGTGCGAGCATCATGATTTATAGTATACAACGAATATACAATACTATAACCAATAGAACAGCTTACATATGCAAGCAGCTTATGTGAGCGTAAGTTGCTTAATAAAGTTGATGTAAACAATTGCATAATGTAATAATATAATATTATAATAATTTATGGTTGTGTGTATGATATAATGTAATAATATAATAATCAATTTTTTATCTCTTTCTCTTTTTTTTAATAGGTTTTGCTGTACCATCTTCATAATATAATCGGTATTTAACTATGGCTTTTTTTGATTTTAATCCATCTAAAAAATTTTGCAACTCGGTGTTTAATTTGTTTTCATTTATAAAATCTACGCTGTAAAATGTCAACGTTGCGTCATTTGATGAATATTGATCGTCTACAGAAACATCATTTTCTGTTTTATGTAATATTTTTTTTAATACGTAATATACAATTTGTTCCATTGGAGATCTGTCGTAACTTAAATCTACTGATTTTGGAAAATCAACAGATAACATAACATATGGATATGTATCATCATCTTTAAGTTTTAACATATTTATTTTTGGATTATTAATTTTGTCATAATGTACACGTATTGCCGAAGTATTTTTTCCATCCCATGTATATTGACCAGGAACATATTTTTCAAGTAATTTTATTATTAGTTTTTTTTCTTCTGCTCGCATGATTGAATATTGTATATTGATTGGTTTTTGGTTATTTATTTGATTTCCGTTTATGTTTAAATAAACAACTCCATACATAAACAAATTATCACTCCAATTATGACCTCTACGTTTATCCATCACAGTTGGAGGATAATCACTCCAATAATACCCATCATTAGATTGCGGCATATGTATTAATTCTGTTACAATATTTTTTCTAAACTCTCCTAAATTGCCACGTGCAATTATTTCATTCATAAATAAATTTAAGTTAGTAATGGTTTTTCTAATTTTGCTGCTGGAATTTTTTATGATATCTTTGAAGTCTGAATCAGTTACTTTCACAAAATCAAAAAAATCATCCTCTGTAATTATTTCTGGTAAATCTTGTTTGGTTTGATCTACTGCACTTGACTGAGAGCTCTTTGGCTGAATAGCTTTTGATTTACGTTTAGGTTTGGATTTAGATTTAGATTTAGATTTAGATTTAGATTGTTTTTTTGTTGTGTTATTTTTAACAGTCGTTGGTTTTTTATGAAGTTTCCATCGCTTTACACCATTTACATCTTCTGTAATTATCCAAATATTTCCATCATTACCGGTTTTTTTAGTGCCAACTTTATATAATGTTGCACTAGCTGTCGGTGATTTTCTTTCTTTAGAACTCATTATATGATTAACCTATTAAAATAATTAATAATAAACTTGATGTTTGAAATATCATATTTTGAAATATCATATTTTGAAATATCATATTTTGAAATATCATATTTTGAAATATCATATAAAGTTGAAAAATAGAATATTTTAACTGGTTATGGTTAGTTATTCAGCATATTAAAATTATTGTATATTATATTAAATGGATACAATACATGCAATGGATACAATGACCGATATAACTAAAAATAACATAACTGAACATAAATTTAACAATTTTGTGGCAACTAATTTTTATGTTCATAAAGGATTGTTTACATATGACAATTGTTCAATTGCTATTTCTCGTGTAATGATGACTAGAAATATGCAAGAAATAGTAAGCTGGCTTAATATGCAACTAGTATGCACGCTGGATGAATATTTAAAATTAACTGATCAAAAAATAAAAGATATGTGGATAATTCAAATATTTTTTCATATATTCAATAACTTAGAACATATTTTTGATGAACATGTATTGTATCCGGGCGATGAATCTATTAATCAAGTTCGAAATATATTGAAAACTACTAAATTATCAAACAGACAGCTTGCAATACAACAACATTATTTTGCAAATAAAGTTAATAATTTAGATGGTTCAATAAAATTAAACAGCACGGACGATTTAGAGCAAATATTAAATAGTATGAAAAAATTATCTATGGTAGAAATTAAAGAAGAAGAGCAATATATGTTTGATACTGAAGTATTTGAGTGTTTACAAATTTTTAAAAATAGACTTATATGTTGGATACAATCTTTCGATTGTATTTTACCTGAATCAACATATAAATTAACAGATATAGTAGACAACTATGAAAAAAACAAAGGATGGCCTAGCATAACTGATCAAATAAATAAAGATTTAGAAGAAATATCCAGAACAAGAATTGGCTTTGGATATATATTTAACGGATGTGTCACAAAGACTATGTATGCATTACATAAATTGGCAAACGCAAATAAATATTTAGAATTGTTTGGTTTGGAAATTATTGCGATATATATTTCAGGATATGCATCAGGACATTCAATTGCTGAAATTATTAACGTTACTTCTCTACTAAATCACATAAATAGCGGTGAGTATGAATATGAATATAATAAATTAAACATATTGGTCATAAACAAAAATTTACCATAAGTAAAAAAATTATATACGTCAATTATTCATTTATTTATTATCATTTATTTATTGCTCATTTTTAATGAATTGTATTAAATTTATAAGTCTTGTGCGTTCTTCTTCTGTGTTAATTGTACTGTAGTGAAATAAGTATGGATGTATTATTTCGTATTGTTTTAGTATATTTAAATACGTTTTGCCATTTTGTCCAGGTGTTGTTATATGTGATATATTCACGAGAACATTTTCAGGGATTACATAAAATTCAGTGGTTTGATCGTTAATATTAATCCAGTATATATTGTTATCTCCGACATCATACGGAGAACGTTTTCCCTTTCCACTATTTTTATTTAAAGAAGCAAAATATGAAACTTTATGTTTCATTTTAGAGCACACAATTTCTTGAACTTTTAGGTGGTCAATTTTAAAATTATAACTCAAACCCATCATATTATTTTGTTCAAATTTTAAATATGGAATACATTGAGTTCTTTTCAAAACAAACTGGTATTCCACTTTCATTGCGGGACTAATTGGCATATTTGCGTTAATACTATCTGAATTGTAAATATCGAGTTCGTACAAGCTCATTAGTTTTCTTGATAAATCATCCAATCTGGTTAGATATTTATCATATTTAGGGTTTGAATCCATATAATGAACTTTAAGTTCTAGTTCGTCGGGCGTTACTATCCAGCATTTATCAAATGATTGTTGTTCATGAAATTTATGAGTTTTATCAGTTTTTACATACATCATTAAATATACAACTCCATCATATTTTTTTACTACTCTAAATCCAGAATATCTATAAGGATGACTGCATGATTTTACTTTTATCTTGAGCCATCTGTTGTCAGCGGACGATATTGGTTTAACAATTATATCAGATGAACACCCATCCCTTATTTTTTGTACGTCAAAACCAGGACATCGTTCTTTTATTTTATTAATAACAGATAATTGTATTACTGACGACGTTGTATGACCATCGGCAGTTTTAGAATTATTGGACATATTTATAACTTGGGCATCAAACTTGCATTGTTTACATACAACACCTGTTTCATCAACAATGAGCCCATAATACAATGAGCCCATTTCATGTCCGCATGATGAAACAATTTTAAAATGAATATTTCTGATGTCCATTGTTGTTCTCAGCGAATAATATTCATCTTCAGTGGTTAATAATCTACATCCTCTTATTTCATATTCATGTTTTATTTTATTATAACTTAACATTCTGGATTTTTTTATACGGTTTCCATCTTCGTCAAAATTTTCCGATTTTCTTTTTTTGTTTTTTTCACGTTCTTCTGAAGATTTAATATTTCCATTCTCGTCCACATTATCACTATGTGTTTTTAAAACACTTTCTGATATTTTTTTCTTTGTTGCCTCGCTCAAGTTTCTTTTGTTTGAGCATTTTCTAGAACAAAATAAAAAAGATTTTTCTGTGTGTTGAAATTGATTATTGCATGTTATACATGTTGCTGATTCCATTGAATATATACATGCTAAGCATATGACTCCTTCTTTATGTTTTCTTAGCTTATTAGGAGACACGATACATATATGACCACATCTAGATTTTATTGTGACAGTAGCTTCGTTCTCGCAAATAAGATCACAACCATACTTATTACATATATCAATAGTGCTCAACATGTTAAATGAAGTGAAAATGCGATGATTTATTGTTAAATAAATTTATGCAAACTATAAATTATGTGAATATAGCAATAAGTGATATTTTTCAATTTTATTTGATTTACTCGCTAAACGTTGATCGATAAAAATTGAAATAAACTTTGCTTATATATATTCAGTTACACATCACCAAAAAAACTATCATTAACCACATTCATGACATCAGAAGGAACACTTGACATTAATCTTACTAAAATAGTTAACTTATTTTTTAAAGAATTCAATACTGCTGAATACAAAATGTTTCCTGTGATTATGATGCAGTTTTTCTGCTCAGATCAAATGTTCGTTAAGCAAATTTCGTCGATTAATGAAACTGATTTACCTGAAAAATATAGAAAAGTATTAAGGCATGCCAAATTGGTATTATTAAATCCACACAGTGAAGTTTACACAAGTCAAATGTATGCAGAGGTGTCAATCCTAATGGAACAACTTAAAAAAGAATTTGAAACAGGTGAAACGCAAACATTTGTTTCTAAATGTTTGCAAGAATTATATGAAAGTCTTAAGGGAACTGGATCGTATAAACCTACAGTACCTAGTCTTAACGCAACCGATGCCACTAATACTGATAGCACAAACAAATCAACTAAAACAGAAGAAGTTACGCGAGCTAAATCAACAAAAAGAAAAAGAAACAGAAACGATAGCGCAGATAATAAACGTAATAAACGTTAAGCATCAGCGAGCATTAACAAATATTAAAGTTTTTGCATGTTAATTTTATTATTCACTATTAGATTAATATATTCATTTATTACATTTGTTCTCATTGAATTATCTATTTCATTAAATGGTGTCATTCCTGGACCTTGATTTACTTCTAATATTTTTATATCAAATTCATCACTAATAAAGTAATCTACCCCAAACATTTCATAATATTCGTTATTGTTTATTTGAAGTTTGTGTTTGTTGTATTCATTAACATATGCATTGAACAATTTTGACGTAAATTCTACACATTTGTCATATATTTTACTTAATTGCGGATCTTCACGTATCAACGCGTTATATGTTATTGGATATCCGTTTTCGTAATGATTTTCACTAGTATAAAATGATGATACAGATGTATTTAAATCGTTTGATTGTTTGTCATAATCTAGGGCTGTATATGACACAATTCCATCATTAGATAAATATCCAGCCGCTTTAATTTTATTTATATGAATAATGAGATACAATCTGAGGTTTATTTTTTTTGATTTATACGTATACGAATTTAACAAATATTGTTGAGCAGCTATAATTTTTTTATCTGTTATTTGTTTACATTTATCATCTATCGATAATCCTTTTTGCTTATGCGCGAGTTTTTTATATATTATTTTATGGCCTTGTTTGCATTCGTTATTATATTTTTGTATGTCATCAGGAAAAATATAAGTTGACGGCATAATATCGCTGACGTTGTTATTTGATAGCGTTTTCCAAATGTAATATTTTGATCCAATTAGATATGAGTATGGAATATTAAAAAATTTTTTGTTATTATATTTTGCAGTATATGGCAATATGTTATTTGGACAAACGATCATATATTTACTGTTATCGCAATGTCCGCTCGATATTTTTTTGTTCATTTGTGAATGTATCATATTGTTCACGCTTGATACACTACCAACCAAAGATTTATTTGCGCATGCATTTGATAATTCTAAATAAATTTTATTGTCGGACGCATAGTTTTCATATAACATATACAACACCATCATTGATAAAATTATTGAGACATTGCGGTTTTTTGTTTTGTCAAACTGCAATATGCTGGATGAGAATAACATAAATCCAATACTAAAAATTATTCTTCCAAAAATATCGACATGTTTATTATATTTTCTTCCATGGTTCATTAATAATCCACCTACAGCAACTATTATTGTTGAATATGTGTGTTGATATTTGTTTGCTGTTAACACATGGTATATTAATATAAATGCAACAATATGCAAATTACTAAATATTTCGTATTTAGTATGCCATTCAATATAACTTCTGGACAAAAATGACAAACCAAGTAATGCAATTATTAGGGTTGTAATATTTTTGTTTATTTTACGTAATTTAATTGCCAACGATCCCCACACTAACAAAATTACTATTAATCTAAGAAACACATGGTTGTTATAATTGTTATTAGAACAAGTTGGAAAATATGATAAATTGTATTTTGGATATAGTTCGGTAAACGGACTAATTAATGTAAAATATTCCATCATATATTATATATGGAAAATAACGAAGTAAATAATTCTGATTCAGAATCTACATTTGTGTCACATACCGATATAATTAAATACGCAGTAGAATATTTAAACGTGTTAATGTTGAGCATTTTAATAGCTGTATTTGTAGCCTATCGTATATATAAAAAAGATATCAAATGGTGGCAAAAAATTATGATGGTGTTAGCTCCAGTGATTGCAGGATATGCAATAGAATTTGTTATCAACTCGCCCAAACCAACATATCGTTTTATGCAGTCAGCATTGGCAATGAAACATGAAAGTATGAATGCAAGTCACGACATTAAAAAAGGTACATGGCCATTTGTTGGATCGGCTGTAATAACATTAAACGGAATTGATCATTTATTTATAGGTGGAGGACAATCACAAGGCGATTTTCTTATGAAGCACGTTAGTGGAGAATTCGTAAATATAATAAAAAATACTGGATTGCAAAAATCAGGTAAAATGCCAGCGACATTTTGCGCAGTAGCATTTGATTTTAATGGCAATGGATTAGAAGATTTAGTTGTTGGTCGTGAACACGAAGTTACGTTGTACGAACAAATAGAACCTTTAAAATTTGTTCCGCACGTGCTAATAACAAAATATGATAGAAATCCTTTATCTCTTACGATATCTGATTTTAATAAAAATAAAAAGCCTGATATTTACATTAGTTACTTTACGTTATCAAGTGAATATAAAGGTTCTATTTTTAACGATCCTTCTCATAATAGATCTAATGTTTTATTGCAAAATATAAGTACCTCTGATAAAATACAGTTTAAAAATGTAACAAAAGAAACAAATTCAGGAGGGTTGTATAATACATTTACATCAGCATTTGTCGATTTAGATAATAAAGGATATCCAGATATTGTGCTATCGCACGATTCTGGAGAAATAGAAATATTAAAAAATATAAACGGCAAACGTTTCGAATCTATTATACCATACAACAAAAAAGGAAATTGGATGGGTTTGGGTATTGGTGATATTAACGGAAATGGTAAACCAGATTTATTTTTAACAAACATTGGCGATGATATTAAACGAAATAAAATGTCTCTTGGAGATATTAAAAAAGGACAACAGCAAGATTTTTCGCATGTGTTATTGCAAAATGAAGGAGACTTTAAATTTAAAAATGTTTTGAAAAGCAAACAAATTAGTGGAGATGGATTTGGATGGGGAGCATTGATGGCAGATATAAATTTACAATCAACAAATGACATAATATTTGGGGAAAATTTTATGTTAAATCCGTTACATTGGTTATTTCCAGGAATTGGATATTATTACGAAAATATGGGAAGTTATTTTAGAAGACGCTTTAAATTCAATAATCCTTCATTTTCCCAAACTCCCATAATTGCAGATCTCACTAATAACGGATTAATGGATTTGGTTTGGATAAATATGAAGGGCAAACATTATATTAATTACGCAGAACACAAAAAAAAAAGATTTATTACAATTAAACTTCCAAAAACATGCGAATTTGTAAATGCAAAGGTTGATATTAATTTAAATAATAAAATAACTGATAAGTCAAATAATAAAACAAATGGAAAAACATTATATTCTCAAATAATTAACGGAGGCACTGGATTCGGCTGCGGATCATCTCATATGGTAACATATGGATTAAAAAATAATACTGTTAAAGATATACAAATAAAAACAATTTATGGAGATATATATTCATATAATGGCAATTCAAAAAATATTTTGTCAATACAAGACTTTACTAAATCCAATTAAATTAAATAAAACAAATCCAATTAAAACAAATCCAATTAAAACAAATCCAATTAAATTAAATAAAATAAATTAATTATCTATCGATATTAAATACCAATAGATAAAAAATGACAACAAACAAAGTCATTAATTATGTAAAACCTGATATATTACTCCAAAAAATAAATGAATGCGACACATTTTCAGAATTTTCTGAAATTTTCGAAACATATAACGTAAACACGCAACATCCTTATTTTTTAAATCAATTATTTGGTAATACTGATCACTATATTGCATCTATTGATCACATGTTAATAGAATACAACACTAGTGCATATACATATGAAATTTCCCCGGTTTTTACTTTGATGGAAATTGAAATTGTAAAAAAAATGCTAAGTAAAGTTGGCTATGTTGGAGGAGATGGATTTTTTTGTTCTGGCGGTTCCATTAGTAATTTGTATGGAATGTTTCTTGCAAGACATAATTTTAATAATACAATAAAATCTGACGGCAATATTTGCAATTTAATTGGATATGTATCTGATCATGCACATTATTCCTTCACAAAAAATGCAAACTTGATGGGTATTGGAGAAAATAATATAATTAAAATAAGTACGATTAATGGAAAAATGGATATTGTTGATTTAGAGAATAATATAAAACATAAAAGGCCGTTTTTTGTAAATGCAACCATTGGAACAACTGTTTTGGGCAGTTTTGATGATATTGTAGAAATACATCATATATGTAAAAAATATGATATATGGTTGCATATTGATGCATGTTTTGGAGGCGCAATGTTGTATATCGACGATAATTTATTACGTTCAATTCAGCTATCGGATTCTATTTCATGGAATTTTCATAAAGTATTAGGATTTAATATGCAATGCAGCCTGTTTATGACTAAACATAAAAATATATTAAAAGAATCAACATATCTCAATATAAATTATTTATTTAATGAAGAAAATAGAATGTATGACGAAGAATATGACATTGGTAGAAAAACTTTGTTTTGTGGAAGGAAGGCAGATGCTGCTAAATTGTATATAGCTGACGCGATATTAACAGAAAGTTATTTTATTGATAAAGTGCATTTTTTAATCAGTAAACGAAATCAATTGGTTAATGATTTAACCGCATTACATTCATTTAAACTTGTTATGATTCCTGAATATTTAAATGTGTGTTTTTGGTTTAATCCAGAAAATTTAGCTGAAAAAAAATTAAGTGATTTTACAGTTAAAATAAGACAACAAATGATAAATAGAGGAAATGTAATGATAGGAATTCATACAGTAAAATTAAACGGGACAAATCTTCCATATTTTTTTAGGGTTGTTGTTATTAACAATATAGAATCAAGCCATATAATAAAAGAATTGTACGAATGTTATTATTCGTTGCAGCAGCATACATACTAAATATACATACTAAATATACATACTAAATATACATACTAAATATACATACTAAATATACATACTAAATATACAAAATAAAAAATTGAAATTGTCATATGATTGTATGTTTCAATTATAATGGCATATTGGTGAGTTTTTAATATCAGCAGTAGTTAATTGTATCGAGCATCGCACGATCATCAGTTAACTATCAAACTATCAAACTATCAAACTATCAAACTATCAATAATCAATAATCAATAATCAATAATCAATAATCAATAATCAATAATCAATAATCAATATGGCCATTTACCCTCGTCAACTAACATCTGTCATGTGTATGGAGAAAGTTTTAAAGGATATCGAAAATTGCGGCAATAAGCATTCTGAATTATGCATGAGTGAGTCAAATAACAATGTTGTCATTGACAAGTTCGCTTCCGAGAAAAAACGTGCTAGTACACGACGACGAATTGTCATTCAGATGTGCTCTATTTGTAATCATGATTTTAACATTTGCAGTTGCTCTCGCCAGTGCGTTGGCTGTGAAAAACCGGCTGCTCTTTGCAGTTGTTACGGCTCATTATGTTGTGAATATTGCTTTAAATCTTCTGAAGATTGCCGTTGCAGCTGCATTTCATGCGAAGAATGTCTATATCCGGAAAATATGTGCGAGTGTTTGACTCGTATGTATAATCCTGAAATCTGCGTTGAGCGCAAAAGCAAAGCCACTGATTATCGTATTCGTAGATTCACTAAATCTTGTCGTTGCGATTATTCGTATTGTAGATGTGACGATATTCATCACGCATGCGGAAAGCCATCCAAAATTTGTAGGTGTACAATATGGGCTCGAGATTCAGATTGTTGGGGCTCTTGCAAATACCGGACTTCGCTGTTTGACAAATGGACATGCAAATATTGCAAATCAGTTTCTACATGCGATCCAAACTATACAGCATGTACGTATCATTGCAATTGTTACGACATATGCCGCTATTGCAATGATATATATGCGCTTTGCACATGCTCGTCAAATAAAATTTCTGACATTGAGGAAAGTATATTGGTCGCTGTTAAATCCAAAAAGTCATTCAATATTTCTGCTCTTGACATTCCCACGGAGTTGCTGTCATCTCATTTTGTATTGATGCTACCAGTGGTAGGAATGATGAAGCAGAAAGATTGTTTTGTTTCGAAGGAGCTGATTAAAAAGTACTTATGCTCGCTTATTATGTTCAGAGAATTAACTGCAGCTCAACCATGGATGTTTACGCTAGTAATGTCATTTTTAGATTAATTAGTTCCAGGTAACTATTCTATTTGAGTCGTTTCTTTAGCTAGTTTCCAATTCACAACTCATGACTTATAATTCTCGTTATTGTTACGTTGATTTCAACCATTATATCTATTTTACGTCTATTTTATATCCATTATATCTATTTTTATCAATCATCAAATACTTCACGTATATTACTATTTTATCAATCATCAAATACTTCGCATATGTTACCATTTGATGTATCAACTAATATTTTACGCAAAGTAGAATATTCATAGCTGCTCAATTTTGACATATTATATTGTTGTTTGTCGTGTATATTTTTTGCAATTTTGATTGCAGTTTTATTTGATACTATTGTCTCTCTGCATTTTGGACATTTGTGATTTGTCAATTGCTGCACGCATGTTGTACACACGTAATGACAGCATCCAAATATGCATATATTATCGTTTTTATTAAAATCACATAAACAAACTTCGCAACATTCATTTATGTCATTTTGCAGTATATGTGTATTTTCTTTTATTATGTTGTTATAGTTTTGCTTTTGACTATTTTTATTTATTACGGGTTCGGCATACGAATTATTCTCAATAGATTCAGTCGCAAAATTCACATTACTGTGTCGTCTATATGTAGCACGAAATGACGTATGTTGC
>Ga0257127_1000311_pt1 | contig 45522 bp, 44 predicted proteins | sample SI060_135mmetaG_FD_190152 | JGI IMG/M metagenome (GOLD analysis project Ga0257127, IMG submission 190152) | Marine microbial communities from Saanich Inlet, British Columbia, Canada - SI060_135m | ecosystem: Environmental > Aquatic > Marine > Inlet | place: Canada: British Columbia | collected... | reverse complement strand
AAGACTTGTTGCGAAGAAGGATGTAAAAAAATACCAACTTTTAATGTAGAAGGTGAAACAAAAGGTTTGTATTGCGCTAAGCATAGAAACGAAGGAATGGTTAATGTGACAAATAAGACTTGTTGCGAACAAGGATGTAAAAAAATACCAACTTTTAATGTAGAAGGTGAAACAAAAGGTTTGTATTGCGCTAAGCATAGAACAGAAGGAATGGTAGATGTGACAAATAAGACTTGTTGCGAACAAGGATGTAAAAAACAACCAACTTTTAATGTAGAAGGTGAAACAAAAGGTTTGTATTGCGCTCAGCATAGAAACGAAGGAATGATTAATGTAAAAAGTAATACTTGTTGCGAAGAAGGATGTAAAAAAATACCAACTTTTAATGTAGAAGGTGAAACAAAAGGTTTGTATTGCGCTAAGCATAGAACAGAAGGAATGGTTAATGTAAAAGATAAGACTTGTTGCGAACAAGGATGTAAAACAAGACCAACTTTTAATGTAGAAGGTGAAACAAAAGGTTTGTATTGCGCTAAGCATAGAAACGAAGGAATGGTTAATGTAAAAGATAAGACTTGTTGCGAACAAGGATGTAAAAAAATACCAACTTTTAATGTAGAAGGTGAAACAAAAGGTTTGTATTGCGCTAAGCATAGAAACGAAGGAATGGTAGATGTGACAAATAAGACTTGTTGCGAACAAGGATGTAAAAAAATACCAACTTTTAATGTAGAAGGTGAAAAAAAAGGTTTGTATTGCGCTAAGCATAGAAACGAAGGAATGGTTAATGTAAAAGATAAGACTTGTAAAAGTGATTGGTGTACTATTATAGTTACTAATAAAACTATTAAATATGATGGTTATTGCTTTCGTTGTTTTATGTATTTATTTCCAGATAAACCAGTAGCTCGAAACTATAAAACAAAAGAATTTGCTGTAGTAGAATATATTAAAAATAATTTTCCAGATGTAGATTGGATAGCAGATAAAATTGTAAATGGCGGGTGTTCAAAAAGAAGACCTGATTTATTATTAGATTTAGGTTATCAAGTGTTATTAATTGAAATAGATGAAAATAAGCATTCGGGTTATGATACTACTTGTGATATTACACGTTTAAATGATTTATTTACAGATTTAGGTGATCGTCCAATGGTATGGGTTCGTTTTAATCCTGATGCGTATACTAACAATAATGGTTTAAAAATTAAATCGTGTTGGGGGACAGATGGAAATGGAATATGCATTGTCAAAAAAGATAAAAAAAAAGAATGGAAAGAAAGATTAGATTGTTTAAAAGATCAGGTTCAATATTGGATTAACAACAGAACAGATAAAACGATTGAAACTATACAATTATTTTATTAAATGATTTAATAGTTATTTAATAGTATATATTATGAAGTTAGTTATTTTGGAGTCACCTGCTAAGATTAAAAAAATAGAATCATTTCTCGGTAATGACTATAAATGTATATCGAGTTTTGGTCATCTCAGAACCTTGAAATCACTAAAAGATATTGATGAAAATTTTAATATTACATATTCAGTTTCCAATGACAAAATGAAATATTTAAACCCTCTTGGAAAAGCAATTAAACAAGCAAAGGAAATTATTTTAGCTACTGATGCTGACCTTGAAGGTCACGCTATTGCTTGGCATATTTGCGATTATTTCAAATTACCAGTTGAAACAACAAAACGCATAATTTTTAATGAAATAACAAAAGAAGCTATATTAAATGCAATCGAGAACCCAACAACACTTGATATGAATGCTGTGATGGCCCAAAAAGCAAGACAAATTCTTGATTTAGAAATCGGATTCCTAATATCTCCAATCCTCTGGAAATTTATTAATAGAAACGCAAATTTATCGGCAGGACGAACACAGACCGTAGGTTTAAAAATAGTATACGATAATCACAAAGAATATATGGAACAAGAACCAACATTTCACTATAAAACATTAGCCAACTTTACCAGTCAAAATTTGGTTTGCGAACTGAATAAAAAGTTTGAACGAAAAGAAGACGTTGTTGATTTTTTACAATTATCTAAAAAATATGAACATAAATTTGAACTTTTGCCTGTTAAGGATTTAATAAGTAAACCTCCTTTGCCACTAATCACCAGTTCTATCCAGCAATTATCAAACAACAAATTAAATTTCTCTCCTAAACAGACGATGAGCATTTTGCAAAAGTTATACGAAGCCGGTCATATTACATATCACAGGACTGATACTCCAAAATATTCAAATGAATTTATAGGTTCAATTTCAAAATTCATTGCTGACGAATATGGTGATAAATTTGTAATGGATAATGTATTTAATTTGTCAAATAAATGTGGTTCTAAAAAGGACGGGGAACAAGCAGCTCACGAGGCTATACGTGTCACCAATATTAACGTAATAACTATTCCATTGGAATCAAACATGCAAAACATGTATAAATTAATAAGAAATTATAACCTTAAGAGTTGTATGAGTAATTCTGTTTTTGAAGAATTGAAAATGAAAATACAAGCACCACAAAAATTACATTATATTTATAAAACACAGCGGCCGAAGCACATTGGTTTTAAGATTATAGATTATACGGAAGTTGAACATTATTTTGATTATCTTAATGCTCTTGAAAAAACACAATCACTATATTTAAATAATATAGGTTCAAAAATCCATGTTAGTAACACGAAATCCCATCTAACAGAGGCTACATTAGTCAGTAATTTGGAAAGTTTAAAAATTGGGAGACCATCGACTTATGCATCAATTGTTGAAAAATTATTTGAAAGAGGATATGTTAAAAAAGGAGATGTAAAGGGTAAAACTGTAAATTGTGAAAATATTGTATTAGACAATGAAAAGAATATTTTAGTTCAAAAAGAAGAAATAATTTTTCAAAACGAAAAAGGTAAATTAATAATTGAAACAATGGGCATACGAGTATGTGAATTTTTATATGAATATTACAATGAATTATTTAGGTTTGACTACACGCGAGATATGGAGCAGGAGTTAGATAAAATTGCAAATAATGAGAGCGATTTTAAGGAAGTTTGCAGTAATTTTAAAAACCACATTGAAAAAACAATGAAAGAACAAATGGAAAAATTGCCGAAAAAGGACGTCGTAATAATTGATGACATTTATACTTGTGTCAATGGTAAAAACGGGTTGGTGTTAGTAGAAACAATTGTAACAGGAGACCAAAAATCCAGTAAATTCCATAAAATAAAAGATAATTTTACGTATGATGAAATAAAAACAAACCAAGATAGATTACATTTTGATGATTTAGTTGATGTAAATTGTAGTGATAAATTATTAGGTGTGTATAAAAATAATGAAATTATATTAAAAAATGGAAAATTCGGTGCATATATTTGCTACAATAATAAAAATATTGCTCTTTCAACAGAGTTAAAAAAATTGAAATATGATGAAATAAATATATCTCACATAATCGACCTTTTGGATGAGACACGGGAGGAAAAAGACCAAAATATACTGAAGGTACTTAATAAAGAGATTAGCATTAGAACTGGGAAATTTGGCCCATATGTATATTACATGACAGCCAAAATGAAGAAACCTAAATTTATAAGTCTAAACAAAATCAAGGAAATGAAGGGTAATGATGATTTTGATAAATTAACAATTGATGTTGTTAAAAAATATTTATAAAAATAAAATAACATTAAATAATATATATATTTAATGTTAAAAAGGGGAGCGAACCAAACTATTAACGGAACAGTAAAAACAACAAGAGCATTGGCAAATGGCACTACTGCTGTTGCAGGAAAAGTGGCTTTAACTGCAACACTTGCTTACGCTACATTAAAAAATAATATAATATTGTTTTCAAGCGCATTTATTGTATTGATATTGCAAATAGTTGGTATTGTAATAACAAAAACTACATCTATTAGTTTTGCTGTTGCAGGGTTATTTTCATTATTCATATTATTTTTCGCGAGTCTATTTTCTTTAATTGGAAATTTTGGTCGTGGTTTACCAGTAACATTCAGTAATATATTCACTCATATTTTCAACCCAGTGAATAGTTTTGTTATATTATTAATTCAAACGATGATGAATTTCTTTGAAAGTTTTCAAGATGTAATCCCGTGGATTGTGAATACATCATTTGCTATTGGTAATATAACTGTAAATGCTAGTAATTATATCGATAAATCGGTTAATACAATTTATAATGACGTAAAGGAAGGAACAACCAAGTTAGGAGGTGATATTGCGAAAGGAACAACCAAGTTAGGAGGTGATATTGCGAAAGGAACAACCAAGTTAGGAGGTGATATTGCGAAAGGAACAACCAAGTTAGGAGGTGATATTGCGAAAGGAACAACCAATTTTGGAGGTGATATTGACAAAGGAGCAAAAAAAATTGGAAATGACGTAAAAGAAGGTTACGCATCTTGTAGAAATTCGATAGTAAAAGATATAAACAACATTACTGGAAAAATTGAAGTAGAGACGATGGTTATATATAAAAATACAATATTGTTACTTACATCAGTATTAACATTTGTTTATTTGTTAATGATAAATATGTACGGAACTGTAAGTAGTTTTACATATTATATATTTATTGCCGTATATTTTGGATTATTTGCTGGTTATTCATATTTAAAATACCATATATATTTATTTTTCACCTATTATATAACAGATGATTTTTAATTAGTACAAAATTTATATGTCATACCATATTCCGAGTTATTTTCCCAAATCCCAGAAATTTTTAATTGTATATTGATGGAATTAATATCATTTAGGTTGAGTTTATTGTGATTGTCAACCATAGAAAATTTAATAAATCCATTTCGCGCTTGTTCTAATATTGAAAATTTGGGAAGTTTATCTTTGATCTTAATTTTGGATAAAATATTTTTTTCAATATTAGTAATTTTTAAGATGTCATTATGTGATTTAATATTTTGGTAATCAAATATGCATTTGAATTTTTGGTAAAATTTGGAAATTTTGATATTATCAAGTTGTAATAGTAAATGTATATTATTTAGCGAGACATAACTATTGGAGTAAATGATGCGTCTGAAATTGCTATTAGGAATGACAGTATTTTTTACAGGTTCGCTAAAATATACATTTTCGGTATTTAAAAATTCATCTAATATAACATTTTTCATCTCTGATATGTTTAATATATATATTTGTTTAATATCATTTATCATTACATTATTTCAAATTTTTTGCGCCTATATAGGAACAATACGTTTTATATTTTTTATATTATTTTCTGTAACCTCCGATGGTGTAACCTCCGATGGTGTAACCTGATGTAAGTAAGAAATGTATTTAACAACCCCGTAATATGCAGCATAAGCAAATATGATTACTATAGGAATTGTAATAACAATAATGAGACCTGTATTGTTAACTGGTTCCGGGTCGGTTGAACCAGAGTTCAAAGTTGACGTTGGTGGATCCGACGGTGCTGGTGTAGGTTCAACAGTGGGTGTATATGTAGTTTGGTTGCTAGTAGGGCTGGTAGTTTGGTCAATAGTAGGGATACCAGTTGGGTTCGATGAAGGTTCCCCAGAAGGAATACTCGTAGGCATTGAAGATGGTTCTCCCCCAGAAGGAATACTCGTAGGCATTGAAGTTGGTTCTCCCCCAGAAGGAATACTCGTAGGCATTGAAGAAGGTTCGTTCACATCCTGTACAATCATTCGCTTTTTATTAGATTGTTGTATATCAAAATTATCAAATCCGAAGTCTTTGTCACCTAATATTACCCCCCCCATAGTCTTAAAGTTGTAACTAGTTGCAGCATCCGCAAATAATTCGTGTGCTTTACACGATGATAATGTTATCGGTAGTAATAAGAGTTGAATTGCTATTTTCATCTCTGATATGTTTTGTTACTTTATATAGTGAAATAACTTTATATAATAAAATATAAAGTTATTCATAGATAAATACATATATGACTTCTCTCATAGAAGATTATTTTGAATATACAAAAAAGCATATGAATGAATATGGCGATAAATGCATCGTTCTAATGATGGTCGGAGCTTTTTATGAAATGTACGGTATACGAGAGAAAGGAGGTAATAATATTATAACTATGAGTGAAATAGAAAACGTTTGTAACATATGTGAATTGGCAGTAAAACAAAAATCACACGACCACAAAAATTGTGATTTATTTATGGCTGGTTTTAGAGATTATTCATTGGACAAATATTTAGCAAAAATAACGTCGGAAGGTTATCGTTGTTTTGTGTATGACCAATTTGTCGAAGAAACTGCGGGTATCATACGTAAATTAACAAATATATATTCATCAGGAACAATGTTTGGTGTAAATAATGTAAATAAAAAACTATCAAATAATATCTCTTGTATTTGGGCAAAAATATCAAGGTCGCCATTAAAAGATAAACAAATAATCTGGGGTTTTTCAACTATTAATACGAATACGGGTTCAAGTAACATGTTTGAATTTGAAAGTTCCACCGAAGAAACAGGTATTAATGAGATTGAACGATATTTGAGTATTCATAACCCAAGTGAAATAATATTTATATGCGATGAGAATGAAGAAAATGACTTAGTTCAATATTTAAATATTATAAAGTCTTCAACAGATTTATTAAATATCATTCATACAAATAACAAATCATTTGTAGAAATAATAGAAAATTGTGGGAAACAAATATATATACAAGAATGTTTCACCAAATTTTTTGAAATAAATGAGTATTCAAATTTTATAGAGCATTATTCATATTATCAAATAGCATCCCAGAGTTTTTGCTTTTTATTAGATTGGGTTTTTAAGCATAATGTATATTTGACAACACGATTGGATGAACCTAAATTAGAAATACATTCAAAAAATACATACTTGGGATGTCATACATTGAAACAGTTAAATATTATTTCTGAACGTAAAAATGAAAGTGTCGTTGATTTATTAAATATATGTAAAACATCAATGGGTAAACGTTTATTGAGAGAACAAATGGTTCAACCAATATATGATTGCGACCATCTAAATAAAGAATACGATATTACTGATAATTTAATAAAAAATTATGAAACAATAACTACACCGACAAGATGTATTTTGCACAATTTTTGTGATAATCAGTATTTACTTCGTACATTAATATTGCGAAAAATAACACCCAAACAAATTTATAATATTCACAATAATATTTTGCTTTGCAATGATATTTTGAAATTAGTTAAAAATAATAAGACAGCAGAAACATATTTATCTGAAAAGAAATATAATATTAATCAAATAACTGATGCGAATCGGCGCGTACAAGATACAATGAATAGTATATTTAAGATAGAAAAGTTGTGTGAAATAGATAATGTTTCTCTCAATGAAAATATATTCAATGTTGCATATTCACAAGAACTAAATGATTTTGAAAAGGAGATGTCAAATAACAAGGACGAGTTAAACAACATAATATTGGATTTGAATAAAATAATATCGGCAAATGAGAAGAAACCAGGCGAGTATGTTAAACTATATGAAACAGAAAAAGCATTACCTCATATCATTTGTACAAAAAAAAGGAGTGAAGCGATAACTAAATACTTATCTAATGGGAGAAATCCTCTGGATATAAGTGGGAGTGTTCTCTCTCTTCTCTCCATACATAAGAATAATGTAAGTTCAGTATATCTAACCAATGAATACATACATAAGGTAACTTCTAAATATATGAAGTTTCGTGATGATTGGAGAGAAAAGTTGGTGCAAACCTTTAAGTATTCAATTGAAGATATGATTTTAATGTTTGATGACTTAAAGAAAATGGGGAATATCGTTTCTCTCGTAGATGTTATCACTACCAAAGCCGATATTTCCCTAAAATTTAACTACTGTCGCCCCCAAATTCGTGGAGAGAAAATGGGGGCGAATTCTGGAGAGAAATCGTATGTAAATGCGAGAGAAATGCGCCACAGTTTAATTGAGCGATTAGATAATGATGATACGTATGTCAGCAATGATATATCACTTGGTCAAGACGAGCAGGGAATATTGCTTTATGGAACAAACGCGGTCGGCAAAACAAGTTTGATAAAGGCATTGGGAATTTGTATTGTATTAGCCCAATCTGGTTTTTTTGTGCCGTGCAGTGAATTTATTTATTATCCATACACCCAATTATTTACAAGAATACTAAATAATGATAACATGTTTAAAGGGTTATCTACATTCGCTACTGAAATGGTAGAGATGAGAACTATACTCAATATGTCTGACAATAGAACCTGTGTATTAGGTGATGAATTATGTTCGGGAACAGAACACGATTCGGCAGTGAGTATTTTTGTAGCAGGGTTACAATGGTTATATGATAAACAAAGTTCCTTTATTTTTGCAACCCATCTACACGAAATAACGAAATTACAGGAAATAAATGGGATGACCGAACTATCTCTGAAACATTTAACAGTAAAATATGATAAAGGGTTGGATATGTTAATATATGACAGAAAGTTAAAAAATGGTGTTGGAGATACATTGTATGGTTTAGAAGTATGTAAATCATTACATTTACCCCAACAATTTATAGACAATGCATATACAATAAGAAATAAATACAAGGGAATAAAGACGCTATTAGATAGTAATACGTCAGCCCGTTATAATTCAAAAGTGATAATTAATAAATGTTCTATATGTAATATAAATGATGCGAGTGAGGTACATCATATAAAGGAGCAACGCGATGCAAACGCGCACGGTTTTATTAATAACGTTCATAAAAATCATAAATCAAATTTGCTACCAATATGTGAAAAATGTCATAATCATATTCATAAGAACAATGTTAAATTAGAAAAGCGGAAAACAAGCAAAGGTGTTCAAATTATTACTAATTCATAATTTTTCCCCCATTTATTGAAATTCATTTTTTATAATTTATATATATACAAATTACGAATACTGTTTTGTTCCTGGTATTATATTCATTAATTTTGTAGGGACGATATAATCATATTCGCAATATTTATATATAGGCAACAAATTAGATAAATCTACTCGTGTTAATTCTTTTTTATCATTGCTACACGATGGACAAATTTTCACTCGACCATCTTTAACACATCCTTCATGAAATATATGTTTGTTACATATGGTATCGTTAAAACTTACTGCTACACCTGGTCCTGTTTCCGTAAATTTATCTTCTAAACATATTGCACACGTAGGGTGTTTAGTCAAGTTATCCGTTAACAATACCCTTTCTAATATAGCTTTTTTTGTTTTTTTTTTCATTGTATATTCTACTATACCATTATATCGATTTGGTAAGTAGAAAGTGGTCATGTCTTTATAATCCTTTATAGTAAAGTAAGTTGATGTAGGGTCTCCAATAAGCTTTTTATCTGCAGATCTATATTCATAACTTTGTCTTTTATAAGGAATGTTAAATGTATAATATTCCTCATCATCTTTTAGTTCATCTACATTCGTCATTTGTATTCCATTTAAATTTATAAATTGTGCGAAGGAATGTATATAATCGTTCGTAGACAGTTTCTTCTGATCAAATAAATTGAGATAGAATTCAAACATTGTGTTCATTTTTAATTACATAGTTTTTTTTGTATGGTAATTTAAATCAATTTTATTCAATATCATATAATTATTGATTACGAACAATTTAACAATTTAACAAAATATAAATTATAACATAAATATAATTTATATAATTTATATTATAACTTATTATGAATTATTTGGAAAATACATTTACTAAATATACCGATAAAGTAAAAGCAAATAATGTTCACCCAGAATTAGAACCAATAATTGAAAGATACTCGGGTAAGATTGAAGATTTTAATAATACCATTTTTTATGGACCAGTTGGTTGTGGGAAATATTCCCAGATATTAAATCTGATTGATAAATATAGTATTAGCAAATTAAAATACAATAAAAAATCTTGCGTTCAAATAGATAAAGATACAGATTTAATGATACATATGAGCGATATTCATTACGAAGTGGATATTGAATTATTAGGTTGCAATTCTAAAAGCGTTTTCCACTCTATATACCAGCAAATCAATGACATCATTCACACGAACAATAAAAATATATTTGCAAAAAACAACAAGATTGGTGGAATAATATTATGTAAAAATTTCCATACAATCCAAAACGAATTATTGGAATGTTTTTATACGTATATGACATCATCGTACGAGAATAATATTTATTTTATTTTACATACCGAAGATATTGGTTTCATTCCACGACACATTATTGAATTATCTAATGTTATAAAAGTAATTAAACCTTTAAAAAAAAATATAACAAATATGATTGTTTCGTCTGGTACAAAGAAAAAGCATATTGGTGAATGCACCACATTTAAAGATATTGAATGCGGTAATAATTTAAATATTTATAACAATTTTATAAATCGTTATATCGCGGTTATTCAAGATAAAACGAATAATGTTCAAGAAATAAGAAATATCATTTATGACATATTAACATATAATGTGAATTTTACAAAATTTTTATATCATCTTTTAAATAAATTAGAAAGTGAAAATCTTGTATATTTGAATGAAGAGTTAATGTTGAGTTTATTTAATTTCTTTTCATTATACGATAAACATTATAGACCCGTTTTTCATTTAGAGAAATTATTAGTTAATCTATTAATAATCACAAATGAAAATAAATGAAGCAAATGTGATTTTTAATATTTCGCAAGAAGAACTGGGAAATATGGATACAAATGATTTGAAAAAGATATATAAAAAATTGGCGTTGAAATATCACCCCGATAAAAATAATAATAGCGATGTGTCAAAGGAACATTTTCAGAATATTGCATTAGCATACGATACATTACATATTTATATAGAGAGCGTCCAAGATAATAATATGAATAGGGGTAAAAGTTCATTTTTGGATAAAATATTTGTGAATATTAATATGTTTTATTCAAAACACGCGGGTTTAGTTAAAAATATTATTGAGATGTACAATGATAAAATATTACTGCATTTGGAGAAAACAATATGGGATATGAGTGATATTGAACTTTATAGACTTAAAACGTTAATTGAGAATGAAAATATTGTGCAATATTTAAGTAAAGATATTAAAACATTGATAGAAAGAGAAATAAAAATTCGCAACCAAGAACAAGACCCAAATATTATTGAAAAAAATGACCAAGACCAAGACCAAGACCAAGACCAAGAAGCAAACATTATTGAAAAAATTGAAGAAGACCAATACGTTTCAACAAATGTATATAAAAATACTTCTAAAAATAGTAAGAACAATATTATGAAAAAACACATAAGTGCGTCAATTGATGATATTATTGATAATAATGTGCATATTATTGAATACAAAAATAAAAAAATATTTATACCTCTATGGCATAGTGAATTAACTTATGAGGTTGGTGACGACGAGGTGCTGAATATATACATTGAACCAAATATTCCCACGAATATGTATTTAGACGAATATAATAATCTGCACGTTTATATTACAAAAGATTTTTCAAATAGTTTATTATTTTGTGACGTGTTAGATTTCGAAATTGGGAGTAAAACATTTCATTATAATATTCGCGATATTAAAATAGAAAAAACACAGCAAATAAAATTATGGAAACAAGGTCCCCCGCTTATAAATGAACATAATATGTTTGCCGTATCTCATCGCGCAAGTATAATTATACATTTGGAATTCAAATAATATAAGTATACTATATAATGGAGAACTGGAAGAAAAATAATCCTGATGCTAAGGGTAAAAATATTAGTTTTGATTATGCAATGGGAGCACCTTATGCAATGGGAGCAACAAAAAAGTTAATTACTGATTATCGGGTGTTAGGCTACATGACTCTTGGTGGTATTGAGTATATTAGACTAAGTAATGGAATCATCTATAATTTTGCTCAAATTCGCGATATCAGACTCGGTAATGAAGCGAAAAAAACTACTGGCGGCGGCAAACGGAAATCTCGTCGCAACAGAAAGAGTAAGAAAACCAAGAAAACCAAGAAAACCAAGAAATCTAAGAAAACTAAGAAATCCACCCGCCGCAAACGTTAATTCCAGTTCCCGCGTTATCAGTCGGAATAGTTGGATATATTGAATACTACAAGATAGAATTGCTTTTTTGTTTCGATACAGACACCGATTATTTATTATATTTATATGTATATATTAACAATGGCTAAAAGTAAAACTCTTAAAAATAAAAGTAGTGTAGCAATTTTAATTAAATTAGCAAAAAAATATGGAGTTACGCAAAGTGGTTCAAAAAAACAAATAGCTGAACGACTTAGTGGTTTAAGGGGTTCTTATTTATCTAAAACCGAAAAAAAAATGATATTACCTTATTTATCTAATAATGTAAATAAGCGTGTATTAGTAAAACATACAACCCGTAAAAAATTACCAAAATAAATGATAATAAATAATAAAATTGATTTTTTATTAATTAAATTAATTAATAAAAAACAAAACATAACATTATGGAAGAAACAAACGAATGTGTAATATGTTGGGAGTGTATTGATAAAGGCAAATTACATCAAAAATGGGATTGTTCGCATAGGTTTCATAGAAGTTGTGTAGCACAATGGAATAATGGATGCCCGACGTGTAGAAATCAAACACTCATATGCAGAGAAGTGGGAGTTGAATGGTATATCTCTAGAAATCCTAGAAATGTATTAGATTTGGGACGAATGTTGCAAACCAACTTATTACCAGTTAATTTGGAACATATATATAAAAATAATTGGAAAGACCAAGGATGTATTGGTTCAGACCATAAACTCTGGTATTTTGATAATTTTGGTGTGCAGGTTATTTGCGAAAGTTGCAATACTATTCAATGTTTTAACCGTTTGCATTAAAAAAACATAAATTCTAATTATATTGTTTTTCTTTTTCTTTTTGTATCATATTTTTTGTATTTTATATCATATTTTTTGTATTTGTATTTGTATTTGTATTTTTTATATAATTTATACTGGTTTCTTTCTGATAATCTTCTTCTTCTTTGGAGCTTCCGGTTCAGGTTCGGCTTCAACCTCTGCCTCAGGTTCGTCGTCACCATCCCCGCAATCATCATCGTCATCCGATTCAACCTGAGTGTTCACCTCTGCTGGTTTATCTTGGTCTGCTTGAAATACAGAGGCAGTAGTAAGTTCCTTCTTGTCCTCGTCATCAAGTTCAATTTGGCAAGATTGGCTACTATCTTCACGTGGTTGAATAACTGCTTGATGAAGACGCCAAGTTACACCAAACTTACCATTCGCAAACCAAATACCTCCACATTGAAGAATACACGCAACCTTATCGGTCTTTGCGATGAAATCCATAGGTGTTAGAGTATGTCCGGCAAGAGGGAAAATCTTTTCATAATTAACGTTGTAAATGTTTGTTCTCCATTCACCCTCATAACAAGGAACCTTTGCGCGAATGCTGGGTGACTTATTATGGTCTGCCTCTCCGGTTTCCTTACTCTTTGGATATTTCAAGATGGGCGTAAACAATGCATCAATCACCTCACTGCTCTCAATCTTTCTACCAAACCACTCCTTGCTGTTCGTAATAGCGTCTTTCTTGATTTTACTTTCAAATTCACTCATAACATCTAGAAGTTTGCGTGTCTTATCGCTATGATATTCCGGCCCGGGAAATTGCAATGACATTTCATAACGTTGGTTGCCATCATAATCACTAATTCCCCACGTCATTAGAAGGGGGGTTGACAGATAGAATGCTTTTTTATGCTCTTTATTTAGAATGTTTACCGACTTACCCCCCGAGGAATTAGACTTGGGTGGGGTATATGCTAGAAGATCACTAGAGTACTCGTTAAACTTTACAACTTTGATAGACGACATTGTTTTATAATATACATAATAATATTACCTTTATATTAATTTCAATTTATTTTTAAATACAATATCCCCCACACGAATATGGAGCAAAAAAATGAAAAAAAAATGAAAACGCTATATTCTGTGCCTGCTTCACAATATAATATCATTTAAATATATATTATAGAGTATATTAATGGTTCGTTCAAATAGTTTTGATTTAACACAAAATAGAAAAAAGAAATCAATGTTACAAAATAAGGTAAATGACGATGATTTCAGTATTATTTTTTACGAAGATTACGAAAAGATAAAGACAACAAATTATAATGTATCTCAACTGAAGGCGATATTAAAATATCATGGGTTAAAGATGTCAGGCAATAAGATACAATTGAAAGAACGTTTATATAATAATTTGAAGGGTTCTTATTACGCAATAAGAATTCAAAAGAATGTAAGAATGTATTTGACCAAATTATTGTTCAAATACAAAGGTCCTGGGTTAATGAAACGAGATGCCTGCAATAATCCCCAAGATTTCTATACACTTGAAAATTTAAATGACATCAAAATCAAAGATTTTTTTAGTTATAAGGATATAGATGGATTTATTTATGGATTTACAATTTATTCTATATGTGAGTTAGTAAAAACAAAGAATGAAAAAAACCCATACAATAGGCAACCAATACCAGATGAAATAATTAGTTCGCTAACTCGGGTAAAGAAATTATCAAAAATGATAATATCAGACACTGAATATAATGAGATTGAAATTATTCAATCATTAGAACAAAAGAATAAAAACAAGTTAATGGAATTATTCCAAATAATAGATACGCACGGGTACATAACGAATATTAATTGGTTTTTAGATTTAGACAAGGAAATGCTTATTAATTATATGTGTCACTTAAAAGATATATTTTATTATCGCACACAATTAACGAGGGTAGAACAATATGAAATTATTCCAAATAGAAACATATTTCCACTATCAATACGTCACTCATTTATAAATTCTTCACTAGACGAGGTAAGATTTGAGTTGTTAAAAATAATAGAACAATTTATAACACTTGGTATAAATGAATCGCGACGGGCATTGGGTGTATTATATGTTTTAGGGGCATTTACAATATGTTCTAGGAATGCATCCATTGCTTTTCCGTGGTTATACGATAATTTTGGTGTATAATTTTTGATAAATAACTTTTTTTCCAATATTTTTGGGTGTATATTTTTGGTTCGTAAAAATCCGCCATATGGTAGTGCTAATTAATGTATGTTTTACAATATATATATATATTAGTAAAACAACTTAAAAAACTCCCATATATTAGTGTATAACAATGGGAAAACCTACTACTACTACTACTACTGCTAAATCTTCACCTGCTTCTGTTTCTGCTTCTGCTGCTAAAACGAGTAAATCTAAGGTATCTAAGGTTGTTAAGAAACAACCAACCGCCGAGGTTGAAGAAACTTCTACCCCTGCCGTAGAAACCTCTGCCCCTGTAGAGGCAACGAACGAGGTTGTTGAAAGTGTATCAACTGATATGACTTCCGTTCTAGAAACCCGTTTTGCCGCGCTTGGGGCAAAGTTGTCACAAATGTCTAATGACATTGGCGCTATCAAGAAAGAGTATGCCGAGGTTGGAAGGTTAATGTCCAAGGAGATGAAGATTTCAAGAAAACTTAGTGAAGCAAAAATGAAACGCGCTGGAAATCGCGCCCCCGCTGGGTTCATTAAACCTACTCTCATTGGCGACGAACTTGCAAAATTCCTTGGCGCCCCCATTGGAACCGAGATGGCGCGAACTGCTGTTACCAAGCAAATCACAAAGTATGTAAAATCCAACGACCTTCAAGACCCCACTAACGGAAGAACGATCATTCCTGATGCTGCTCTTGCTAAGCTTCTCAAGATTTCAAAGAATGATGAACTAACTTATTTCAATCTTCAACGCTACTTGGCACCCCATTTCCCTTCATCTACTGCTAATACTGCTGCTGCCACTGCTGCTGCCACTGCTGCCGTATAGATTACTACTTGGCGTATGTAAAAATTAATATACAAAAAATAATTATTTAAGATATAATTATTTTTTTCCAATAATCAAATTATCCAATAATATTGGGAACGACTGTGTTTCTGTTAGCGAATAACATCATTTTAATTAGTCGTATTTTTTTATCCCGTTGTATATTTTGTACATTTTGCACAGGTTGTATTATTTCCTCCTTTTTTTTCCGAAAACATCTACAAAATATCATAATAATATATTATGATATTTTTACATTTGTCAATATTGGCAATAATCACCCGTGAAGTGTCATTTTTAATGATTTTAACAATTCGCAACTTTTATTGCGTTTACCTAAATTATATTTTTTTTCCTGTAATTCATTGAGAATATCTAAAAAGTTGACATCTAATTTTAGGTCCTCAATATGATGAATAAATTTCATTATATTTACATTATTATCATCGAAATCCATAATATTTTCATTCATATCCACAATTAATGCAATTGTTTTAGTATCATTAAATAGAAGTAATGATTTAACAACATAATAGCAAAATACATTCGAATTTTCAACAAATTGTTGTCTGGGTAAATCAAAGTTGAATAAATCATAATAATTTAATTTCATATAATTTAATACTTTTATTGCCTGGAAAATGGAGTATTGTTTTTCTGTAAACATTAATCCATAATATTTATCGGCAAATTCGTTGAATAATTTAGGCGAACTACACATACAATATGCGTTAAATATTGTACTCCAAATTGTAGCCAAAAACTCACAATAACTTTCGTTTAACAAAAAATCACTTTGTATATTAAACATTGAGTTGCATTTATCCATATAAATATGCCCGGGTATTAAATCAAAATCCAATCCAAATGTGTGGATAGTTTCGTGGCATAAAACTTTGAACCACTCTTCTTTTCTATAAATAGTGATGGAATTATGTTCTTTACATCTATACGTCCAAGCCGTATTGACATTAATTGCATCCAAAATATCGGTTTGACTATTAAACTGTGACCCGGACATTTTTTTCTTAAAATTAGAAAGAAAAATAGTGATTCGTAATGTTTTCGTACATTCTTTATTTGCATATAAAGATAAAATATACAACCACATATATATTTTTTTGATATACGACGATATTACCTTTTTGTCAGGTATTTGATTAAAAAAAACAAATTCTACCACAAATATTCGTTCATATAATATAAAATTATATGAGTATTTAGTGCTAGCATACAACATAATATGTTCGTGTATGGGAGACGGGAAAAACACATTTGGTTCGTCTAATTCAATATTATCATCGTCAATATACATTTTTTTATGATTTATTTTATCGGAATTATTTTTATATGATATAAATGCATCTTTCATATTTTGAAAGAAAATCTTTAAAACATCTCTATATGAAGATGACAATTTTTTTATATTACAATCATTTGGTGTTATAGATATATCTCTTACAAACTCCATATTGTTAGTTATTATATATTAATATATACACATATTATTTAATAAAAAATAATATGTATTGATTATTTGATTATTGGATTATTGGATTATTGCTTTTATTATTGATTCTCAATAACCCAGTCCGAATATACACAACACACAACACACAATTAATTTATTTATTTCAATAATACTTCTTTAAGGTCATAAAATTTAAACATCGTTTTTTTCGTATAACTTTTATATTTGGTTGTATCCAATTTTGAAATATCAAGAATTTGATTACGAATATTCTCCCATCTACTAACCTCATCTGTGTCTTGTAATTTTTTCAAAATATCCAAACTATTGATTATAATAATTTTCAAGTTTTCTACCATTTCATCACAAAATGTATCCATATCATTCATATTTGAGTTAGTAGTAAAGTTGTTAATTAGTTTTTCCAAGATATCTAATACAAAATCACTTTGAACAACATCACAATTTAATAATGATGAAATAAATTTACTTAACGCGCGTCGTTTATCATTTTGATTATTTGTTCTACAAAACTCTTCATAATTTTCAGCAGAATCCGCAAGAGGTTCAATATGATTATTAAACACCTCCAAATATTCTACAAATTTCTTTTCAATAATATCTCCAAAAATGTCATATTTCGCCATCAATTCGCTGTACAATTTAGCGTAAATATGAGAATAGAATGCATTTGAACTAGCAATGGTAAATATGAATTTCCCTAGTTTTTCAAAATCTTCTTCAGACATTGAATCTTTTATTGATTCCAATATGGTCAAAATCTCATCCTTTATCTTATCGTAATTTTTATCCGATAACTTATTTATTTGTACCTTAATTTTACTCAACTCCTTTTCATAATCGGTTTCGTCTGTTTTTATTACAGTTGCTTTAAAATTCGGGTCAGAAACTACTGGTCGTTGTCTCTGTTTTTTCTTAAAAATTGGCGTTTTAATATAGTTCGTATCTCCAACTAATTCTGCAATTTTTTTAATAATATCAATAGTAGCGGCAGGCAATTCAAATGAAAACCCTTCATTCTTCACAGACTGAAAATCAGTCAACGTATATTTTGGTGTTCGCCCAGTTAATGTAGTCATTGTTAATATAATCAACGTATTGTTTTTAAGTATATTCAATTTTTTAAATAATACATTCAAATTCAAAATTTATTTTGTGTCTGTATATTCATAATAAGTATTAATTGAATGCTAGATATGCTAGGTATTGTATCATTTGACGGGTCAGACAGCAAATTAGAGAATAGTTCTAATAATAGTTCTAATGGAAGTGAGTTGTCCGATATTTCAAATAATCCAATTAAAGATTATTTCAAACTACCAATACATTATCTAAATGAAAACCGCAAAATAAAAATAGATGACAGTACGAAAAATGATATTGAATTAATTAAATGTGATGACGCAAATAAAAATTCATTGCCATTATACCATCATTTATTTGATTATAATGGAAAAAGCAAATGTGAAAAAGAAGTGTTAGAATTGTGGAGTGATTGTTATACTGATGATAGTAAATTTATTGTAGATACTCGCAATATTATATCAAAAAATAAATTGTTGAACAAACATAACTTCACCAGCGCAAAAGTAGATGAAGTATATGATTTATGGAATAATATAAAATATGAGGATAATTTCTATGAGAAATACCACTTTTTGGAGTATAGTTATGTAAAATTTTTAAATAAATCATCGGTCGCAATGTTATTTTTTAGTGTTCTAAATATTACGTCCCCATTATTTAGTTTACTAAGTCCAATAATAATGCTGATATTACCATTTATTATATTAAAAATGTCGGGAAATAAATTTATAGACTTTAAAACATATATCAACATAATTATCATATCTATTAAGCAACATGTGATTGGACGGTTAATTTACAATTTTAATGAAATTTCGTGGAGTGAACGGGTGTCAGCAATATTTATGATATTTATGTATGGAATGCAAACATACTATAATGTATTATCTATGATACGCTTCCATACTAACCTAGACCAAATACATAGTCAAATAAAGGAACTTAAAACATATTTATCAGTCACAATTGACAACATGAAGGAGTTCAAGGAAAAAACGAAAGGTAGAAAGAGTTATAATAAGTTCAATGATAATTTAGAGCAACATTACTGCCAAATTGTCAAATTGTATGGTGATATAGTACATATTAATAATTATGAATGGAACATAAATGAAATATCAAATCTTGGAAGTTTGATGAGCAACTTTTATAAACTTCATACAGAAGAGGATTACCACAATTCTTTATTATACACATTTGGTTTCAATATATATTATCATAATATTTGTACATTACAGAATAAATTTAGTAAGGGAATTATTAATAAAGCAACAATCGTTAAAAATAAAAAATTAGTTATGAACCAATTTTCTTATCCACCGATACAAAATAATTCCGTTAAGAATTCCATTAATATGAATACGAATAAAATAATAACTGGTCCAAATGCCTCGGGAAAAACAACGATTATAAAGTCTTGTATTTTCAATATTTTAATTACTCAACAATTAGGGGTTGGATTTTATAAAAGTTGTAAAATTACCCCATATAATAATATACATTGTTATCTAAATATCCCTGATACATCAGGGCGTGATAGTTTATTCCAAGCAGAAGCTCGCAGATGCAAAGAAATAATTTCAAATGTTGAAAAGATGAAAAATCGCAATCATTTTTGTATATTTGATGAATTGTATTCAGGAACAAACCCAGACGAAGCTGTCGCAAGTTCCCACGTTTTTATAAAATCGTTAAATAAAAAGGAGAATGTTTCGTATCTGTTAACAACCCATTATAATGAACTATGTAAATCATTGAAAAATGAAAGCAATGTTTCTAATTATTGTATGAGTACAACAGTGAAAGATGACAAATTAATTTTTAATTATAAATTAAAGAAAGGAATAAATAAAATAAAAGGTGGTGTTCAAGTATTGAAACAAATGGATTTTCCCCAACATATGATTGATGATACGATATGTTATTTGAATTCTAATAGTATGAATAGTAAGAAATAGACTTATTCGTTTATATAATGGCGTTTTTATCTATTTTTAATTTAAATGGATCTTCTAGCAATTTTTGGTGTAGGAACAAATTTAATGTTTTCACTCGGAATAATTTTTGTAATTGTATTTACATTATTTTATTTAAGGCAGCGGTTATCTGATTATGACAGTAAATTATCTGATATGATACAAATAATATCAGGAATGAATAAAGAAATTACAGCAATGAAAGTTACATCTTTACAAACAATTGCAAACCAAAATACACAATTTGTGAATAATAATTATAGTGACGATACAAAGAAAGTGGAATTAACAACAAACAGACCTTTAGATATTATTAATAGTGATGATAATGAGTATGATGAGGAGGATGTGCAAAATTATTACGTTAATTTAAGTAGTAAAAAAGACGATGAATACGAAGATGATGAGGAGGATGATGATGAGGATGATGATGAGGATGATGATGATGAGGATGATGAGGATGAGGATGAGGATGATGAGGATGATGAGAAGGACGAGGATGATGCGGATACAGTAAAACATATTGATGGGTTTGAAAAAGATTTAGACGTTGAGGTATCAATGTTATTAGGAAAAACAGAAACTTCACGTATTGTAGATTTAAGTGATGTTGTATCTAAAAATGATGATACATCTAATGAGACTGATACAGCAGCAAATATTGATTTAAACAAAATGACAATTCAAGAATTGCGCGAACACGCAGTATTAATAGGTTTAGCAATTGACCCAAAAATTAAAAAGAAAGCTGAAATCATAGAGTTGATGCAAAATGTATAATGTATAATGTATAATGTATAATGTATAATGTTTTGATTTTAACAATTTGTAACGAATATGAAAAATAACATTATAATGAATGAAATAAATATATTTATATATATTATACTATGAGTCGCACTACAAATAATGTATATGTTAATTTCCCAGGGTTAATGGATGACGGACGAAATTTCAATAACAAAAATCCAAATGTTCATTTGAATGAGCAGATATTAAAGAAAGGTTCAATCATATCTAACGCGGATTACAGAAAATATTTAATGAATAATGCGGATGAAATAATTAAAATGAACCGCAATACAGCTTTCTTTGAAAGTAGTAATGTTCAAAATAATATTCCAACGACACAATTACAAAATCCAAATGCACCAAGCGATTTAAAGACATTATACTTATCTCGTGATGAATTGCAAAGCCATTTATATAATAAACCAGTTTCTGTAAATCAAGAGGTTCTAACAAAATTAAAATAATTAAGTTATAATAATAAAATTATTTATTATTATAAAAATTGAAATAAAACAATATTAAGCATATAAAAAGTATATAAATAATGGCAACTAAAGGTTGGAATAATTGCAAAAGTATGCTAAATGATACAGACCGAATTGATTTAAATAAAAATCTAGAACAATCTAGTGGTAAAGATGTCAAAACCACGGGTATTGACAATAACGAAGAGTCTGCTTTTTATAGCGAGATGCCGTGGACATTAATAGATGCTTATTTCGGTGAAAATCATTTAAAACAATTGGTTAGACATCAATTGGAATCTTACAACGACTTCGTTAATTATCAAATAGAAAAAACAATAAATATGTTTCATCCAATTACAATTTGTTCCGATCAAGATTATGATAAAACTACAAAAAAACATAAATTAGAAATGTTAATTTCGTTTTCAAATTTCAAAATACAGCGTCCACAAATTCATGAAAATAATGGGGCAACGAAATTAATGTTTCCCCAAGAGGCGAGATTGAGAAATTTCACATACGGGTCAACGATGACGATTGATTTAAACATTAAATATATTACCCGAAATGGCGCGAACCTTGAAAATGAACAAGTAATACATAAATTATTACCAAATGTACATATTGGAAAGTTACCAGTAATGTTAAAATCAAAAATATGTTTATTAACACAATATAAGCATGTTGACCCAGAAATTATAGGTGAATGTAAATATGACGCTGGTGGATATTTTATTATAAATGGTTCTGAAAAAACTGTTTTAGGTCAAGAACGAGCCGCTGAAAATAAAGTATATTGTTTCAATGTATCTAAAAATAATACAAAGTATAAATGGATTGCTGAAATTAAATCGGTTGCTTATTTTAAATCAATTAGTCCCAAGCAAATAAATTTAATGATGCAAAGTAAAAATAATGGGTTTGGTTATTCTATTCAAGTGCAAATACCAAGAGTAAAAAATCCAATCCCGTTGGTTATAGTGTTTAGAGCGCTCGGTATAATTAGTGATAAACATATTTGTAATATCATTCTTTTGGATAATTATGATAAAGAGGACACGCCAAATTATATATTATCAAAACTATTAAAAGCGTCGTTGGTTGACGCGCGTGATATTAAAACGCAAGAAGAAGCGTTTAATTATATTAAAGAGAATGTTATGTTCACCCCCCTAAATATGGACAAAGAAACCGGGGACAAAAAAAAAAGCGACTTTACAAATGATGTGTTAAATAACGACTTATATCCACATTGTCACAACAATATACAGAAAATATACTTTCTTGGTTATATGGCGAAAAAGTTGTTAATGGTTGATACTAGGGTTATTCCACCAGATGATAGGGATTCATATTTAAATAAACGCATTGATTTAACAGGCGCGCTTCTCAACAATTTATTTCGCAATTATTTCAATAAATTGGTTAAAGATATGCAAAAAATGATAATAAAAGAGATTAATACTGGTTCGTGGAGGTCAACATATGATTTCATTAATATTGTAAACCATACAAATATTTATAAAATTATAAAATCAACAACCATTGAAAATGGTATTAAACGAGCGCTTAGTACTGGTGATTTTGGTCTTAAACATTCAAATAGCACCAAGGTTGGAGTTGCTCAGGTTTTGAATAGAATGACATACGCATCGAGTTTAAGTCATTCACGAAGAATAAGTACACCGATTGATAAAAGTGGTAAATTAATACCGCCCCGTATGTTACACAATACAACTTGGGGGTTTCTTTGCCCTGCTGAAACACCAGAAGGTCAGTCAGTTGGGGTTGTAAAAAATCTAAGTTATTTAACACACGTAACTATTCCGTCGGATAGTAGATGTATACACGAGTATGTTGGTTCGCAAATTATAACGTTAGATTCAATCATAGATACAACTATCTACTATGATAAGGTGAAAGTGTTTGTGAATGGTGCTTGGTTGGGTGTTGTCGACGATGCAATTACATTATATAATGATTTAAAACAAAAGAAATATAATGGTATTATTAATATTTACACTTCAATTATATTTAATCAATCCGCAATGGAAATTAAAATATGTAGCGATGGTGGTCGTTTAACTAGACCTGTGTTAAGAGTTACAAATAATAAACTGAATATTGATATTCAGACACATAATAAAATTTCAAAAAAAGAATTGCGATGGGATGATTTACTCACGTGTGTTAATATTAAGAATTCTATTATAGAATATATCGACCCAGATGAACAAAATTGTAGTATGATATCCATGCGAACAAGCGATTTAGATATTATTAACCCTGATAAAACAATTAAATATACACATTGTGAAATACACCCCAGTACAATTTTCGGTGTGTTAGCATCTTGTATTCCATTTCCTGATCATAACCAATCGCCGAGAAATACGTATCAATGTGCTATGTCTAAACAATCTATGGGTGTATATGTTACTAATTACGACACTAGAATGGATAAGACAGCGTATGTTTTGAATTATCCAATGCGACCACTTGTAGATACACGAGTTATGAGTATTTTGCAACTAAATAAAATACCATCTGGGTCACCTGTAATTGTTGCAATTATGAGTCATACTGGATATAATCAGGAAGATAGTATTCTTGTAAATAAGGGGTCAGTTGATAGAGGTTTATTTATTGCAACTATTTTACATACTGAAAAGGATGAGGATAAAAAATTATTTGGTGATGATGAAATTCGTGGAAAACCAGACCCATCACGTACGAAATGTATTAAATTCGGAAATTATAACAAAATTAATAATGAAGGCGTAATTCCTGAAAATACACTCATTGAAAATAGAGATGTTATTATTGCTAAAATGGTTCCAATTAAAGAAAATAAAAATGACCATACAAAAGTTATTAAGTATGAAGACCAAAGCAAAGTATTTAGGACAACTGAAGAAACTTATATTGATAAAAACCATATTGGAAGAAATGGGGATGGTTATAAATTTGCCAAGGTGCGCACGCGAATAGTTAGAAAACCTGTCATTGGGGATAAATTTAGTTCAAGACACGGTCAAAAAGGAACGGTTGGTAATATTATACCAGAAGAAGATATGCCATTTACACGCGATGGTATTAAACCAGATATAATTATTAATCCACACGCGATCCCTTCACGTATGACAATTGGACAATTAAAGGAAACATTACTTGGTAAAGTATTGGTTCAACTTGGGTTATTTGGAGATGGAACTAGTTTTGGTGATTTACATATCGATGATATATCAAAAGAGCTTAATAAATTAGGTTTTGACCGTAATGGCAACGAAGTTATGTATAATGGTCTAACTGGCGAACAAATGGAAGCCGAAATATTTATTGGTCCTGTATTTTATCAACGACTTAAGCATATGGTGAATGATAAACAACATAGTAGATCTATTGGTCCAATGGTTAATTTAACAAGACAACCTGCCGAAGGTCGTGCAAGAGATGGTGGATTACGTTTTGGCGAAATGGAAAGAGATTGTATGGTATCACACGGAGCATCTAGATTTACTAAAGGCAGATTATATGACGCTTCTGATAAATTTCAAGTACACGTATGTAATAGTTGTGGTATGATAGCGTCGTATAATGATGAATTGCATATACATCATTGTAGAACGTGTGATAATCGTTCCGATTTTGATTTTGTGAAAATACCGTATGCGTGTAAATTACTATTTCAAGAACTAACTACAATGAATATAGCACCCAGAATTATGACAGCTAAATAATAACATAATAACATACCGTATTTTCGTATTTTCGTATTTTCGCACATTTAGATTTAGATTTACATTTAGATTTACATTTAGAATAAATAAATGAAACAATAAAATAAAAATATTTTTGTATTATATATAATGAATACAAGGGGATTAGTATTAGAACTTGGAGGAACTAGTGCTCGCGCTGAAACAAGACAGGTGTTAACAAGAGCGTGGAATACGTCTTTGATTTTTTCAACAAATAAAGACCTTAAAACATCTGCTGGTACTTTTAGAGTTACTCAAAATGCTGGGGATGTTAAACATCGCCAGAATTATTCGGCAAAAGGACCCAACCAGTTAAGTGGATTAGCTATGACATATGTTTCGGGTAAAGATGGTACACAAGGTACCGATGAAATTGTACCTGTTAGTGCAACAAATGTAAAATATGTATATGATAGTTCAAACTTCACACGTTACGCTAGAGAAAAATCAGCTAACCGTTTTTTACAAAGTGTTAAAAATGTAAACGCATCAAAAAACAATGTTGTAGTTAGCGTATCAGAATCAGAAGGTGGGGGTGGTGAAGATGTACCTGCATCTTAAATTTAGTCTATTAAATTTGATATTCAGATATTAACAATTAAATTATATTATATTTGTAAATTATATAATATAATGAAAAAATATTTTGCTGAATTTTTAGGAACATTGTTCTTTGTATTTGTTATTATTGCAAGTGGTGATGTACTAGCAATTGGTGCAGCGTTAACTATCGTTGTTTCTATTATTGGAAGTATTTCTGGGGGTCATGTAAACCCAGCAGTTACTTTAGCAATGTTTGTTAAAGGAAATTTACCGCGTGCCGACCTATTACCTTATATTTTAGCCCAAGTTGCTGGTGGATTTGCGGCAGTTGAATTAAATAAACTTGTATAATTTTTTTATATTCGTTTTATGTATATAGTACAATTATGGGCAGTAAAGGTGAAAGTAAAAGTAAAAGTAAAAGTAAAAGTACGAGTTTAAGAACTAAGAGAAATAAAGGTACTCGCAAAAATAAGAATAATCCTGCAAAAGAATTAAAGGCAGAAATTCTATCTCATATTACTTCGGAAAAGGCGAAAAAAACGATGGATGATATGTTTTTAATTAAAGGCAAAAAGTTAATTGGCGCAAGTTCTGGTTTTGATTATACGGGTGTACCGAAAAAACAAGCGTACGAAAAAGCAGCGTTTATGCTAACACTTATTTTTGAGAAAAAATCTGCGAAAAAATTAAAAAAAATTGCGAAAAAATTATAAAATAAATAAAAAATAAAAATAAATAAAATAATAAATAATAAATATCACATATAATTATTATTTGTTTCTTTCTAGTTTCTTTCTATCGTTAACATACTTGGTTCTTTCGTCAGTTCAGCTTGACCGAGTTTGTCACCCTTTTTGACATATTTACAATTAACGTAAATAATATTGATATTATTCACATTTGTCGGTATTTTATTTTGACTTCGGTTGAAGCAATATCGTCCGGCAACCTTAACTCTTTTTTGAATATTCTTTTTCCTTTTAGCGTTTGTTTCAAAAACCATCGTATTGTTCATTTTACAGATAACGTAACACGACGGATAATCTGCTAAATGCACCCATATATCAGATGTTGTTGCATTATCTAAGATATTCCAATTGCTTACCGCATCTGTGCCAATATCATATACATCTTTACCATTATGGAACTGCATTATAATTTATGGTTATATTTAATAACATATATGCTAGTAATAATAAATTATATTCAATTTTTATTCAAAATGTATAAATTATTATTATTATAATATTGTAATTGCCTCTTTAATTTTATCTATATTAATAAATGGAACATTCCCGTCCTTTACATCTTTATTATTTCCTATTAAAATTCGTTTTTTTATAAACTTGATATAAAAAACAAACAACATAAATGCGGTAACAGAACCAAACCAAAATAAAAGAATGGTATTTACAAGTAATTTATTGTTTAAGAGATTTGTTATAAAATCAATTATTAATTTTATTAAATTTTCTTGGTTGTTAGTATTGAAATTCATTATATATAATATAATTATATATAATTATTTGTATTTGTATTTGTATTTGTATTTTAGATACCCTCTAACATCTCCTTACCATCTTGTTTAATTATTTTACCAACAAATTCTGCTTGTAGTCCCATACCAGGATTATCACGCGCTCTTTCAAAACTGACCAAATCATATAATTTATTTGTTGTTTCGCCATTCTCATCTAATCTTAATGCGTATGCTTTACCATCAATCACCTTTCTTCTTGCTCTCCAACTCTCTTTACCTAGATTTAACGCTTGTACTTTCGTATCTCTATCTTCCTGCTCAATATTAGGTTTATATGAAAATATTTTTGCATTTGTTTCATTACCAAAACCAAAGCATTCTAATATTTCACCCGATTTTCCCGTATTATGTATTGCACAATCAAATGAGGTTTCCTTAATTGACTTCACAATTTGATTTGTAATATCTTCTTTTCGGTTCATTATTTCATACAAAGCTTCATCAGTGGTTAATGGTCTCTTATTTTCTTTGTTAAATTTACTTCTATCATTATTTTTTAAGGTGATAGACATCTTATCTCTGATTTGTGCTTCTGTGAATGTCATTATATACATAAATACTTTAATATTTCTTTCCTCTTCAGGTAATTCGCTATGACTACATATTCTTCTAGCGCGGCCGATTACCTGTTCTTTACGAACAGGGTGCCAATATGGTTCTGTAATATGAACATATCGTACATTTTTCAATGAAATACCTTCGGCACCAGATGCAGTAATCATAAATATTTTAATTAATTCGCCATATAAATTTTTAGCGCTAATTTTCAATATTTGTTCACGAAGTTCAGTTGGGACTAAGTCCATTTCACCATTAAAAATATTACGTATTAACTCCTTTTCTTCGGTAGTTTCTGTTCCTGTATATAAAGCAAACATTTTGCGTGGAATACGTTTTTCTTCCGGTATATCTAATGTCCAAGTTGCACCAACTTTTTTAATTTTAAATTGCGCGAACCCATTTGCTTCCAATATTAAACTAAAAATACCGATACCTTCAAGAGTTCTAAATTGACTATAAATAAGATGAGAACCCACCATTTTAACATCCTCAATGTTTTCTAACATATGTAAAAATTTAGGACTATATATTTCCAATGCTTCGTGTGTTAATAATGAGGATGATTCTTTTTGCAAATGCGCTAATGCATTTTGAATACGTGCTGGATAATCCTCACTTTCATCTAATACATCGGTTACTTCTTCATTATTGATTAAAACGCCTTCTTCCGTTTTTCTTTTCTCTGTAACACTAATTCCATCTATATCATCTTCATCCCTCATTATATTTAACGCTGCTTCAATTTCAAATTTGTCTTCTTTCCCGTCTTCTTTTCCGTCTTCTTTTCCGTCTTGAATTTTTTTTCTTTTAGGCATTGGTCTTCCAGGTGGCGATGGAAATACAAAGTTACAATACGCTCGTGAAAATATTCTATATGATGAATTTGTTTTACCATATAACTCGTTTGTTTTACGTGCGCTTTTTACTTCTTTGTCACGTTCTTGTAGTCGTATTTCTTCATATTTTGAAAACTGATAATCACTCATATCAATGCGAATTAAATGATAATCAGATTCAATATCATATTTAGGCATCAATCCTTCTTGCGCACTTTTGAAATACGATGTTAATCCTAATATTCGTCGTTTAAATATATGTTCATTCTTAATTTTCCCCGTTTTTTCATCTATAAATGTATCCATAAAATCATTTAATCTATCTGGAAGTGCTTTATGTAATTCAATCTTCACCTTGGATTTATCAATATTGATATTATTTGTTTGCAGTAATTTCAAAATATTATTTATAAACTCGCTATCATTTAGAAACGGTTCTTTACTATCCTTTCTAGTACCAAGATAACTAACATCGTCCTTCTTAGTATAAAATTTATTCGTAAATTCATACGGGTTACGTGTTAATATTATTTCATTCGAAACAACCTCAATATAATCAACAATGTTATGTTTTTTGAAAAATGGTTCAATCATCTCAGTCGTATAGCGGGCAGTCGTTGTTCCTTCCTGTTTAATTGGAAATTTCCAAGTACGAATATAACCTCGTAATAAATTAAACAAAATCCCTATTTCATTTGGATAATTCACCATAGGTGTACCAGTTAACAAAATAACACGGGCGTTCTGGGCTTCCATAATCATTTTATATAATATAGTGCTTGTATGTGTTGGATTACTAAGATCTTTCTCGGAATCTATTTTATTTACAATTAGACTTACAAAATTATGCGCTTCGTCTATAATGATTGTTCTATTATCAAAAATATTATAAGTTCCCTGTCTTGTTAATTCGCTTAACCTTCGTTTTCTCAACCCATTATATGCAATAAATGAATATTTTTGGTTTATCATTTCATTTATTTGGTCTTCTAGTCTTTTCTTATTTTCAGTTGATAACACATCATAGTTAGATTCTCTGCGAACATCAACAAACCAAGCTCCTCTGCTCGTTTTTATATATGACCTTGGTAATCCTAATGCAGACGATAATTGGTTTATCATTTCATCATTACTTTCTTCAACAGATACAAACTCCCAATATTGCTTCTTTTTAAATATAGGATTTCCACACCTCTTCAACTCTTCTATGAAATTTGTTTGTAAAGACGCAGGGGTCATTACAACAACCTTCCTAACGCTTGTTAAACCTTCAACAAATGCAATAGATGGAACACCTAAAAATCCTTCTGCTATTGCTATGGAACCACACGTTTTTCCTGAACCCAACCCGTGATACAATAGTAATCCTCTATATGGCGTATATAAGTTAATATAGTCACGAATTATTTTTTGGTGTGTAAATAATTTATTTTCACCTGTTTCGCCGCTTCTATCACACGATACTTTCCCTTCATCTTTTAATATTTCATCACGATATGGCCGAAATAAATTATTTATAAAATATACAAACTTCTCTCTATTATTCATGTAATAACTTGCGTGTTTTATTAACACCAAATCCTCCTTCTTCGGAACACGTGGTAATAATTCCTCACCAATCTCATCATTTGCTATATCTCTTAGTGATTTTGTTGTAAGGTCTGTTGCCTTTGTTTTTCTTACCCGTTTTTTTACCTTTATTAATTTTTCACCTGGCAATAGTCCATTATTGTTGTCTTGGCGAATATCTGTTACCTTTTTCTTAATACCACCATTGCCATTGCCATTGCCATTGCCATCGCTTTCCAAATATTGTTTCTCCCCTTTCTCCCCCACCTTATACACCGACATAGGCATTGTCCCCATAATTTTCATACGTAATTCATTATACTTTTCTATCTCCGATTTTTTTAATATTTTGGTATTATCTATAATTTTGAAACCATCAACGCCAGTTATCTTTTGCTGTACTTCATCCATCTGAACATCTTCACCCAACCGGGCATCCTCACCCGCTCTAAATTCACCATCCTCCTCCATTTCCTCTTCACCCATCTGAACATCTTTATTTATTGTTTGCCCTTTATTTCCTTCAAATTCAGATACTGGTATGTTTATTTTATATCTATTGTGTTCCATTACTTTTGGTTTCTTGCGAAATTTCTCTAGCAATGTATCCATATTTTAAATATACTATATTTACATTAAAATATGATTAAAAAACCTTACTATTGTAAAATAATAAAAATAATAAAAAACAAATTCAAAGTTAATTTATTATTTTTATTATTTTTATTATTTATGGGTCATTTAGATATTAGATATATTTGATTGATTTCTCGCAAGCAATCTGTTCCGCTTTTCTTTTAATCTTGTGCTTTCCGTCTCCTAAGAATACTAGAATTTTTCCCTTTGTTTCCACATATTTATGAATTGCTTCAAATGTTTGTAATTCCTTTGCAAAATCAACCGCATCTGCTTGAGATGCTTGATGAATTGGTTGTCCCAAACATATATACACTCCCATATGATAATTTTTATCTTGTTGCTCATTCTCATTATGATTATGATTATGACTATGATACACATTTTCATCTTGAATTTCTAAATAATGAGGGGTCACCTTAAACTCTTTTTGAATTTTTACTTGCAAAATATTTTTATAATTATCATCATTCTGTATAAGTTCAATCCAATCTACGTGTCGTTCAAATATATTTTCCAAAAATATTTGCGCCATTTGAAATCCTGGGCCTGTTACAAATAAATTTTTAAACCACGCATCTTCATCACGAATTTCCATTTTATTAAAATCTAAAAACAATGCACCTAAAAACGCTTCAAACAAACACCCTAATTTTTTCATATTTGTACGGGTGTTTTTTTCATCCGCGTGTTTAGACAATATATAACTTTTATGAAGTCCCATATCATATGCTAACTTACCAATCGCTTCATTCTTAACTAGCGCAATCTTTTTTTCTGTCATAAAACCCTCATTCTCTTTTGGGAAACGGCGGTATAAATAATATTTTGTAATACATTCCAATACACCGTCCCCTAAAAACTCTAAACGCTCATTTGATTTTGTACTTAATGGCATACAATTTTTGGGTCGTTCGACAATTATAATATTTTGTTCTTCATTTTCTTGAAACGGTCGTCGCGTATATGAACGATGTACAAATGCACGTTTATATAATTCTAAATTATTTACATTCGGCGGTAATCCATATTCTTTTAGAATAGATTGAACATAATTCAATGTAATCTCGTGGTTATTTGGATTATAAGGATTGAAAATCATTTGGTCTCCATTCATCGTGATGTCATCGTCATTTATTTTTACGTTTACACTACTCATAGTGATATTGTTATATTTAATATTAACAATACAACTTTATATTAATTTCAATTTTTATATTATCAACTTTATTCATAAAATTGAATTATATTTCGTTTATATTTATATTAATATATAATATACACCACGAATATGAGACAAATTTTAAAAAGTTTAAAGAGGATTACCAATGAAATTAACAAGATAGAACGGTCACTACCATCCAAACCATCCAAACCATCCAAACCATCCAAACCATCCAAACCATCCAAACCATCCAAACCATCCACAGTAACAACCAATAAATTATATAAATTTCCAACGGATAATTTTGATGCTCGTGAACCATTTACTGCTATTGTGGATGATGATTATTATGATGTATATGATGCATATATTCAAAAAATAATGAAACAAGGTGGATTATAATGATAATGATAATGATAATAGCTCAAAGTAAAAATAAAAATGCGCAAATATTATCCATTTTTTATATTGTATAGTTATATTACGAATGTCTAAAATACAACCACATCCAATTATTCCTATTCGTAATACTTCTATTTCCGAATTAAATAATCCATCGTATGTTAGTCCATCACATATTCACGAAAATGGAGAAAAAGGACACACACAAGTGTGGTCATTTATTTGTGTAATTACTGTTTTTATATCCAGTTTGTTTTGCTGTATCACAATGTAATAATTTAAAAATTGATAATAAATATATATAACTTATTATGTTATAAGTTACATATATTATGGAAATTACGGAAGACCAGTCTGTTAATAAAGAAGAAATATCAACGACTATTGATATTCAAAATTGTGACGGTACCGAATATCTAAAAACAATTGATAAAAATTCGGTTGACTTAATTTTAACAGACCCACCATACATTATTTCAAAAGATAGTGGTATGAATACGCATTACAATAAGGTGAAAGAAAATGCTGAAAATAATGTGGAATTTGTTAAAACAGAGCAAGAATGGTTAGAATACAAAGAAAAAAACAACATTGAAAATGATAATAAAAAGGATAATTATATGCGGCACGGAACAATATACGGCACTAAATATTGTGTAAAAACAGATTACGGTGATTGGGATAGCGAATTTACATTAGAAAAACTAGATGAATTTATTGGTCTATATTATGAAAAATTAAAAAAAGGGGGAACTCTTATTATGTTCTTTGATTTATGGAAAATTAGTCAATTAAAAGAAATAATGGAAAAACATAAATTCAAACAAATCCGTTTTATTGAATGGATAAAAACAAATCCACAACCATTAAATTCAAAAACAAATTATTTAACGAATTGTCGTGAAATTGCACTACTTGGTGTAAAAGGTGGAAAACCAACATTTAATAGTAAATATGATAATGGTATTTATAATTATCCATTACAAGGTGGTAAAAATAGATTTCACCCTACGCAGAAAAGTCTACCTTTGTTTGAAGATATTATTAAAAAACATTCAAACGAAGGTGATGTAGTATTAGATACATTTTTGGGAGGGGGGACAACCGCATTTGCGTGTAAAAAAACAAATAGAAATTTCAAAGGGTGTGACGTTTCAAAAGAATATTATGATAAAGTGATTGAATTACTGAAGTAAAAAATGTAACCATTCACCACGTAAATTTTTTATTGTTTTTATTGTTTTTATTGTTTTCATTATGACAAGAATTCGTTGTCCTCATGGAATTGGTTCTGCAACATTACTTACATATACTCCTCCATCGTTGTTCAACCACTTGCAATTCGATTTCGTTAATTTTGTCAAATATATACGCACGTCCATCACATAGGTCTATCAGTTTTAAACCGTTGTGCCCTACATAGGCCCGTTTTATTATACCCCACACCTTGGAATTATTTATTAAATTTGTGAATCGTATTTGGTCACCAGCACGTTTTCCGATTGTCACGAATAAGCTATCATCCATTATTTGTTTCATAAACGCGACAGGGTCGTACCAATAAGTTCCCACCATTGCGTTTACATCTGTTTCATCAAACGTTTCATCCCCTTCTACAAAATCAACACCAAATATTGCTAATGATGGGATTGCGGTTGCGCCAATTCTTTTTCTCAATTCTTTTGTAACTTTTGATACTTGTCTTTTTTGTAAATTACAATGATTACAAAGGCACTGAAAATCATCTATTGTTTGTGTTTTTGCGTCTAATACACGCGGGTCATTATATAAATCGTTCTTATGGTCTGTTACAAGGTCTGAGTGACTACCACAAACAACGCAACCTACCTTCTTATGGTGTGCGTGAATATCCAAACGGATTGGACGCTTTGCACCATATAATACATCATCACTATAACTAAGTGTTCGCAATGCTGTAATTGAACCTTTGCCTTTCTTTTCCCAAGCGTAACGTCTATCTGCAAAATAAATACCGTGTCTTGCTGCCCCATTATTTCCCCAATCTAAGATTTTATTACCAGCAATCTCTTCACGAGAAACCCAACGCGAACTGCCACTCGCATCCGGTTGAAATAATGCATCTACCTCTTGTTGCTTCTTTGTCAGTTTATTTGTCTTATCTGGAGCAAGAAAATTTTCAATGTCATTCTTCATTTTTGCAATAATATCTGATATTACTTTATTATCTGTCATTCTCCTTATAGTTCTAATCATTTATCTCTACACTTAATCAATAATTTTTTTCAATTTTTTTCAACTTTTTATCCTAACATAAATGCAACAATTACTAATGCATGCTCAGGGAGAATGGTAGTGTTTGCAACAATTGCTCTCACGTAAATATCTTGCTGATATTCTCGGCGGGCAATTTGTTCTCTACGAACTTCATCCATCGTTTTGATACCACGAATTCTATGGGGCGACATTTTCTTTATTATACGTATACACAGTTGGTTATAATTAAAAAATTTCAATTTGTTTCTATTTTCTATTTACTCAATTGTACACAATTAAATGTGCAAACTATAATGCTTGAATGTGCTCTTAATTACATTCAACACATTATTCACATTTACACTATTACCAAATTGTTTATAACTTTTTTTATCATCCTTATGAATGATATAAGATTCAGGGAATGATTGCAACCTTGCGCACTCACGTGGCGTAATATACCGCTTCTCCTTACCATAAATAGGTATTTGACTAATTGCTACAAGGGTCGGGAAATGTTGCGCTTTTTTTACACGAATTCCCGATTGCCTTATTTGACTGAAATAATTAAATATACTATCATTTTCTTTGATTACCCCTACTTGCCATTCTAACTTTCCATATATTTCGCGTTTATTTAATAACTCTCTATGCTTATTATACCAAGCATCGAATTGGGGTTTGTATTTTTCAATCAGGGGTCTATTTTTTATCATATAATCCTTTCGCCAAGAAGCTAAATTTTCAAACTCTTCGTCTGTATATGTTTTATAGTAATCATGAATTAAAATGGTAGGTGATATTTTTTCTCCCACTTCAAATACTTTAATCATCTCATCCCACGCTTCAAGAACATTCAAAATATCTCCTTTTAACTTATATTTGTCATCTATTTCACTCGGTTTTTGCAATATTTTCGTAAAATCTAATGGTTCGTCATTATACGGTTCCAATACAATAGGAGAATTATTGTAAATATCGTTACGCACACACACAAAATATACTCGTTCCCGTTGCTGTGGAACACCATAATTATGGGGAGACATTTGGAATATTTGCAATACATACCCGGTGCTTTTTATTTTATTCTTTATATATTCTAACACCTCACCATTACTTACTGTTAAAATGTTTTTTACATTTTCCAAAAACATAAAACGTGGCTTCTTTATTTTTGCGATCCGCATGATTTCGTCAAATAATAATCCCCTATCGTCATCAAACGCCTTCTTGTTACCGCCGTTTGAAAATGGCTGGCAAGGGAATCCGCCTGTAATAATATCAAAATCGGGCACATTTGTTTCATTAATCTCTTTCACATCTTTCACAACATCAACTCCATAATTTTCTTTGTAATTTTGTTGGCAAAATTTATCTATATCGCACGCAAGAACGCACTCATGTCCCAACGATGTTAATGCTTGATGAAAACCACCAATACCACAAAATAAATCTATGAATTTTAATTTTTCCATTGTTTGTTCCATTGTTTGTTCCATTTCCATTAATAATATAAATAAAAAATATGTTTTTATTATTAAATTCAATTTTAAGTTTAAGATTATTAACATAACATAATAAAAAAGACTTAGTGCCTTTTTTATTTTTTATTTTAAACCTTTGAACATTTAAAACGCCGATTAATTGAGATAATAACCTTTAATGTGTTTTGAAGCATAGCAATCCGAAGAGTAATGGCCTTTTCTGCCACAACGATAACAATTTGATGATTTTTTATTTGTTTGAAAATCATTATATTCATAATTCTCATCACTTTCTTCATCGGTTTCTTCATAATAACTACATTTTTTCTTTTTACAATGGACATTTTCGTGGAACTTAGCACCTTTATAGGTATCAAATTCTTTATCGCAATAAGAACAACCCCATACTTCAAATTCTTCATCACTATTAGTTTCCATATAGTCATTTTCTTGACAATCTTTAGCAAAATGTCCTGCTTTTCCGCAAACAAAACATTTATTATTTGTTCCATTACTCATTTTTTTCAAAGTATCTATTGTTGATTTGTCCAATTTTACTGAAACAAATGAACCGCCACGAACATTATTTATTCCATATCTATCCATATATTGCATCGTTGTTTTATCTTCATCATAATCATCGCAATTTGGTTTAATCTCTATCACTTTTAATGGTTTATATTTTTTTGTCCAATATGAACCATTTGAATCAAAATGACTTTGTAACCGAAATTGTGGATGAGTGGTTTTTCCAATATAGTATTTCCCTTTCTCTAATTTAATTGCGTATATGTAAACCATTTTATATAATTATTGATATTTATAATATTTAATTCAATTTTATAATAAATTCGGCGTTTTAAATGTTCAAAGGTGTAAAATGGAATATAAATTGAAATATAATAAATATAATTAAGGATATAATATAATAAAAATATAACAATGGAAGCTATAATTGGAGATACATTTGCGAAAAATACGGAAACTGGAACTTCACGAAGTTGTTCTTTCGGTTCTTTTGATGAATATATACACTCATCATGTCAACTTTACACTGAACGTCGAAAACAAGTAATACGAGGACATATTGAAGGAGGCGGAAAAATATTAACTTATGAGGATACAACGTTAAAACCCCAAATTTCATATAATCAATTTGAAAGTGCAAACCGTTATATTGATATGTTTTACGATGATGTTACGGTCGAAATGATTGAATATGGAACAAGTTCAACTAGTACTACACATTGTCTATACAGACATACCGACAAAAATGTATATGTTGCTATCACAAAACAACGCAGCAAAGTTATTCGGTTCAATGATCAAGATGAATGTATTGATGCCACTGATGAAAAACCAATTCAAGATGAAAATGGATTATATTATATAGATATTATTACAATATATCCCGTAACCAAAAAACAAATGAAAACACAATTATCTTTTCAACTCTCTATTACTTAACAACATTTACACATTTACACATTTACACATTTACACATTTTACATTTTTTTCACGTTCGGTTATTCTATATAATATCGTAATATTGTATAGAAACATACATAATGATTAAATTAATTGCGGCAACCGATAAAAACAATGGAATTGGAGTGAATGGAGATTTGCCTTGGCGTATACGAGAAGACCTACTCCATTTCTCTAAAACAACAATTGGTTCAGGGAATAATGCAGTAATTATGGGGCGCAATACTTGGGAAAGTATTGGTTCAGTGCCTTTACATAATAGAGTTAATGTCATTGTCAGTAAGGTAATTTGCTATCCTTATTCTTCTATTGTGAATAGTTACAAAGACAACACAATATTTTTTAACCAAATAGAAGAAGCTGTTAAATATTGTAAAACATTGAACGTTGATGATATTTTTATTATTGGGGGTCAGCAGATTTATGAATATTTTTTAAATACACACGATGAAAATATTAGACCTGATAGTTGTATTATTTCACGTATAAATAAAGAATATGTTTGTGACACTTATTTTCCTGATTTATCAAAAAATGGAAATTTCGCTTGTAATAATAAACAAGTATTACCAACAAAAGATAACTCAATTGATATTATGATTGAAACTTGGGATTATATTGGAAATAATGAAACACAGGTTGAAACTGTTGAAACTATTTGATTTATTGGATTATCTTTTCTTTTGTGTTTTATTCCCGCTTGTTATTTTTTTCCCATTTACCTTCTTTACTTTCTTTTTTTTTACCGTTCTTTTTTTCCTTTTTCCTCCACTCATACTACTATTATTGCCCAAATTATCTAGGTCACCGAGTTTCCCATCAAATCGCGCAGGGAGGGTATTATCATATTCATAATTAATATCCATCTCACTTAATTTGGAACGCTTTGGTGTTTGACCTAATGCCTTATTCATGTTACTAAGGTAACTTCTTTCTCCTTGTTGTGGTGACGATTGAGCATATTGTTGTAAATTTTCTTGTAAATTTGATGCAACCGCATTATAGTCCTGTTCTGTGGGTTGACCTGTTTCAGCAACACTCGGGACGTGGACACGGGGGATAGCAGCAAAATTATAACCCTTCTTAATTGCATTTTGTTGCAACTTTCTCAACTCGTTGTTTGTTTGTTTGTTATTTTCATATTGGAAATTTGTAAATTCTTCTTTAATATAGTGGTTATTTGGTTGTCCAATTTTTTTCTTTGATTGTCCCGTTTGTTTCCTTCTTGGTGCTAGATGTTTCGGTTCGGGTTTTTTTTTATGTCCTCTTCCCGTTTTCTTTGGGTTCTCTCCCGTTTTCTCTGGGTTCTCTAGTTTTCCGCCTCCTGGAAATGGTGCTTGTGTTTGTGGTGGTGGTGTGTTGTTGGGCGTGGTTACACCACCATCATCAGTCGGTGGTGCATGTGTTGGAGGTCCTGCTACTTGTACGTTGGTGGTTGGAATTTGACTGTGTTGTTGAGGTGGAGTGGTTGTTATTCTATTTATAATACCCTGGTTAGCAGCCCATTGACTAGACAATGCGCGATGCCTACTTGTATTGGTTGTATGTTTCTTTGTATTCCTTTTTGGTGGCATACTATTAATATTATATGTGTATATAATAATTATTATTATACACATATAATTTATATGTTAAAAACAATTGTCCCTATTACATTTATATTATTCATTGCAACGTGGGTTGGGTGGTGCTCAAACGAATGGATAAATTATAATTCTTTAAATTGTGATAAACCCGAATTATTAATTATTCCTAATTTTTATAATAAAAAAGATTTTAAAAAAATAGAAAGTATTATTTTACAAAAAAACAAAGAATTACATCGGGATATACGAATGTGTGAAAGGGAAACGTATTTATTTAAAAAAACTACGGATGACCATAGCGAATTATGTAAATTGCTATATAATGAAAAATTTACAAATACCGTAGAAAAATATATAAATCTTAATAATAATACGGATGATTTAAACGAGAGACATATTATAGCGAATGATTACCCAATAGAATATAGAAGATATGACGCGAAGTCTAATGGAATGGCGTGGCATACTGATATTGCATTATTTGATGGGAAACCATATTATGAGTGTGTATTAACATTATCTAATACAAGTAATTCGCATTTTGAATATATAGATAAAAATGGTATTCAACAAAGCATATATACAACCCCGAATACTCTTATATGTGTGATGCCAAATGTGGTTCCACATTATGTTTCCCCAACGCAAACAGGTGAGCGAACAATCTTAAAATTTATTGCAATATTCGATGGAAATGTTAAAAATAAAAATTATGACGATGAGTTAGAAGGTAAAAAATATTTTACGTAATTTATGTTTTGCTACCTTTTACGCGGTGGTTTCGCACACCACCGATACCACTTGATACACTACCAGGTTTATGATAAACCATAGCATTGTTTGTGAATAAACTAGACATTTTCGAACCTTTATAATTTACTATAAATTTTGGGGTAAAGTCCTTATAATATTCGGAGTGTGTTACAACTGTTGTTGTAATAATATCATTTAATGTTCCTGCGTATCTTGTCTTGTTTGTTAGCGTAACCGTTCTTGGGGGTTGAACAAGTCTAGAATTAGACCCGCTCCATATTACATCAGGAATAGTTATTCCAGGGACAGAACTATTAAACTTAATTGTTAATCCTATATCATCACCAGTTGGTGATATAATACGTTCTTGTAGTGAAACAGTAATTTGTACCTTTTGCTCATTGTTTAGAAAATTAACAGAATTTAAATCTACAATATCTGGACTAAATGAAATTCTTGGTAACATTTGTATATATATATATAATAATAATATAATTAGTATTTAATCATTTGACTATAATTTAAATATACAAAACGATGATTGTAAAAGTTGATTATCGTGAAAAGAAATTAATAGGTTCTCTCGGTTCTCTCGTGAACGCGAATGAAGAATATACCGGGAAAATTACAATTGAAAGTGTAAATCTATTAGTTGGAGATATTTGTATATGTGATGATGATGGGAGAGAAATACTAATTATAGAGAGAAAAACACTTGCCGATCTTGAAAGTAGCATAAAAGATACACGTTATCGTGAACAATCAATCAGATTAAATCATCATGAACTGCATAATCACTATATTATGTATATCATCGAAGGGGATAGGAATGTATATCAGACACATAAATCGGAGAGAGAAATGTCTACACTGTATTCCGCTATATTTTCTCTCTATTATTATAAAGGGTTCTCAATTCTATGTTCCCAAGGTATTAACGATACAGCAGAAATTATTTTTAACTTCTCTAAAAAACATTTTAGAGAGAGTAGAGAGAAAAATGGCAAACTACCATATTACACATTAAAAAAACAAGATACTAGTGAAAATAATAGTGAAAATACTAGTGAAAATATTAATAACAACAATAATAATGATTATTTGCAATGTATAAAAACACAAAAGAGGGACAATATTAACAAGGAAAATATTTGGGTCATTATGCTAATGCAAATCCCGTTTGTCAGTTCAACAATCGCATCTGTAATTTTGGAGAGATATAAAACAATCCCCCAACTGGTATCAGCATTGAGAGAAAATGAAAATTGTTTACACGATTTATTTACAGTATCAAACAGTAAGAAGCGAAAAATACCCAATAACGCTATCAACAATTTAAAACTATTGTTGTTATAGTTTATAGTTTATCGTTGTAAAATGATATAAAGAATATATGGAGTATATATTTGTTATCGTGGTTTTATAGTGTAATGGTTATCACTCGGGATTTTGATTCCTGCAATCTGGGTTCGATTCCCAGTAAGACCTTTCGAACCTGACCTTAATGTCATTAAACTGTTTATAATCAGGGTGGCGCAGAGGTAGCGCGTCGGGCTCATAACCCGAAGGCCGAAGATTCGAATTCTTCCCCTGATAGTTTAATAATAATAAAAATATATTATTATTAAAAATTGATAGTATAATATCATTACCAAATATTTACTAAAAATAAATTTACATCAAATATGTCAACAAAGTTAATGTGTCGAAATATAACATCACATATGATTGTATCTCATATTGCAATAATCGCACCTTGTATATGGTGGATATTTGGGTATAATTCTGGAACATATACATCTCATTGTATAGATAAATCAATGGCTGTAATTTTAACTGCGTCTATTATGATTACGACAACATACCACTATTACTATGAATGTGTATTTCATAGTATAGAAGCAGAAGCAATGACTGTAAATACATTAATGTTAAATATATATATGTTTTATAGGGGTGTCCAATATATATATATTATTATTGGGGGTGGTATATTATATGTGTTGAGTGTCAGTGTAGATTTCATAGGTAAGAAAAATGGAATTGAAAATTATGAAAAGTATCATCCATACATTCATTATATCGGGGGCTTGTATGTCACGTATTGTGTATACCTAATACAAGGAACTTTTACGTAAAAATAAATTATAGAATTTCAAAAATTATATAATTTTTAACACGCGTATGCATATCTCATTATTTATCCCATCAAATATCTAAACTAATCGTATTTTTTTCACTGCCCTTTCTACGTCTTGAACGTTTTGGCACTGTACCGTCTAATTGCATTTCTTGTAATTCATTTAAACTAATAGTACTTCCAGCATCGTCTTGACTTGCGACATCACTTATCTTAGGAATATTCACATTTTTTATTTCCTTTATTGTTGATTGGGTTGATTGGGGTTTATCGTTCATAAATGGTGTATTTACAGGGGATTTTGCAGTTGAATGGGTTGGTCCACTTGATTGTGATGATGGTTTTAATCCACCCAACAAATCACTTATGTCAGTTGGTCCTTTCATTTCAGGACGCGCACTTCTTCGTTCTTGTGGTGGGGGGCGTATGGAGGATGTACTTTCTTCAATAGAAGTGAAATCATTATTAATACTTACACCAGAATTTCTGGCACTAGTAACATCTGGTCTATTTGATTTCGGTTCATTAAACATTGAACCAGGGCGTCTTGGTGCTGGCATTTCTTGCGTTGCCATTGCTGCTGGAGGGGGTCCCATACGCATACCTCCACCAGAATTTGATTGTGATGGTTGGTTGGTTGGTTGTTGTCGTCCTTGGTTCATTACATTCCCCATAAATCCTGAAAACCCAGGATTAGTATTCCCCATAGTATTTACTGCTGCCTTATTAAATTCACTCATTAAATCAGGGTTTTGACGCAAAATATCATCCATATTTGGCATTGAACTCTTAAACATAGTATTTGTCATATGAACCATCATACCACTTGCTGCTAGTTGGAAGATTAATTTAACTTCTGGTGCCATTTGTGCGGTGGAACTATATTTATCGTGTAATTCCGCAAATATCTCATCATAATCATTTAGATTTTCGCTAAATTGTTCACCCCACCCATCCAATTTTATATCAAAAGGGTCAAACCGATTATTCATAAATTCAACACCATTAATAAGAGCAGATAACATATTACCTTGAAATTTGATTGAATTTTGTCTTTCTTTCTCTGCCATAACCATTTGATACTCACCCATCATTTCCGACAAGTTGCTATCCATACTATATTTTTTTGTTAGTTCAACTCCCTTCTTTTCAAGAGCTTCTAATTTCCTCAAATAATTAAATTTCTCCCTTATGGTTTCTTCCTTTGACAACCTAGGACCAGATGGTAACGTCATTCCAGGGGTAACCGGAATATCATCAAACTGCGCAAATCCATCCCACGTTTTACTATTTTCACTTGCATTTCTTGTTGATTCGCCAATGGTAGGTGCTTGGGGAATTTTTGACGAATCAATTTCATCAAACGAAACCGATAATGGTTCAAAATCATTATTTCCTAAACCAAATTTTCTAGGGGCTGCATCAATGTCTACTAAATCATCTAACTCATCTGCAAGATCATCTAAATCATCTATTCTAATACTATCATTATTATTGTTACTACCTGGTCTTTTCTTACCATTCATCAATAATTCAATTCCGCTTCCAAAATTTGCGGATTTTAATCCAGAATTTGATCCAATTTCAATTATTTCAGGTTCCATTGGTTCTTATGATTGTATTAGATGTTTTAATTTTAAATCATACGAATTATTAATTAATATTATATTTAATAAATAACCCAATTAAATATTAACAATTTGTCCCTACAAATATCATATTTAGATGCTAATGGTGTGAGTTTATTTAACAAAGAATACAATTTACTCCAACCGGGTATTTTACAAAAATATCTCAGAATCGAGTTAGGAACGTGGGTCGAAAAAAAAAAATGCACAGCTTTTTCTTGTGCTTTTTTATTTTTAGGCCTGCCCATCTCTCTCCAAAAAATTTCAAAAAAACAGGGCAGATGTAAATGGTGTGATTTAAAAATCCAAAATAAGTGATTTACACCAACCACTTTTTTAGGGAAACTCATATTTTTGGTCTGGAAAAATGCACAAAAATAAATGTCCAAAACTGTTTTTGGACAAGATTTTTTTCTCCAAAATTTTCAAAAAAACAGGTCAGATGTAAATGGTGTGATTATTATTTTGGAAAATACATTTTTGCTCCAACCATTTTTCGCAATTCGTTAAAATCACAGGATTTTTTATGTTACCATATATTAAGGAAAATGCTAACAAATGAGTTGCGAAAAGTTGCGAAAATATTTAGGTGCGAAACTTGTGAGTATGTCACTAGCAGAAAAAGTAGTTATGACAAACATTTACTCGCAGGTAAGCATAAAATGCTAACAAATGCTAATGAAATGCTAATGAAAAGTTGCGGTAAATCATATGACTGTATCTGTGGTAAGAGTTATAACCAATTGCCATCATTATCAAGACACAAAAAAATATGTACATTTGTTGAAGAAAAAGAAGAAAAGACAATTGTACAAAATAGCGGCGAAGCAAATACAGAATTAGTTGTTCAACTAATGAATACTGTAACAACCCAAATAATAAACCCGCTAGTATCAAGCCACAATGATATGGTAAAAAATCAAAATGATTTGCAAAACTTAGTTGTAAATGAAATAATACCAAAAATCGGGAATACAAATACAATGACAAATAGTCATAATAATAATAATACCACGAATAATAATAAGTTCAATATGAATATATATTTGAATGAGAAGTGTAAGGATGCAATGACATTATCAGACTTTATAGATAACCTCAAAATATCGGATGAGGATTTTGAAACTACACGGACAGAAGGGATTATATGTGGTCTAACGGATATATTCACAAAGGAATTGCGTAATTTAGACATAAGGAAACTTCCAATCCATTGCAGTGATATAAAACGTGAAACATTTTATATAAAAGAAGAGAATGAATGGGTAAAAGATGATGGGAAGAAATCCATATTGTCAAGAGCAATAGACAAAGCGAAGGGGAAAGCGAATAAATTTCTCCCTGTTTGGATAGACGACCACCAGAATTGCTGGAAGAGTGAAAGTCCTTACCATACAGAATGGATGAATG
>Ga0257127_1000304_pt1 | contig 46116 bp, 40 predicted proteins | sample SI060_135mmetaG_FD_190152 | JGI IMG/M metagenome (GOLD analysis project Ga0257127, IMG submission 190152) | Marine microbial communities from Saanich Inlet, British Columbia, Canada - SI060_135m | ecosystem: Environmental > Aquatic > Marine > Inlet | place: Canada: British Columbia | collected... | reverse complement strand
TAACGCTGTATCTGCCCACGCTACATTATCCACATCAATACAGGTAAGATCAGGGTTATTCGTAGAGTTAAAAGCGGTTAGAATTGTGTTATTTCCATTTCTCAAGTCTAATGATGTGAGATTATTTTCGATGCACCCAAAATACCATAATGCCGGATTTTGACTCACATCTAAACTTGTGATATTATTTCGTCCACAATTTATTTTTTCCATTAATGGATTTGCACTTACATCCAATTCAGTCAAATCATTGTAAGATGGAAACAAGTGAGTTAAAACAGAATTGTTGCTTACATCCAATACCGTTAGTTGGTTGTGGTCACAAAAAAGTCGCGTTAACTGAGTACTGTTATTTACGTTCAAAGTGGCAATACTATTATTATTACATCTTAGGTAATCCAACAAAATATTTGCGCTTAAATCTAATGCGGTAAGATTATTCCATTCGCAACTCAGATTTTCAAGAGTAAGAAAATCTTCAATCCCAGTTAAATCAGCAATTCCCATTGAAGCAATATCTAAAGTTATTACCGAATCAATATTCGCCGTCGTAACAGAATCATCATTGGCAATGCCATTCCCCATCCCATTGGCTTCCAAGTAAGCTTCAAAATTATCATCGGGGACGTATGTTTGGCTATAATTAGTGGCAGACGAATCTTTAATACATCGAATTGAAAAACCACTTTTCCTATTGTAAACGTAACGGTACACTGCCGAATCGAAATAGCTAAGTCTTCTTTTCCATGAACTGATACCACTTCCCGTTGTGGACGACCAAAAGTAACCGTGACTCCCTAAATTGAAATAACTTCCATTTGGATCACGATATCCACTAGGCAAGGCTCTGAATCCAGATGCTCCAAACTCAGAATTATTTTCTAAATTTCCACTATTCCATAATGTATCATTACCAGCTAGTTGAGATCCTTCATTTGTGCCCCTCCAACTAGTCCCATCTGCTTCGCTTTGGCTCATCCCCAATGCCATCTCTAATTCTTTATATTCATCATCTGTTGGCACATGCCAACCTGCCGGGGCAATGTTTTGGGTATCATTCACTGCATACCAATTATATAAATAGCCGTAGGTATTAAAATTAGTCGTATCATCATTATATACAGCATAAGCTCCCGTGGAGAGATTCGACCAATCTGTGTTGCTGTATCCTGTTGGAATAGAATCGCCATTTTGGTAACGGCTTACTTTCAGGTTTTCTGCCATCCATTCTTGGTTACCAATAATAACAGTTTGGTAAACATTTCCGTCAATATCCGTAACGGTTTGACCAAATAGCGGCACGCAAAAAAAAGTGATTAAAATAAATTTGATATGTTTCATACTTATAGTTCCTGATATATATTGTGAAAGGGAAATCTAAAATTAAATTCATTAAAAGACAAACAACACTCAAGGAGCTTCATTTCCACTTATATGCCATTGTTACTTATTGCTCATCATGAACGTAATGACCAATATAGATTCTGGATATTTTCTCCGTAATTTTTGAAATAACTACAATTCAGCCAATACAATGAAAGAAACCAAATCAGATATTTATTAACTGAAATGTTGTAATTTATTGAATGGGGTCCACAGACAAAAAATCTGAATCACGATTAACTTTATATTTACTATTAGCCATGGCTGCCTGGGGGCTTTCATGGACAAATGCAAAAGTATTGGGTTTTTACGCAGATCCACCGGTCATTATGGTATGGCGATTTATATTTGCTACACTCTCATTTGCGCCAGTTGTTTATTTCACCAATAATACTTTTAAGATCTCCCTTAAAAATGGAATGCATATTCTATTGGGCGCCATTTTTATTACAGCCTATAATTATTTATTTTTCAAAGGAACGCAAGTAGGATTGGCTAGTGTTGGCGGTATCTTAGTGACCACATTAAATCCCATATTTACAACTTTAATTTCAGCCTTACTACTTGGAGGCTTTTTATATCGAAAAGATATATGGGGATTGTTTTTTGGATTTTTGGGTGGTCTCATTATACTGCGATTTTGGGAGATTCAATCTGAATCCTTTTTCCAGTCTGGAAATATATATTTTCTACTAGCGTCAGTTGCTTGGGGAGCCTTGACAAATGTAACAGCCAAAGGAAAAGATTCCATCTCCTTTATGACCTATACATTTTGGTGTTATGTATTCTCAATTGTTTTAAGTATCGGATTGGCTCGAAACTCAGATTTAACAACTATTTTTTCCTATGATTGGGTATTTTGGTTAAATATGATTACGATATCTGTATTAGCCATGGCATTAGCTACCACAACGTATTTCAAAGGTGCCGTCATTCTTGGGCCGAAAAAGGTAAGCTCCTTCATTTTTACTGTACCAGTAACAGCCGTACTCTTTGCCATGGTATTTTTAGGTGAATCATTGGAATGGCCAACGATTCTTGGGGGACTATTAGCGGGATTTGCAGTTTACTTAATCAATAATGATTAAGAATTCATATGTCTTTCCAACAACGATTTTATATAATCTGGCACTTTTATAGGTCTACTATTTAGGTTAGTAAATGCATGAATAGTATGCCCTGTCATTAATATTTCATCTGAATTGAGATGCGTGACTTTATAATTAAATTTCATTTTCACTTTAGGCAATTCTGCAATGGTCGTATGAACTGTAATATCCTGACCAAATACAGCTCCCTTCTTATACTCAGTATGTGCTTCAATTACTGGAAGCATAGCTCCCTTTTCTTCCACCTTTTCATAATCTAAACCGATGGAAGATAACATTTCGGTACGTGCTGCTTCAAAGAATTCTAAATACCGGGAATAATATACAATTCCCATTTTGTCCACGTCTTTATAAAAGACTTTCATACGATAAGAATATTTTATCATATTAATCTGTAACTGTGAAATATCCCAATTTATCGTATTTGGCTATTCGATTATCTAAAAATAATTCGGGTGATATTTGAGATAATGTATCTAATTCTTCAATGATAACATTTTTCAATGCAATGGCTGTAGATTCAAAATCACGATGAGCTCCACCATTCGGTTCTTGAATGATTCGATCGCAAATCCCAACATCTTTTAAATCTTGCGGAATAACTTTAAGAGCTTCTGCTGCATCAGGCGCTTTAGAAGCATCATGAAATAGAATAGAAGCACATCCTTCGGGGCTTATAACTGAATACCACGTATTTTCAAGCATAATCATTCTGTCGCACACGCCTATCCCAAGAGCACCGCCACTCGCTCCTTCTCCAATAACAATTGAAATAATTGGCACCTTTAGCGCAGACATTTCCATCAAATTCCGCGCAATGGCTTCTCCTTGCCCACGTTCTTCTGCACCCAGCCCAGGATATGCACCAGGTGTATCAATAAAAGATACAGTTGGAATATTAAATTTTTCAGCTAATTTCATGATGCGCAAAGCTTTTCGATATCCGTCTGGTCGCATCATTCCAAAATTGCGATATAAATTATCTTTGGTATTCCGCCCCTTTTGCTGACCAATTATTGCTACTTTCTGCCCATCAATCGTTCCTATTCCTGAAATGACTGCCGAATCATCAGAAAAATGTCTATCTCCATGTAACTCCATAAAATCGGGAGAAAGATGCTGAATATAATCCAATGTATATGGACGCTCAGGATGTCGGGCTAATTGCACTTTTTGCCAACGACTCAGGCTACGGTGTATTTTTGATATTTGATTGGTTAATTTTTGTTGTAATTGATTGAGCTTTTCAACACCATCTGGTGTATCCTTATTCCCCTTCAATTCCAATATTTCATTATCAATGGATTCTAGTGGTTTTTCAAATTCTAGATAATAGTTTGCCATAACTCTCTACTCATAATTTTTATCTAATATAAAAAAGGCAGATACAGCAATACTCATTAAGATAAGGAATATACTGTTTGCCAAAAATGCTGGCAAATTTAGACATAAATACCCAACAACACTTAATATCAATGATACGCCATGCATGAGTAAAACAGCACGATCTAAATCTACTCCTCGTTGAGCTAATCGATGGTATGTATGGTCTTTAGAAGCTGAATGCACTTTTTTCCTCCGTCTCAATCGTGAGAAGAAAACCAAACATAAATCAAATAATGGAACGCCAAAAACTAAAATGGGCACAAACCACGAAGACAACTGACTTTCAGCATTTGGGCGATATAAAATAGCCATGGATGCTAAAATAAATCCCAATGTTTGAGCACCAGAATCACCTAAAAATAATTTTGCAGGATGAGAGTTATAAAAATAGACTGCAAAGGTACCGCCCAATATAATTGCACTAAAATAAGCCATTTCTGTTTGACCAGATGCAATGGATATCACTAGAAAAAAACTAGCCGATAGAGCGGATAATCCGACGGCTAATCCATCAAAACTATCAATCAGATTAAATGCGTTTACAATTGCAATAACCCAAAATACTGTTAATGAAATATTGAGAATAACATCCCATGGTGCTCCCGGTTGAATAAAAAATTCTGGTGAATCAAATAAATGAATTTGAACTCCATTTTGTATAAGCAGCAGTGCGCCAAAAAATTGTCCAATTAATTTTATAGTAGGGGTTAAATGCTCTAAATCATCCCATAAGCCGAATATGTATATAATAGAACTGGCTAGAATAATACCTTTTATTGGATTCTCTCCAGATAAATCAAAAAAGAAAGTGGCAATCCAAATAACCAATAATATTACCGTTCCACCTGTTAAAGGAATTGGAGCTTCATGAACTTTATGCTCTGCACTTTTAGGATCATCCATTAATCCGAATTTTGGAGCTATTTGGAGTGATAAATAAGCCAAAATTAATCCAACAATACTTGAAAATAGTATTATTTGGAATAATATGGGGAGTTGGATAGTCATAATAATAATTAGTGCGTAATTGCGATTTTAACTGATGCGAAAATACATTTAAAAATCATGAGACTATAATAAAAACCATTAAATAAAAATGAATAATCCGATGAAAAGTGTTTTTTATAATATTTGTAATAGGATCTATGCCATTCAAAATTTGCTAAATACGCAACAGATTTTGATCCACCCTGCCCCGTAAAATGAGTTGCAGTAAACTGTGGATTATAATGAATCTCCCATCCTGCATTTTCTGCACGAATACAAAAATCTGAATCTTCTTGATAAGCAAAAAAGGTTTCATCTAAATATCCGATTTCATCAAATACTGCTCTTCGCGTAAGCATACATGTCCCAGAAATTCCTTGTACGATGTGTATTTCATTTTCATCTAAATGATTAAGTTGATAGCCTGTAAACCGTTGATCATTTGGGAATAACTTACTCAATCCAAGGAAATAACTCATGACAGCTTGTGGTCTCGCTAACCCTCTCCGAGTAGACTTTTGGAGTTCACCATTTTCGTGCAAAATTTTCGGTTCACATAATCCCACTTTTGGATGATTAATAGCATAATTCATTAAACCTATCAATGAATTTTTCGATAATACAATATCTGGGTTTAATTGTAACAGCCATTTCCCTTTGGCTAAACTTAAAGCTTGATTCATGGGTTTTGTATACCCATCGTTTGTGGTATTTTGAATTAAAGTTGTTTTGAGATAATGATTATTAATAAGTGCTATGGTCGTATCTCGAGAATTATTATCAACAATAATGATTTCATACCTGAGATTTCCTACTGCCGATGGTATAGAATTCAAGCAATTTTGAATGACTCTTTTTGCATTCAGAGTCACAATACAAATAGATAAATCCATTTTATATAATAAGGCTGAAACGGATTAAATCCAGCCGAAGAATCTCCAGATTCTTAAGCGCCATACAATCCAAATAGCTTCATACATAATATGACGACTCATTTTTGATTCACCGATGGTTCGATCAACAAAAATGATGGAATGTTCATGAATATTGAATTTTTTCCGCCAAGCACGGAAATTCATTTCAATTTGAAAAGAGTATCCTTCAGATTTCACATCTGAAAAATTGATAGATTCTAATACTTTACGGTTCCATGCTTTAAATCCGCCTGTACTATCTTTGATGGGAATCCCTGTGATCAGTCTAGAATATAAATTAGCTCCATAACTTAAAAATAGACGTCTTAATGGCCAATTTACTACACTAATTCCTTGACAATACCGACTTCCAATAACAAGATCATATTCATCTAAATCTGCAAGCAATTTAGGAATATCATTTGGGTCATGAGATAAATCTGCATCAATCTGAACCATACGATCATATCCTTGATCTAAAGCCCATTGGAAGCCAAATAAATATGCTGTTCCCAATCCAGCTTTCCCAGGTCGCACTTCTAAATGTAAATTGGAATATTCTTCTTGTAATGAGCGAACAATATCTGCTGTCCCATCTGGGGAGTTATCATCCACAATTAATAAATGATAATCTGGGTTTAACTCAAATACAGATTTTACTAGAATAGGTACATTCTTTTTTTCATTATAAGTTGGAGAAATAATTAATGTTTTCATTCAGAAAATCTTTCTTTTATAGAACGTAATGAATCTACTAATAGCGGAGGCTCAATTCCGATTGCAACAGATAACATTGATGCATCGACTCCTCCTTTTTTCGGGCGAAGAGCCAATTGATTTAAATCATCACTTGTTATAGGATTTATTAATTTTTTATCTAACCCAAAAACATCTGCTATTTTCTTGGCAAAATCAAAACGATTCAAATAATCTTTATCTCCCCAATGGACTAATCCTGTTACATCCAGTTCGATACATCGGTTGATTACAACGGCTAAAGAGCTAGTCCAAGTTGGATTATTATATTGATCTGTTACTACATTTATTTCCTGGTCATTTTGTAAAGATTCAACAACCCATTTTAGGAAACTTGCTTTTGTTGTTGGCTCATAATCATAAACCACATTTGTACGGATGACTAAATGTCGCTTTCCCGTTGTCCAAATAAGTTCTTCTGATTCTAACTTTGTTTCACCATATACATTAATTGGACTTGTTTCATCTGATTCTTTGTAAGGTCCATTCTCTCCATCAAAAACATAATCAGATGAAATATGAATCAATGGACATTGTCCAAAATCCAATAAATTTTTCACACTAGTAGAATTAACAATCCATGCTTTATCAGGATTAGACTGACATCCATCTACATCTGTCATTGCCGCTAAATTAACAATCAAATCAAGCTCAAGTGCAGGTAATGATTCTTTAACAAGTTTACGATCTGTTATATCTAATTGAAATCCATCAGAATTTGGTGGAATAACTGTGTCGGACAATAGCAATATATTTTCATTTTCTAACTCACGGGTAAGTGCGCGACCTAACTGCCCAAATGCTCCTGTTATAAGTATTTTCTTCATACCCACTTTGTAACTCTAAATGATTTTGCTATTAAATCCATTTGTCTCATAAATATAGATTTATCTTCGCCTGGATGATATATAAGCATATTCAAATGATATGTTTTATCTGATGCTTTATCATAAAAAATGTACGAAAGAAATGGGCCACCCTGAGGTTCTTCAATAGATTCCCATATGCCTGATATTTTCCATGCTTTTATTCGATTAAAATAAACTTTCTCCATTTTAAATTTATAATCATGAAAACGTATATGTTCATAAAATGTTTCAGGATAAGACCAGATGGTATTTCCAATATCCAGTCCATCAACTACATCAATTGTTTTTCCATCTTCCCACTGAATAGATACCCATTGGAAAGGCATTTCTTTTCCAATCCAAAAAAACCCAACATCGGAACTATCTTTTATCACTTCCCATCCCCATGGAATTTTCATGGTCCAACCATTTTTTTCAGACAATTCTTTTTCCACTTCAACTCGGCGAGCATTTTCAAAAATATATTTACTCTGTCGTTTTGCAAATTGGCTATAATACTGATTTTTCAACCATTCTTTTTTCGCAGGAACGGATGCCATTAATTGGTCCCTACTTTTTGCATTAACGATTAAAAATAACTGATTTGATGCATATAAATCATGAGTAAATAAAATGGGATCATTCTCCAAGGTGCTTTGATATTGTTCTTCGGGTAGTAACTTTTTTATTAGCTTAACACCATCATTATGAATATCATCTCCAATAGCGCCTACAACAACATACGCTTGTTCTTTTAAATCGATATATCCTTCCGGTTTAACAAATCTGATTTTAAAATAGGGTTCAGGTTGTGGAGTAAAAAGAGTATCATCAAATACAGATTGAACAAAATCATAAATAATATCTTTATCTGGATCTGCACAAACAACAATTAATTCATTATCTGCCCCAAGTGCTTCTCGTTTATTTTCACACCCCAGAAGCAAGATATAAATTGACAAGATGGCTATTAGTTTATGATTCTTTTTCATCGGTTAAAATTACTGATAGAGATATCCATTTCCCATTTTTTCCTAACCCAATTTTAGAGTCGAGATATAAATCTAAAATGCAAATATCCATTTGTAATAGGAGCATCTATTGGGGTACCATATAAAATTTCAATAATGGATTTATCTTTCACCTGTTTTAGACCAAATCCAACAGATTGTAAAATTGGTTGATCAGATTCGTACCAACCAGTTTGATAGAATGAACTAAAATGCATTTCATCATTTAAAATATATGAAAATTGAATTTCAGGACTTATCACCAACGTGGTCTGGAATTCGTTTTCTCGAAATCCTTTCATCGTTTTCATTCCTCCAAAACGAATATAACGGGATTGGGGAACATTATTATTTCTACTTTTTACTTGTTCTATCCAAACGCCAATGTGCCCAAGCCAATTATTTTGAATTGGATATATTCGTGCCCCTTTCATTATAAGGCTATACATTAAATCTTCTTTAATTTTCCCAACCTTCCCAGTAAACGTATAAGAGAAGCCACGAGTGGGTAGCCAACGATTATTCAAAGAAATGGATTCAACTTCGCTTATAATGGATTTTACACCATGAGAAGAAAACCCTACATCTATCCCTTCTTCTGTTGCATAAATATTACTGTTTTCATACCCAAAGGATAAAAGTCCCATATATTTTAAGTGAGTGCTTAGATTTATTTGTGATAATGATTCTGTGAAATACCCATCATGCGTATTTCTTTCTAAAGAAATATTTAATCCAAAAGGAGTTCCTAATGTGTGTGGCTGTTTAAATTGAAATTGAATTTCTTGAGAGAGCGTATCTAATCTTTTCCAATATAAATTAATGGATTCTGCATTTTTAAAGATATTCTCAACATTTAAATTAATTTCACCTGTAGCTTCCCACATATTATTTTCATTTCGATTCGCTCCGATGAGTGCAGAAAACTGATGCTTAAATGACGGCACAAAATTAATAATGACACCTTCTTTTTCATCTTGAATCCCCCAAGTATAGACAGGAGTATCTACAATAAAAGAATATGAATTTTTAATATATTTTAAAGAATTATTTATTTCAGTCTCCGATAATATAATGTGAGAAAACATTTGACTTAAAATCTTTGGATTAATCCCAATTCCTTGATTGAAATGAATATTTTTTATCATTCTGTCTATTGGGGATAATTCATAATTGACATTAACAGAATCTTCATAATCAAACGATATTAATTGATATTCATATTGAGCAGAATTATCATCTTGCAATAAAACTCTTAATGAATCATGAATGACAATACTATCCAAATGCGTAAATTGAACGTTTTTAGGCGTCTGACCGACTAATAAGGTTAAATAGCAACATAGGGTCACATATTTAAAAATACGCACGAAATTCCCCATTAAATGTAATAAGAGATCCATATCTAGAATCACGTATGGTTATCAGGGATATGTTTAACGATAATTGAGAATCAATTATCCATTGGAATCGAGTTTGAGTTCGAAGTCCATTCCCAACAGGGTTTCCCATTAACGCTTCAGGTGGTAACACATTTCCTGATTTTAAATTTATATTATTCCAAATCAATTTACTTTCAAGTCTTCCTTTTTTCGATATGTACGTTTTCCCTTCAATACTGATTCCTGTTCCATCTGCTTTAATTGGAACTATTCCATAAGATCCATTCCCCTGACCTCCATGAATACTTAGAGCATAATTTGTATTTACATTCAATTTTCGTGTAAGTACAAATTCACTCCACCACCCATTTATTTCTCGATTACGAAGAGATGAAATTTCAGATTCAACCTTAAAAAGAGTCCATTGTGATTTATTAAATAATTTCCATTCTTTTGATCGATTATTTTCAAACATAAATACTGTTTCATTTGATTGGCGAATATCATTCCCTCGCGGGTCCATTCCATTCATATCCCTAGAAGTATTCTGCCAAGATTGGATTCGTATTTTTTCCATTATTGGATTATAATCAAGTTTTAATCTATTATTCCATCGGGATCTAATAATATTTTGATTTTCAATCGTTGGAAGTAATAGTGACTCTATATTCTGTTCATTTCCACTATAGTCGAGCCTATTTTCAATGTGAATCGAAAGTGGTATTTTCCAAAATGATTTTTCTTTTGACATATCATATTGAAAGCGATGACTGCCGGACAAACTCGATGATTGAGATAATTGTCCTGAAGATACTGTTTGGGCTATGTAGCTCCCATTTTCATCTTCAATATAATCGTTGAAATTTTTATCATATCGATAATATCCTAATCCTGGCCCAATGGAATCATAAACAACAATTCTATTTTCTTTATATGTTTCTTCAGAATTCAATTGAAAATCCCACCGAACTGGATGCCTATTATTCCCGTAAGAAAGTTGCGCTTGACCTAATGTATAATTAATATCGTTTCGTGATGAAATATCATTTTGCATTCTTTTCCTTATAGTAAAATCTTTTCGCCAGCCCTGTGAACTATTCGAAGATAAATCTCCTTCTAGGAACCAACCTTCTTGCAGGTCTTCTAATCCTATCAATAATGAATCAAGTTCCATAGCATCTATTCTATGGCTTACTTTGATATTCCATTCATTTTGTTGTTTTATTTTTTTTATACCAAATGATGAAGTTTCAAATAATTTATAATGTTCATCTAATTCTGACACATATTGCAAATAGGGGTGCATTCCTTCTGATGAAATGGATAGATAAGCGGATTGTTGTAAAAAACTATGCCCTTGCGTCATAACACTATTATAGGAATAATATGAATCTTTAAATATTTTGTTAACTACATTGTGTTTTAAATAAAATCTTTCTTTTTGATCTGTCCCATATAGCAATGAAGAAAATTGAATTGTCGATATTCCACTTTTTGGTAAATTGACAGTAATGTCACCTTTTTTGAGTCTAAAAACACCATTTTGTTCATTAGATAAATTCCATTCACGATTAAATAATATATCTGTATCCCTGCTTAATGAAGCAAATTCAATTGATTTTTTCCAATCAGAAAAGTGAATATTTAGAGCATTCTCATGTAAAAAAAGATCTGATTTTTTTTCAATTTCCAAATAATATGCCATACCAAAATTATCATCATCATCTAAATTTGATAAACTATTTAAATCTTGGATAGATTGAGCAAATTCTAGCTTAAGATTTAGATTATTATCATAATTCCAATCAGATTGAATATTGAATGATTGTAATTCTTCTGGTCTCACAATCGAATACCCAGGTGAATATGTCAATTCATTCTCATCTGGAGATGTAGAATATTGGTAATACGAATTTCCTTTATCTGAAATTTTCTTTATATAATTTCCATTTTCATTATAATAAAAGACTGCAGATACACGTTCATAATTTTCAGTGAATGTTGTATCATTCTCATACAAGTAATATAAGATAGATTGAGCCAAATAATACTCACCTGTTGAATCAACACTTATTCCATTTAAATATAGATCATTATCTCCAGACTGCTCTAATGCAGAAAGTACGTCTGAAGATAATTCAGACTTGTCAGAAGATATAAAATCATCTTCCTTAACTAAGTGAAAAGAAATATTTCCTTTATCGTTTATATTTTTCGAATAGGATGCTCCTAGTAAATTCCTATTATAGTGATAGTCTGTATATTGATATTCAATATAAATATCTGAATCGTGGTGAATTAATTGTTTTGCTGTAAACGATATTTCACCCGCTTGATAATCCACGACATAATCATGGTTTTTCCCCCGGACTAATTGCTGTCCATTTAACCAAACTTTTTCTGTTCCTGCTTGAATGATTATATCAATATTCCCATTTTCTGATGCAAGCTGATAAGGACCCTGCATCCCATCTTTTCCTTTGAATTCAGTTTTACGAAATCGACTTTTTGTAGTAGATAATATAGATTCAACATTAATGTCTCCACGCTTAAAGTGATTCTTTATACCTATTAGCTTTCTATCGTAATGTTGAAATTTACCAGTATGGCGACTATAATCTATATCTCCAACTTCCAGCAGTGTGTTTGGGTGAGATAATTGCAAAAACACTTGATCAATTTCTCCTAATTTTTGAGAATTTCCTTCGGGCTGTAATGGGAATTCTTGATCGCTAATGAAACCACTTAATTGAATAGTTTCATTTATGTTTCCCTGCAATTGAAACTTCATTCCACCAGAGAACTCTGAACCCCCTTTTTGTGTCATATTCAATTGCCTGAAAAATGTGCCCGCAGATTGCATATTATTTTGATTTTGTTTGTGAATAGTATTTTCTTCTTCTAGACTTTTTAAAGAAGTTTTTGCTCCTGTTTCAAAGGGATGAAGATCAGGCTGTACCAAAAGTGGCGGGGGATTAAGTAAATATGAATATGAAAAAATATGGATCTCTTCACTCGAGATTGAATCAGTAATGAAGATTAATCCTTTAACATTATTTACGGAATCAATATTTATCTTTTGATGAGATATATTTATAAGTGAACTATCAATAATAAAAGTATGATTTAACTTAAATAAATTTTGGTTTGAATTATACTTTAATGTATCAATCGTTGATATAACCTGTCCATATAAACAGGTAAATATAAAGAGCCCAATAGCAATCCAAGGCTTAAAATGTTGGAACATTCAGATAAAGGACTTGATCTTCAGAGAGAATAATAAGTGTTCTATTTTGAGAAATAGCATCTTTAATAAATCCTACAATCCCCGGCAATTGAACGTATTTATTTGTAAATAAATATTCCCCTTCTCCAATCTCATTAAGAATCAGCCATTTATTTCGAATAGGGACCAAATATTTTGGATTATTTAAGGAAACCTTGTCCACCTGGATCCGTTTGCCAATTGAGTTAAATATATGTACCATGCCATCGCAAAATGTTAATAAACCAAATTCTCCATTATCATTAATTCTAAAATCACTTGCACATGACATAATATCATCATAATCATTTAATTCAATTATGGCTCCATCTAGCACATTTGACTGGCCAGTTCCATGAATCATCTGATATTGGTGACTCGAAAGGAAAAACCGTCCAAATGGATCAATGGCAGCTTGTTCCGGGTAGGTCTTATTGTCTAACTCAATAGATCTAATTTTATTTAATCGATAATCAAGTTGACCTAATTTATTTTCTGTTCGGTCTAACACCCATAAACCATCTGAAGTAAATCCAATCCATACAGGTTCAAAGAAACTATTATCTCCTCGACCAAAGCTACCATAGAAAATGACATCTTGTTCCGAATCTAAACGACATATTTGCCTTGAATATTTATCCAATAAATATATGTTGTCAGCTAATCCAACTTGAACTTTGTCTGGGTTGAAGTCCATTTCTTTAAAAATGGACGGAAATGCTTTATAAGCTAAAAGAGTTATCTCATTTTGCCCAAACGTGACTGAAAGAGATAAGAGAATAAAAAGAATAAAGGAATTATTTCTGGAAATCTTCATCCTGTTTGAACGGATAGACAAGAAAATATGTTCCAATCATTATCATAGTTAAAGAGATTACTTGTGCCCCAGAAAATAAGCCAAACAAATATTTATCATTTGTTCGTATAAATTCAACCAAAAATCTTTCTAATCCAGCCAAAATCAAATAAGTAAAAAACAAACTGCCCGCAACCTTCACTTGGATCCTTTTCGTCCATAGGAATGCAAATATCGCTAATCCTAATAGTGTTTCATATAGTTGGGTCGGGTGTACTTTCAACCAACCAGGCTCAAATCCCGTTAAATCAACCCAAGGATAATAATAAGCAAAATTATGAGTAGACGTTGGTGGAAGTCCATCTTTAAAGGTTAATCCCCATGACAAATGTGTGGGAAGACCATAATCATCCCCCACGAGTAAACAACCTATACGGCCAATAGCATAACCAAGAATCAATAAGGGCGCTACAATATCAGCAAAAACCAACCAAGGAAGATTATTTTTTCTCAATACATAAGTAACACCAAGTGTTCCCCCCATTAAGCCACCCAAGAAAACAAGTCCTGAACCACTAAATATCATTCCAGTTGGATCTTCAATAACACGATCATAATTCTCGATCAAATAATATACTTTAGAACCGAGTATTCCGCCAACAGCTGCTGAAAATATTATATCAGAAGCTAATTTCACTTCATAATTCAATCTCTTTAAATCGCGGCTTAATAAAAAATATGTTGTATAAAAAGCCACGACTAATGCTGCACCATAGGAATATATGGTTAGTGGCCCAATTTCAAATAATATTGGGATCATCCTATAGTATCTCCACATTCAGAACAAAATTTCGCACTTTTAGTTGTTTGCGTTTTACACGAGGGACAATACTTCCAATCTGATGTCGCAGACTGTTGAGAATAAATAAAACCAATTATGATGGCCAACAAAACAGCAATGACAGTTGGTTGCCATAAGTATAGTTTATGCCTTACAACAGGTTTTTTCTTCTGTTGTCCTCGTGCTGGTGGCATATCACTTTGGTTATCTATCATTTCTTGTAGCATATTTTTGGTAGTCATTCCACGTTCATTATTATAAGATATATGAATTGATTTTTTAGTTCCAGCTTCAAACTCGTGTAAATGCACGCTATGAATCTTTTGCCCATGCGGATCATCTTCAATTTCAGCTTCTACTTCAGATGAATGGAATTGCGTTGCCATTGGTGGCTCTTGAATCTCGAGTGACAAAACGTGGATCACTTGGTTAAATTCCATATTGAATGTGAAATTCCTTTTTCCTGGATTATGGAAATGGTGACTGATTATCATAAATGCAAATTCGCCCGAAATTTCACCCGCATTTACCCAATTATTATCAGCTTTTCTATTATAGGGAAATGGCTGAACGTCAACATCATTTTCATCAATGAATTTGATCTGCATTAATGAATCTGTTTCTTGAGGAATAGCAAATTCCAATGTACCATTCATGCCAGTAGAATCTGTTTTACCGCTAATAAATATTACAATATTGTTTCCTTCATATTCTGGCACAATGGCTATGCGAGCATATTCTAATCCTTTGCCAAAAAGGGATATGGGTAACAAAGTTATAAGGAATGTAAGTATAAATCTTTTTTTCATGGCCGTGAATTTACTGTTTTTTAAAGGATGTCAATATCCGATTGTTGTCATGCGAGTTAATACAATTAAATCATAAATACTGTGAGCATATGCTGTTATTCCAAATCCACGCAATATATATAATGATCCTAGTATTAATCCAGCTACGAATCGAATTAGAAATAAGTTAAAATGGAAATCATCACCGAAATCACCTATAAAGTGGAAGAGTGAAAAAATAATAGCAGAAATAAACATTCCTGTCCATTTACTTAAAGATTCCTTCCATTGGAAAAGCAAAGTTAATAATGCGCCTATTCCTGCAATTAGTAATACACGAAATAAAAATTCTTCATAAAGACCTGCACCTAATGCTAAAACTACCTGTTGAGTCATCATAACTCCATTTGGATTCATTAATGTAAGCATTACTTTAGCAAGAGAAAAATATAACATAATAGCCCAGAAAAAACTTTCTAAGAGCATTCCAATTAAAGTATTTCGATTAAGAGTTGTTTCTTCCCATGTATGTCTTTGATACATAAACGTGGCTAAAAATCCAACAAATACCAACCCAGAGAATCCATATAGACCTACGACGCCAAATGTTTCAAGGATTTGTCTTAAAAATACGTCAGCTCCATTACGTAAAATATAGATGTCATCATCTGCAACAGCAATAACGCCAATTTCATATAGAATAAATAATGGAATGGTAAAAATGAAACTATAAAAAGGAGATTTTGATAAAGAATAATAATCTTTCATTAGTCATCATCAATTTGCAATACGGCTAATAATGCTTCCTGTGGTACTTCAACTTTACCAATCATTTTCATTCGTTTTTTACCTTTTTTCTGCTTTTCCCATAATTTTCGTTTTCGGGAAATATCACCGCCATAGCATTTTGCTGTAACATTTTTCTTTACCTGCTTTACAGTTGAACGAGCAATAACACGTGACCCAAGCGATGCTTGAATAGCCACATCAAACATTTGACGAGGAATTAATTCCTTTAGTTTACTACATAAGGCTACCCCTCGGTGATACGCATCGTCTGCGTGGCAAATGGTTGATAAAGCATCCACGGGTTCTCCATGAATTAGAATATCTAATTTTTGCAATTTCCCATCTAAGAATTCCTTGAAATCATAGTCGAAACTAGCGTACCCCTTAGAAATACTTTTTAGTTTATCATAAAAGTCAAAAATGATTTCGCCTAAAGGTAATTCATAATGGAGTTGAGCTTTTTCTGGGGATAAATATTGTGTATTAATATATATACCACGTTTCTTTTGACATAAACTCATAATTCCACCAATAAATTCTTTTGGCGTTATTATTTCTGCCCTTACAATAGGCTCTCTTATAGAATTAATTTCTCCTAAGACAGGCATTTTCGCTGGTGTATCTACTTCAATTATTTGGCCATCACCAACCTCAACTTGATAAATAACATTAGGAGTAGTTGTAACTAGAGTAAGATTAAACTCTCTTTCTAGTCTTTCTTGTATTATTTCCAAATGAAGTAAACCTAGAAATCCACATCGGAACCCAAACCCTAATGCTTCACTTGTTTCTGGAATATAATCAAGCGATGCGTCGTTGAGTTTTAATTTATCCAAGGCCATTCGCAGTTGTTCATAATCATCTGCTTCTGCAGGATACAATCCGGAGAAAACCATAGGTTTCACTTTTTTAAATCCCGGAAGTCTTTCTTCAGCTATATTTTCTTTTACAGTTATTGTATCACCGGGAAGAATATGACCCATATCACGAATACTTGCAATAATATATCCTACGTCACCAGCTTTCAATTCATCTGTTTTAACATGTTTTAATATAAAGTGCCCAACCTCAGTTATATCATAGGAATCACCGTGGGCAAAAAATTGCGCACTCATGCCAGCCTTGAGAACACCATCAAACACACGAACATATGGAATTGCGCCTCGGTAATTGTCATACATAGAATCAAATATCAATGCTCGAGTTGGTTCTCCTGATTGATCTTGAGGTGCAGGTATTCGATTTATAATTGCGTTGAATATATCTGGTATTCCAATGCCTGACTTTGCACTAGAAGAAATAATATCCTTTTCTTCACATCCAATTAATTCTACTATTTGTCGAGTCACTTCTTCAACTCTAGCCACAGGAAGATCAACTTTATTAATTACAGGAATTAAAACTAGATCATTTTCAATAGCTAAATAGGTATTACTCACTGTTTGCGCTTCAACACCTTGAGCTGCATCAACTAATAATAAAGCACCTTCACAAGCGGCTAATGAGCGACTAACTTCATAAGAGAAATCTACATGACCAGGCGTATCAATTAAATTGAAAATATATTCTACTCCATCCGTATGAGTGTAATGCATTTGAATGGGATGGCTTTTGATTGTTATACCGCGCTCTCGTTCCAAATCCATACTATCTAAAACTTGAGCTTTCATATCTTTTTTCTTTAGAGTACTTGTTTCTTCCAAAAGTCGATCGGCTAACGTGGATTTCCCGTGGTCAATATGGGCAATGATACAAAAATTTCGTATGTGGATCGTTTTCATCGGGTGAAATTAAGGGAACATGACCTGTAAATTGACAGGGAAATGCCTATTTTTAGAAAATAATCTTAATTCAAGTAATTTTCTAAATTCGGTTTCCCATTATAGTTACGAACGAAATACCGATCTGCGCTACTAAATTGTAAATAGAAGCATAATCAACTCCTAATAAGACTAGGTAATCACATAACCTGAGATATGCAATGTGGTCTGAGATATGGGATCATCTGGGGGCGCTACTTTGTTGACAATATAAAAGGCTAAGCCCAAAATAAGCAATATTAGCATCATTCGATTTTTCACGTGCTCTCCTAATTTATGTATAATCCTTATGAACGAACTTATAATATATCTAATAAATAAAACAAGAATATAGGTACCATGTATTTCTCAGGTCGCTTTTACCATTTTATGGCAGCCGATGCCCAACGAAATCCTGCTCCAAAAGCAGCAAGAATGATATGGTCACCCCGTTTAAATTTTCCTTCATTTCGAGCTTCAGTAAGTGCAATTGGAATGGATGCAGCTGTTGTATTTCCATATTTATGGATATTACTAAATACTTTATCCATACTAACGCCCATCCGTTTTGCTACGGATTGGGAAATTCTCAAGTTTGCCTGATGGGGTATAATTTGGGTGATATCATCAATAGTTAAATGATTCGCATCCATCGCTTCATGGATGACTTGCGGAAATCGCCTCACAGCATTTCTAAAGACTTCCCTCCCGTTCATGATTGGATATTGCCGACCTTCATCCAGCATTTTCTTTGTGATTCGAGATTTATATTTTGAAGCAGGTGCTTCTAACCATAATTCTTTTAAAAAACGTCCTTCAGAATGTAAATGCGTTGACAATATTTCACTGTCATCCAGACTTCGCTTCAAAATAGCAGCACCTGCCCCATCACCAAAAAGAACAGAAACATTCCGGCCACGTGTTGATATATCCAATGCTGTTGATTGGACTTCAGCACCTATTACTAAAATATTTTTCGACTGACCCGATTTTATAAATTGATCGCCTACTGACAGCGCATACACAAATGCTGAGCAGGCAGCCTTAATATCGAATGCGCCTACGAGTCCTAAGCCTAATGCTTCTTGGACTTGCGCACTAATACCAGGGAAAAAGTAATCAGACGTAATGGTTGCACATATAACTAAATCAATTTCATCTGGTGTCACTTTTGCATCTTCCATAGCATTTTTTGCGGCTTGTATAGCTAATGATGATGCGCCACCTTCATTAGCAATCCAACGTCTTTCTTTTATCCCAGACCTCTCGATAATCCATTCGTCTGAAGTATCCATCCATTGTTCTAAATCTGAATTCTTAACAATGCGATCTGGAACATGAAATCCAATTCCAGCAATCGCTGTTTTCTGTAAATGCTCCATTTTTATTCCTAATTCTTATAAAATGATTCCTAATAATTTATAAGAAAAGATGGACTAATCCTTTTTCTTTATAGATAGTCCTAATGTCATTTCTGCCACTGACTCATCTCCTAATTTATCGGGAACTGTGGCTATAACTTTCACTGGGATTGTAATACGTTCTCCTGTCCTAGATGTTTGAATAATTGCTTCTTTTATTTTATATCCATCTAAACACGTAAAATGAGTATCTCCTTCAGCTCGTTTAAAATAAACTGATGCAACATCTTTAAATAAAACAATGATTTTTTTATCAATATCTAACTTAAGATATTCAACCAATCCTGCTCCTGCTAATTCTGCTCCCACTGTCATCGCTCCAAGGTATAGAGAATGAACATGGTTACGTGTTCTTCGATTCAGCGGAATTTTTACAACAAGATGATTTTCCGAAATTTCTATTACTGTGGGGCGTAGCCAAAAAATCATTTTTACATATTTCCATCCAAATAATCTTAAATATAAAGTTGCCCTACGGGGAGATGGTATCATATTTATTTATCCTATAGGTTAGTGTATTGATTAAAAAAAGATTGCAATAATTGATTAACTTGATTCGGATGCTCTACAGTTACAGCATGTCGAGCATCTTTAATGACATTTAATTGTGCATTAGGCATATAATTTGCAATTTTTTCTTTTTTAGAAATAGGTGAATAATCTTGATCAGATGCGATAAATAAAGTTGGCATTTTCATTTGAATTAAATCATCCGAAGAAATAGACCAATCTACTAATGCATTTAAACTATTTAAGTATGCGCTAGTATCATTTTTTGCCCATTTTCTAATAAAATCTAATCTCAATGATTCATGTTCTGATTTTGGTAATAAACGATTTGCTAATACTTCTCCCATTTTTTTCATTCCCATCAAACGAACAATGAGTTTTCTTTGCCCCAGCTTAAAACGCTCACCAAACGTTTTCATACGCCAATCTGAAACAGAATTAATAATAACCATACTTTTAACGATATCGGGGCGGATATGGGCTAATTGGAATGCAACAGCACCGCCCATGGAAATACCGACTACATGTACAGGACATCTTTCAATAGATTTTATTAATTGAAGTATATCATCCGCCATTTGTGAAATTGAATAAGGACCATTAGGTTTATCTGAGTTACCATGACCCCGTAAATCTGGAAGAATACATTTATACTTTACACACATAATATCATATTGCGGTTTCCAATCAATCCCAGTTGATCCAAGACCATGTAAAAATAATATGGGATACCCATCACCCTTCACATTGTAATATTGTTTATAATTATTAAATGATAGAATTGCCATGTAAAATATTACGTAATATAAATTAAAAAAGCCCTGCAGAAACATGCAGAGCTTTTAAAGTTTCATACAGGATGCCTATCTATTAAAAGCCCATATCCATTTCTTCCCTATCCATACCATCTCTTTTCTTCCTTCCTATATTTTCCATTTTACCAAATCGATAATCCCAATTTATTGTAGCATACCTGCTGTCCCAACGCCAAAGTCCTGATTGATTCCAATAATCTTCACCAACTTCAAAACTAAATCCTTGTATATCTAAAGGGTCATTTACTTTCAAAGCTAAGCTCATTCGCTTATCCATAAATGATTGTTTCACGGAGAATGTAGTAAATGACATTGCATTCATTCTCCCTAGAGGAATATCCATTGGGGCACGATAGAATGTCATTAACATTAGTTCTGTATTTTTAGTGATATTCCACATAATCATAGCCCGCCCTGACAAACCTAATGCGTCCGCATCATATTCCGCCATTCCCAAACTTGAAGCATCATACTCATCCAAATAGGCATTTCCACTTAACATGACTCGAAGTCCTTTTACAAGTTGTCCTGACAGGACTAATTCAGTACCATACGTTTTGGAATTATCATAATTCACATAGGATGTTACACCTACACCATCCTCCCTTACAATTTTATGATGACGAATTTTATCCACCATATGACGATAGTATAACCCAGTAGTAATAGATAATTTTCGATTCATCTTTGAAAAATTTAATTCATAGCTGTCAGTATATTCAGGTTTCAAGAATGGATTTCCCATTCGCATATTCATTTTATTTGAATAATTTGGAAATGGATTCAATCTTCGTGATGAAGGTCGATTTATTCTTTTACTATAACTCGCTTGTAATTGAAAAATTCCTGAAGGTCCAAATGAAATGGATGCACTAGGGAATAAACTATTATAAGGATTGTCAAATAATTCATTTGTAGTAACAAGCTCTGATCGTGTCTTTGCAATTTCATAACGGAGTCCAATCTGCCCTTGGAACATCCCTTTGTTGAGTGATAATTGCGTATAAGCAGCATTAATAGATTCATCAAATTTAAATCGATTGTTCAGGGAATCATCTGCTATCCATTCTCCCTTCGAAGCATCCAACGTTTGAGAATAAAAATCATCATCCATTTTACGGTTTGTTGATTTAAGACCAGCTTCAATTTTCATTTCTTCCAATGGGATGACATAATCAGCTTGAATTAAAGATGAATTATTTAAATTAAGTCTATCATTTTTTTGTGGAGAAAAATCTAATATGTCTGAGTCACCTGATTCTAAAACCATTTCAAAAGAATCATCATGATCATCCGTATTGATGGATTTACTTGCTAATATATTCAATTTATGCCGTGGGTTTTGAAAATGTCTATCATAGCTAATAGATAGGTCTAAGCCACCCCGAAAGCCCTTCCTAGTTGTAACACGGTTATATATGGATTGGTCATCATCCACAGTATGATCAGAATCAACTCTTGAATCACCTTCTCCTCCGCCGTCACTGAAGGTAACATCTAACCCAGCAGTATGAAATCGATTAGGAGAATATTCAAATCCTCCTTTCAAAAACAAATTCGAACCATTTCTGTCGCCAGCTGTAATTTCATTTAGTTCTGTTTTAATTTCATCTGAATTCATAATCTGTTCATTGTCGCCAGTTCTATTCCTTACACGTGCTTTTAAACCTACATTCGAGAATAGGTTGAAATGTTTATTTTTATAGTTGATTTGACCTGATCCATTATTACGATTGCCAAAGTCTGTTCCTAAAGCAAAACTACCATTTAAACCAGCTAATTTATTTTCCTTTAAAACAATATTTAAAATGCCAGCCATACCATCAGGATCATATTTTGCACCTGGATTTGTAATGACTTCTACATCACTTATATTATTTGCAAGGATATTTTCCAATAATGCTTCCTGGTTATCGCTACTCATACGAGTAGATTTACCATCAATCAAAAGATTAACATTAGTATTCCCTCTGAGACTTACTTTCCCATTAATATCAACCTCGACACCGGGAATTTGTCTTAATACATCAATCGCATTTCCACCTGTAGTAGTTGTATTCTGCTCTACGTTAAAAGTCTTTTTATCTACAGAATGAGTGAAAATTGGCTTATCTGCTGTCACAGTCACATCGCTGAGTTCAATAGTTTTTTGTTGAAGCATTATTTTCCCTAGAAAAGGCTCCATAGAACCCCCACCTGGAAACATTTTTATTGGACCGACTTTTGCAGGACTATATCCAATAAATTCAACTCGAACCATGAAACGCCCAAATGAAATTCCTTTTATAATAAAATATCCTGAATCATCAGTAATTGCACCTGTAATAATTTCATCCGTCTTCATGTTTATCACAGATACAGATGCATATGCAATTTCTTGACCAGACAGTGAATCTACTACAACACCAGAAATTTTCCCCATTGCTGGCCTGCCTCCACTGCCACGTCCGGCATGTCCCTGAGCAATAACGAATGCTACATTTAACAAGACAACAAATATATATTGTTTTTTAAACATAAATCTCCTTTTATACTGACCCGATTTAAGGGCGAAAGTTAAACATATTGTGATAATTAAATTGAATATATATTTAATGCATATATTTGCGCTGTGCTTGGAGCAATTTTAAATCAGCACGAGAACGATTTCCATCTTGAGAAAGAGAAACAATGCGTAATGCTTCCATAATTGGTATTTTTCGATTATCATAATTGGCATATAATGCATCCATATGCAATGCAATAACACGCAAATCATACCCAACAGTTTCAGAATGGTATTCGTCGATTATATCATAGTAGCGTTCTATATAATAAGGCTGTGACCAATTTGGATCATGTTTATGTTGCCGATAAACTTCATGCTCGTGATGCTTTTTCAATATAGATGTAGCACTATAGACACCATTGACAAAGGCTACTTTTTCTTCAACGGATAAATTTCCCCAAAATTCAACTGGCATTAAATCTCTTTGCCCAAAATTTTCAGCATGTAATAAACTAACTAAAAAGTAAATAGTTGTTATTATTATTTTATTCATGGCTTTTTTCTCCATTAAAGTGATTAATAATTGGTACTCGTCTCCCGATTCCAAATGCCTTTGGGCTTATTCTCAATCCAGGAGCAGCTTGTCTTCGCTTATATTCATTTATTCGAATCAAGTGATAAATTCTTTGGGCTAATTCTGATGGTGCTCCTCCTTCAATTAAATCAGCAATAGACATTCGATCTTCAACAATTTTATCTACCAATGGACTCACAACATCATAATCAAATGGGTCCACTTGATCTGGAGCTAATTCAGCGGATGGTGGTTTTGAGATAGTATTTTCTGGAATACGGTTTGAATGCTGCTTATTTACATACCGAGCAAGAGCATATACATCAATTTTAGATAAATCTGAGATTACAGACAATCCTCCACTCATATCTCCGTAAAGTGTACAATACCCTAATGCAATTTCTGTTTTATTCCCAGTAGACAGAACTAACCATCCGAATTTATTAGATAGTGCCATCAACAAATTTCCACGAATTCGTGCCTGAATATTTTCTTCTGCAACATTAGGTTCTTTACCCATAAATAATGGAGCTAATGATGTTTCCAATGTTTGAACAGATTCTGCAATAGGCAATATTCTATAATCAATATTTAAATTTTTTGCTAATAGTTCTGCATCAGCTAAACTATGATCACTCGAATATTTACTTGGCAAGGATATTCCATGGACTTTATCTGGTCCAAGAGCATCGGCAGCAATACAAGCTACTAAAGCTGAATCAATACCGCCACTTAAACCAATCACAGCTTCTGTGTGACCTGATTTAGAAAAATAATCCGAAACGCCAAGTACCAATGCATTATACATATTTTCTTTTCTATGGCATATAGGTAATGGGTGTGATTCTTGTCCCGAATCAATCAATAACATGTCTTGAATAAATGCATTCCCATAACCAATATTGTTTCCATATTGATTAAAGGCAAGGGATTGCCCATCAAATATAAGTTCATCTTGGGCACCGACTAAATTGCAGTAATAAAATGGTATTTGGGTATCTTTTATTTTGGATTGAATTAAATCAATTCTTTCCGCAAGTCTTCCTTCATGATATGGAGATGCAGAAATATTGATTATACAATCTGCTCCACGCTTCTTTTGTTCAAGAGAAACTTTAAAATCGTAATCTTCATCCCATAAATCTTCACATATTTGAATTCCAATTTGAATCGTTTCACCATTCAATTCTAATGGCCATATACCCACATCACTTCCTGGTGTAAAGTAGCGATATTCGTCAAATACATCATAAGTTGGAAGTAATATTTTATCGTACGTATGTGTGATTTTTCCATCATGACATAAAGCTGCACTATTATAAAAACGTCCGTTCTCTTCTCGAATAAAACCAAGTATCATTGGAATGGTGGATTTGGAAGCAATGTCGTCTAAAATCGAATCATTCTGATCAATAAAGGGTTTTTCCCATATTAAATCTTGTGGCGGGTACCCACTTATAGCTAATTCTGGAAAAACAACTAATTCAGCACCTTCTTCTACGGCTTTTTTATAATTCATAATCATCATATTTCGATTATCATGAAATGCTCCTAATGTTGGATTCACTTGACAAAGAGCAATTTTCATTAATATTTCACCACAAATGATTCAGTTGACTCTACAGCCACTCCCCATTCTACAGTCACTTTATCCACTTTAGAAAGTGGTGAACCAATGTTGATGTATTTAAGAAAGGAGTCTAATTCAAATTTTGTACCACAGGATTCAATATAAACGGACCCATCATCCTTATTAGTCACCCAACCACTTAAACCCAATTTATTTGCTTCTTGTTTAACATACTTTCGAAACCAAACTCCTTGAACTTTACCTTCGATTCTTGCTCTGACTGTTTCCATATCTTTAATATTATACTTTAAGTATATTCTTTAAGAAAAGTTATAACGTCTGTTGGAGTGTTTACATTTATAAATCCTTCTAAGGTCCAACTATGCAGCCCAACAACAGGTTTCTCCATTTGAAATGCAAATGCGATTTCTGACAGTGTACCGTATTTCCCGCTTACAGCAACTGCAGCATCACAATTATAGGCCAATAAAGCATTTCGAGTAATACCCATATTTGTGGAGACAGGAACTGTTATATAGTCATTCATTTCTTCTAAAGAATCCCCTTTTAAAACACCAACAACCGTTCCTCCCACATCATTAACACCTTTAGCTACAGCTTCCATTACACCTTCACCTCCTCCGCAGTAAACCATATATCCATCTGTAGCCAACAATTTGCCCAATATATAAGCGTCATTATAGACATCTTCAGTAATATCTCGCCCGCCAAAAACAGAAATGCGAGTTTTGTTAAACATTATGGTTCCAACCTAGACATTGTTCTTGGATATGGAATCGTTTCACGAATATGTTTTGTTCCTGTAATCCATGCAACTGTTCTCTCAACACCCAACCCAAATCCTGCATGTGGGACAGATCCATATTTTCTTAAATCCAAATACCATTGAAAGGGTTCCATTGGTAAATCGTGACGGCGAATACGTCTTACAAGTGTCTCATAATTATCTTCACGTTGCCCCCCACCAATAATTTCCCCAAATCCTTCTGGAGCAATCATATCTACACCAAGTGCTAGATCATTGTTGTCTTTATCGCGTTTCATATAAAATGCTTTAATATCTGCCGGCCACCGGTGAATCATAACTGGCTTATCATATTGCTCAGCTAACAATGTTTCATCGGGTGCACCAAAATCAGAACCATAGGTAAAATCTGCCCCTTTTTCGATGAGTAATTTTGCTGCTTCATCATAAGTTATTCTTGGGAATGGTGGAATAATATTTTCTAATTTAGATGTATCTCTTTCAAGGATTTTAAATTCTTCCTGACAATGCTCGAGACATTCTTGAACAATATATGAGACAAATTGCTCTGCCAGATCCATATCTTCATCTAAGTCGCAAAATGCCATTTCTGGTTCAACCATCCAAAATTCAGTTAAATGTCGCCGAGTTTTAGATTTCTCAGCTCTAAATGTGGGGCCAAAAACATATATTTTTCCAAATGCCATAGCGCTTGCTTCACCATAGAGTTGACCACTTTGTGTTAAATAAGCAGATCGATCAAAATAATCCACTTCAAATAAATCTGTGGTACCTTCCACAGCATTTGCTGTAAACATAGGAGAATCCACAAGTGTGAATTCATTTTGGTCAAAGAAATCACGGATGGCTTTAATAACCCTATGACGAACCCGAATGATTGCATTTTGACGCTTTGATCTCAACCATAAATGTCGATTAGACATTAAGAAATCAGGTCCATGCTCTTTTGGTCCAATTGGATATTCTTCTGTGACGTGTTGAACTACTTTTATTCCAGTAACACCTATTTCATACCCACCAACGGATCGTGGCTCTTTACGAATTGTTCCTGTAACTATTACAGAATCTTCTTGATTTAACTTTGCTTCTAAATTAAATAGAGATTCGTCTACCTCACCTTTTACAACGACACATTGCACTAGCCCTGTACCATCTCTTAAAATGAGAAACCAAATTTTTCCAATTGCTCGCTTATTGTAGACCCATCCTTTTAAAGTGATTTCTTGTCCTTCAAAATGTGAAAGGTTTGAAATTGTTTTATCCATGTGTGTTAATTATCCTTAATTATTAAAATATTATTACCAAGTTGATACAATATCATTCAAAATATCTTCTGCAATTTTACGCACAGCTACCTTTGTAGCAAAAGCTCTAGGTTCACCAAATTCATCATCATCCAATTCATCGATTAAACCATCGCCATCATTATCAATACCATCAGTAGAAATATCGCCAGATAATCCGTAAGCCCCCCATCCTGAATATTTCTTTGAAATTAATGTTTCATCATTCACTAAATCATTCCAATCCAAATTTAATGTTATAGTAAAACGATATTCGGAGACAACTTCATCCTGATTGAACGTATGTGGCGCATCTGTAATTTTCACTACTTTGCCCTGCAATGCTGAATGTGCTGAATTAATATCAACAACCGGAAGAATATTTTCCATTGTAAATTCATCTATTAACCCATCTGTAATATCTTCCGCCACACCAGATTCAGCCGTTTCATTTTCAAGTAGTGGAATAGCTATTGTCTTAATATGAGGTGGAATCGACCCAGCCATCGAATAAAACATACAACTTGGAAGTATCAAAGAAAAGATACTCACTAATAATAATTTAGGATTCATTTGATTTCTTTATTTTAGGTTCCAACCCAAATTCTTCTATTTTTCTATACAATGTACGTTCACTCATATTTAATGATTTTGCTGATTTTCGCCGATTATTGTTAAAGAATTTAAGTGTACGCGTGATAGCTTCTTTCTCTAAATCTTTAATAGCCATGTCACCAATGACTTCGTCTCTAATAAAGTAGGCATGATCATCGGTTATTTCCATAGATTTATCATGAATCGGGACACCCACATTCAGATTATCACCCACGGGAATAGGAATATTGCTTAATCCACCATTTTGGACTATTGCCATGAGTTGATTTCGTATTGTTTCAGAATCTTGTCTCAGAAGAAATAATTGTCGAAGTATTAAATCTATTTCAGCTCTTTCAGGTTGGTCTGAAACTAAAACAGGTAAATTATGATTAATATCAATCGAGGGCAGTGCATCGCCCAATTCTCTAGAAACCATAGCTACTGTAATTCTTTCCCCTTTTTCCAATACAAGAATTTTTTGAACAAAATTTTTCAATTCTCTAACATTCCCTGGCCAATTATACTTTTTCATCATGCGAATTGCTTCTGGCATAAATCCTCTGTATAATATTTCATTACTCCGAGTAAACTCTAATGCAAATCGTTCCACAAGATGAGTTATATCTTCTACACGATCTTTTAATGCAGGAACATTAATTGTAACTGTCTTCAATCGATAATATAAATCTTGTCTAAATGTTCCATTTTGTACCATATCTCCAAGATTTTTATTTGTTGCTGCGATAACTCGAACATCCGTTTTAAGAGTTTTTGAATCCCCGACACGCATGAATTCTCCTGTCTCAAGAACACGTAATAATTTAACTTGTGTGGCTAATGGTGTTTCCCCAATCTCATCTAAGAAAATGGTACCTTTATTCGCAGATTCAAAATACCCTTTTCTGTCATCACCTGCACCTGTAAATGAACCTTTTTTATGTCCAAATAATTCACTTTCAATAATGCCTTCTGGAATTGCACCGCAATTTACAGTTATTAATTCTTCTCGTGAGCGACGACTTGCTAAATGAACCGCTTTTGCAACCATTTCTTTCCCTACACCTGATGGTCCATTGATTAGAGTTGTAATATCCACTGGGCCAATTTGAACGATTAGATCTAGGACTTCTCTAATTCGATCTGAATGACCAATAATACCTGATAATTTTTGAATTCGTTCTATATCCATTTTTATGGCTACTCCTTAAATGATTTTTCTAATTCTTTTTCAAGTTGAATAATTTCATCACGTAGTTTTGCTGCTCTTTCAAAATCTAAGTGTTCAGCAGATTTCATCATTTCTTGCCGCATCATATCTAGAGCTAATTTTTTATCTAGCTCATTGAAGGGAACCATCCGCTTACCTTGTTTCTCTTCGATAATCGTTTCACCCATTGAGTCAGCAACTGCAGTACTATGTATTATATCATCCATATTTTTGTATATCGATTTAGGGACGATATTATTTTCTTTATTAAATGTATCTTGCCTCTTTCTTCTGCGCTTTGTTTCTGACATAAGATATTCCATGGCATCAGAAACTTTGTCTGCATATAAAATTACAAGCCCTTCTTGATGTCTTGCCGCTCTTCCTGCAACTTGAAGTAATGAACTTTTCGAACGTAAAAACCCCTGTTTATCAGCATCCAATACTGCAACAAGACTTACTTCAGGTAAATCGAGACCTTCTCTTAGGAGATTGATTCCTACTAAAGCATCAAATTCTCCTAAGCGTAAATCACGTAATATTTTTACCCGTTCTAAAGAATTTATATCACTATGGAGATAACGTACTCTAATTTGAAGACCGCTCATATATTCAGTTAAATCTTCGGACATTCTCTTCGTTAACGTGGTAATTAATACACGTTCATTTCGCTTAGCTCGATATCTTATTTCTCCTATTAGGTCATCGATCTGACCTTTGGTTTCTCTCACATCTACTTCAGGGTCTAATAAACCTGTAGGACGTATCACTTGTTCAATAAATGATCCATTAGTTAATTCAAGCTCTCTATGTGATGGTGTAGCTGATGTAAACAATACTTGTTTCTGGGCTTTTAAAAATTCATCATATTTTAATGGCCGATTATCCAAAGCACTAGGTAAGCGAAATCCATGCTCAACTAATACTTCTTTTCTAGCGCGATCGCCGTTATACATACCTTGGATTTGTGGCAAAGTCACATGAGATTCATCTAAAATTGTTATAAAATCATCCGGGAAAAAATCAATCAATGTAAAAGGCTTTTCCCCTTCTTTCCGTCCAGCAAAATATCTAGAGTAGTTTTCTATTCCAGAACAATAGCCCAATTCCACCATCATTTCTATATCAAAATTTGTTCTTTGCTCAAGTCGTTGAGCCTCCAATAGTTTGTTATTATTTCTTAAGAATTCCAACCTATGTGTTAATTCATGACGAATCTCTCCAATAACACGATGGATTGTATCCATATCCGTTACAAAATGTTTTGCTGGATAAATGAACACTTGATCCAATTCGTGGATTAATTCGCCTGTCAATGGATCAAAAGTAACGATTTGTTCCACTTCTGCTCCAAATAACTCTACACGAACACAAACATCTTCGTATGCTGGGAATACTTCAATCACATCACCCCTTACACGAATATTTCCACGCTCAAGCACAGCATCATTACGTGCATAATGAATATGTATTAAGTTCGCTAAAAATTTCCGGCGATCAAGAATTTCCCCTTTTTTTACTCCAACTACTTGGTCTTTATAATCATCTGGCGATCCAATGCCATAAATACATGAAACAGAGCTAACGACAATAACATCTTTACGAGACATGAGTGAACTGGTGGCTTTTAGCCTTAGTTTATCTATTTCTTCATTAACTGACGCATCTTTTTCGATAAATGTATCTGTCACTGGCAAATAAGCTTCTGGCTGATAATAATCATAATAGCTTATGAAATATTCTACAGCATTGTTTGGGAATAATTGCTTGAATTCCCCATAGAGTTGTGCGGCCAAAGTTTTATTATGTGACATTATTAGAGTGGGCCTTTGCACTTCTTGGATTACATTAGCCATAGTAAATGTTTTACCAGATCCAGTGACGCCTAATAATGTTTGATATGAATCGCTATTATTAAGTCCACGCACTATTTCATTAATTGCTTGCGGCTGGTCACCTGAAGGCTTGAAATCTGAATGAATTTTAAACTCTGCCATATTGTCTAATTTACGTATTATTACTGACGGGGGTCAATGGCAGACTATAAAATATTATTATAGTAATATTATTGAATTATAGACGCAAATAACTCATACTCATTCACACTATCAATTATAACATCTATAAAGGAGCCTACTTTATGACTCCCATCAAGTCTAACAATATTATCCACTTCTGGTGAATCATACTCCGTTCGTGCAACAGAAATAGATTCACTGGATTCATCCACTAATACTTTTAATTGTTTTCCCACCAATTCTTCATTTTTCTTAAGGGCGATTTCATTTTGAATATCTAACAATTCATTACGTCTATCATCTTTAACTTGACGTGGAACATTATCATCTAGGTTTGCGGCTAATGTATCGTCTTCTTCAGAGTAAGTAAAAATACCCAATCGGTCGAATTCAACTTCTTCAATAAAATTTTTCAATTCATGATAATCTTTTTCTGTTTCACCTGGATATCCAGTTATTAATGTAGTTCTTAGTCGAATATCAGGGATGGCGGATCGCAATCTGTTTATTCGATCTTTTATACCGTTTTGACCTAAACCACGTTTCATAGATTGCAATATATCATCTGATGCATGTTGTATGGGCATATCCAGATATCGGCAAACCTTTTTACTATCGGCCATAGCATCTATAATCTTTTGGCTTAAATGGGCAGGATGAGCATAATGTACTCTAATCCAATCTAATTCATCTCCCAGTGTATTTAACTCCCTAATCAAACCATCTAAATAATCTTTACTCTGTAAATCCCAGCCATAGGAAGTTGTATCTTGCGCAATAACCAGCAATTCTTTTACGCCTCCATTTACCAATCTTTCTGCTTCATTCATTATGGCTGAAATGGATCGACTTTTTTGCTTTCCACGCATAAGTGGGATGCTACAGAAAGTACATCCATTATCACATCCTTCTGCAATTTTAAGATATGCGTAATGCGATGGCGTCATTAAAGATCGATAAAATAATGGATCATCTTTAGAAAATTCTTTTCCAGTAAGAAATGAAGCAATTAATTGATGGTCATTACTTCCGAAAAATCTATCCACTTCTGGAATTTCTTCTTTTAATTGATTCGGGTATCTCTCAGATAAACATCCCATAACAACTAATTCTTTAACAGTGCCTTGATTCTTTAATTCAACAGCTTGTAGAATAGCATCTACTGATTCTTCTCGAGCAATATCTAAAAATCCACACGTATTAATTACGATTGAATCAGCTTTTTCTGGATTATTGACAATTTTAATTTTTTGATTTTTTAAACCTCCGAGCAAAATTTCAGAATCCACCAAATTTTTTGCACACCCCAAACTGATCAAATTTAATTTTTTAATCACTATCGTCCCCTAATAATCCCGTTACATATTCTTCTGGATCAAATCGAACAAAATCAGATACATCTTCGCCAGTACCAACAAACCATATGGGAATTTTCAATTCTTGAGCAAGAGGTAAAACAATACCCCCTTTTGCAGTACCATCCATTTTTGTAAGTATAACTCCATCAATATTAATTATTTTTGCAAATTCTCTAGCCTGAGTTAATGAATTCTGTCCAAGTGTCGCATCAATGGTTAAAACTGTTTTTAAATCATATTCCGAAAATCGAGTTTCAACAACTTTAATCATTTTTTTCAACTCTATCATAAGATTATCATAGGTATGAAGACGTCCTGCCGTATCGACAATAATGAAGTCAGAATTATCTTTTTTTGCAGCTGTTAATCCATCGAACAAAACAGCAGATGGTTCACCTGTTTTTTCATTAAATATAAGACGCAACTTAATTCGATTTGCCCATACTCTCAATTGCTCAACTGCTGCAGCACGATATGTATCAGCAGCTACCATTAATACTTTTTTCCCGTTTTGAGAAAGATAATTAGCATACTTGGCTGCAGAAGTCGTCTTCCCTGTGCCATTAACTCCAATAATCATTATGACAGTTTGTTTTTCAAATGAAGGCATCATTGGGACACTTTCTACAATTCGGACAATGTGCTGGTGAACTTTTTGTAAAAATTCACTCCTTTTCACTGTATCTGCCATTTCTAAGATATCGTCAGTCATATTCAATCCTAAATCTGATGCTAATAATTGTTCTTCCAGAGAATCAAATGCTTCAGCTGAAATAGATTGTCCAGTTACAGAGTTGAACGCAGATGTTAATGAATTGCGTGTTTTTTGCAATGCATTGAATAATTTATTCAACATGATGATTCTTTCTAATATTCACGATTATGGTTACGTATAGTTTTAAATATAGAATTAGACTAATAATCAATAACCCAAAGGCTGAATATAAACTGCCATCCTTTAGCCATGGAATAGCATGAAACTCAAAAATATGTAAGAATACAGTCAGAGCAGAAATACCAGTAGCCCATTTCCCCCACATATTCGCACTTAATACATGATGCCCATAGTTTAAAAAATAAATAGCAGGAACTGCGATAATAATATGTCTAAGCACATAAAATGTAAAAAACCATTTTGGGAATAAGCCGTAAATAACTAAGTATAACACAATAGCTGTAATAACAATAAAATCCGCTGCTGGATCTAACCATTTACCAAAATTAGTTACTTCATGAGCTCGTCGAGCGAAATAGCCATCCAATGCATCCGATAAAACTGCTAAAATTATTAAGATAGCTGTTAGCCATTGATATTCTGGGATTATAATAGTATATATGATAGGGATGGCTGAAAAAGCACGAAGTAAGCTAATGATATTAGCTAACGTCAATATTCGTGTTGGATCATCTGTAAGTTTTTTACGCGGTTTCTTCTTGTTCATTTTGCTTGAATGTTGTTGTTAATTGTTCTATGTCTATATCTAAAATCTTGTCACTTACTGCTTCTAAAAAGAGACGATCATGTGATATCATTATGAAATGTTTATAGTTCATTTTTTCTATTAAATATTGTCTTAAAATGACTTTTTGTTTCCAACCTAAACCAAAACTTGGTTCATCTAGAATGATAAGATCATACTCACAATGAGTTAATAAAACAATGAATGTTAATCTTAACATGGACCATGGTAATTCCATGACATCAATTTGAGATATTGCATCCCACTGGATATGAAATCTCTCCAATCGTTTCTTGAAAGTTGAAATTAAATGAGAATTGATTTTCTCTTCATTTAATAATTGATCAAGAAGATGGTTGAAGGACCTCCCAAGAAGTAAATTTTCTGGAAATTGATCTAAATAAGCTATATTGTTAATTGATGAATTATTTTGAGCCAAATAAAATGACCCTTTTATTGGTTTGTAAATCCCTTGCAATATTTGCGCTATAGTCGTTTTGCCCGAACCATTATCTCCAGTAATCCCAAGAGACCTAAATGGTTTTAGATTAAAAGTTAAATCAGAAAAAATATTTCTTTGGTCATAGTTAAAAAATAAATGATTAAAAGATAATTCGACATCTCCTTTAGGTATTTCCATGTGTTCATATTGATATGCTTTATTTTGATCAACTTTAATAAATCCTGTTAGAGTCAATTCCCAATTAAAAGTACTATATTTCAAATCATTTATTTCTGACGTAAACCATAAAATAACTGAATTATTTCTTTGTGTATATTTATTCAGTTTATCTATACATTTTATTTTGGCTGAATCGGACAAGAACGATAATCCATCATCAATCAAAACACAATCTGGTTGAGTACTAATAGCTGTGGTTATATTGAGTAATTCTTTTTCACCACCACTTAATGTTAGCGGATTCTGGTTAAGTTGAGGGACAAAAGGTAAAGATTCTAGTAACGTATTGACACCGATAGAAATAGTCTCAGGATTATGATATTGGTTTTCCAGACTAAATGCCAACTCACCACCTATTGTAGGAGTGATTATTTGGATATCTGGATTTTGATAAATAACAGAGATAGAGCTAGGTAGTTCAATTGGCGATATGGAGAAATTTAGAATGTTATTTTGCTTCTTTTTCCCTAATAATAGTTGTAATAAAGACGATTTTCCAACACCGCTATTTCCATAAATAATATTTAGGCCAGATTCAAATTTTAAATCGGATGACTCAGTTTTAAATTTTTCAAAATTAATAGTAAAACTAAGCATTGCCATTAATTACATTTTATCATCAAGCGAAATAAAAAAGATTATTTCACTCTAACAGAATTAAAAGCAACAAGATCTATCATGGATTGCTTGACTTTTGAATCCGGATATCCAAACACGGCATCCAATGCTTGTTCTGAATATACTTGGAGTTGTTTTTTCGCATAGGTAAACCCATCCCCTAAATCAATTAATCCACGTATATCATTCACCGTACTTTTAGATTTATTTTTTACAGAAATCAATTTTTTTAATTGTTTTGAATCGGATTTACCTAATATATCATATGCATGAATCAGCGGCAATGTTATGAGATTTTTCTTAACATCTCCGCCTCCATCTTTTCCTGTATCAGACTCTTTCCCCAGCATGTCAAATAAATCATCCTGTATTTGAAAAGCCATGCCTAACTTTTCACCATAAGTGAACATTGCTTTTCTATCTTCAGGAGATTTGGAAGTTGTAATAGCTCCTAATTCGCAACTGGTAGCAATCAATGAAGCAGTTTTTTGATTTATCATATCATAATAAACAGGCTCTGTCATTGATTTTGTTATACTTTTTTCCAATTGGAGAATTTCACCTGCACTTAATTTTTCAGCAGTATTCGATATTAACTCCAAAGCATCAAAATCCTTAATTCCAATCATATTGATTAACGCTTTACTAAGTAAGAAATCACCCATTAAAACAGCTACTTTATTTTTCCATACCTGGTTAATAGATGGAAATCCTCGCCTTTTAGTTGCTTCATCTACAACATCATCATGGACAAGAGTTGCCACATGGAGTAATTCCATCATAGCAGCTGCTCTATAACTATTTAGCGTTGGCTCTCCACAAATCCGAGAAGAAAGTATTGTTAAAATCGGGCGAATATGTTTTCCCTTATTTCGAACAATATATTTTGTGATGGAATTAATTAATCGAACTTCAGATCGCAATGCATTTTCAAATTCATTTTGAAAAATTTTGATATCATCCAGAATGGGATTAGTTATTTGCTTTAGTGTAATTAAATCTTTGCGCATAAGGCTTTCAAGTTACCCCGATTTATCTTTATTTCGATGGACAAACCAAGATACTCCAATACTTAATTCATATAAAATTGTTAATGGAGTGGCCATAACTAACATACTTACAGGATCTGGCGGAGTAATGAAAGATGAGATAATCATTATAGTGACGATAGAATGTCGTCGATAATGGCGCATAAATGGTGGTGTAAGTAACCCAATTACCGAAAAGAAAAAAGAAACAACTGGGAGTAAAAATATGAGCCCTGAACCAATGAGAATCCATGTCATAAAACTAAAATAATAATTAATAGAATAATTATTTTGAACATCACCATAGCCCATGGATGTAAAAAATTCTAGCGAAAATGGAATAATAATTGAATAGGCGAAAACAACTCCGGTAATAAATGAAAAGAAAGTAAATAGGACCAAAGGAATAGCATATTTTCTTTCATCTAAATACAGTCCAGGAGCGACAAATTTCCATAGCTGGTAAGTAATTACAGGTATTGATCCGACAATACCAGCAATAAATGCTATAGACCATTTAATCATGAACATACCTTGCACAGTTAAAACCTGTAGCTTCAAGTTGTCTTCAACTTTAGTCGTTGGATATAGTAATAATGCTAATATATTATCGATAAATGTAAAAGCAACCATTCCAACAACTACTATGGAAGCTAACATTTTAATTAATCGCCAACGCAGTTCTTCTAGGTGATCTAAAAATCCCATTTCTAGCGTTGAATCATCCGTCATCTTTTTCCCCAGTTAATAATATTTTTGCTAATGTATGCGGTGATATTTGAATGGAATCAATACTCGCAGTCGAATCTTGAAGAGATTTATTTCTATCATCTGTCCAAAATACTGATTCAAGATTCTCTCTAATAATAGTTTGTACTCTTTTACGATAACGAGACATTTTTTTCTCAACGAGATAATTTTTATCATCCATATGAGAATAATGATTCATTAATTTTAAATATAATTCTGATATACCTTCTCCTATTGAAGCAGTGGTATTTACAACTGGTGGTTCTATTTGACCTTTTTTCGAAAATGTATGCAAAATATTTTTAAGTAATTGTGATAATCTTCCAGCACCTTCTCTGTCAGATTTATTTACAACAAAAAATTCTGCAATTTCTATTAGACCTGCCTTCATCAATTGGATTTCATCGCCCGATTCAGGGACAAGGACAACAATCGTAATATCTACGGCTTTTGCTACATCATGTTCACCCTGCCCCACTCCGACTGTTTCAAATATAATGATATCTTTTCCACTTGCAGCCAAAACATCACCGACATCCTGTGCTTTCCGAGCAAGACCCCCTAATTCGCCATGTGATCCCATGCTTCGAATAAAAACTTGATCATTCCATAAAAATTTATTCATTCTTACGCGATCTCCTAATAAAGCTCCACCAGTAAATGGACTTGTTGGGTCAACAGCGACTACACCAACAGATTTATGATTATCTAAACACACAGAAATAAATTCATTAATTAATGTACTTTTCCCAGCTCCTGGTGGTCCTGTAATACCGATACGAATTGCATCTTGCGTTAAAGTATGTATTTCTTGATAAAAGTCATTACCTAATGATTCGCCATTTTCTATCTTAGATATGACTCTAGATAAAGCGACATGATTGTTAGATTTTATCTCTTTAATAAGTTGTTGCATAAGCCACTAAGTGAGTTCTCGCTTAAATCGATCATAATCTACAACTGATAAATCTTTACCATCTCTTTTAATAAAACCTTCTTCTTCTAAAATATTAATAGTTCTAGACACTGTTTCTCTTGATGTCCCAGCCATATTTGCAATATCTTGTTGTACTGGCATCTTTTTCACTGATACTTCTCCATGGTGAATTGTACCTAATTCTTCACTAATTCGTATTATAGTCATTGCTATTCTTTTTTCTGCATCACTAAGTGAAAGGCCCTCAATTTGTTGGTCACTTTTCCGAATTCGGACGGCTAATTCCTTTAGTAAGTTAATAGCTACCTTTGGATGAGATGTAAGGATACCATAAAAGTCTGCTCCATTCAGTGTTAATACAGTACACGTTGTAATAGCAACAATATTTGCTGATCTTGGTTCACCATCGAGCATAGCCATTTCCCCAAAAAAATCTCCTACACCTTGCATGGCTAAAATAACTTCTCTCCCATCATCGCTTGTTCTTGTAACTTTTATATTTCCATCTGTAATGAAATATGTAGACTGTCCTTCATCATTTTCAGAAAGAATATACTGGCCTTTTTTGTAGTACCTTGTAACCATGACATTGGCAATATCCATCAAGGATTTATCAGACAATCCTGAGAAAATAGGCACCATTTTCAAAATGTCAGTCTTTTCCATACAAAAAAATACGTTGGATGGTTTGGAATTCAAATTTCATTCTATTCGAATTACATGATTGTTTTCTTGTTCCATGTTGTACACTTTTCTAAACTAATGATCTAAAAAAATAAAGGATTGCAGAATGAAAGCAATATGGGAAAATATATTTAAAAAGGGACCTGTCAATGATCCCATTCTCCACGCCATTCACCAAGTACCTATTTTTAAGCACTTGAATGGGAAGGAATTAAATGAAATATCTCGTTTAACACATGAACGGGACTATAGATTAGGAGAATCTATTTTTAAAAAAATGGCTCCAGGGGAAGGAATGTATGTTATCATTCAAGGAAATGTTACAATTAAAGATCCTGATACGGGAATGGTTTTTGCTCAATTATGTTCTGGGGATTTTTTCGGAGAATTAGCTCTTTTGGACGAGGAACCACGGTCCGCTATGGCTGAGGCCCAAGAGCCATCCAAATTAATTGGGTTTTTTCGAACAGATTTATTAACACTTATGCATCGGTCACCTGAATTAGGGAATAAAATTCTAATCAATTTATCTCGCGTGCTAGGAGAACGTCTTCGACAAACGAATATAGCATTAGCTAAAAAATCATCGTGAACGATTCTTCTCTAAAAATATATAGACTATTATTATTCGTTCTAATAGGTGGATTAGTTTGGACAGTGCTCCCGTTTTTCGCTTCAGTAATTGTCATGCTTATATTTTCTTTTTTATTTACTACCATATTTCTCCCTAGTGTAGATAGTTTGGAAAGAAAGATACATTCTAGGAGTTTCAGTGTTATTCTCATTATTGGTGGAACTATAGTTGCTTTTATTTGGTTTCTTGGAAGTTTTGCAACAAATATTGGCGCTCAAATAAAACAATTTTCCGCAAAAATTCAACAAGATGATTTCGCCCTTAGTTTAGAAGGGCTATCCAATAAAGCACAAACAATTCTTCCTGATTTTCTAACGAACTTAATACCTGAAAGTGATGAAATAATTGAAAAATCTCAAGAAAGTTTGAGTGGATTATTTCAAAATATGCTTTCTTTTCTTAGCGCAACCGGAAGCTTATTTTTCATCGCAGTCATGACTCTCATTTTCACCATCATTTTATTAGTAGAATATCATGATTTCAAACGAACACTTGTTCGCTTTATTCCAAATAAATATTTAGAAGTTGGACTCCGGTTGATTTATAATATTGAGCAACAAATTTCAAAATATTTAAGGGGGCAACTCATGGCTGCAGGATCTGTAGCTTTATTATCTATAATTGGATTATTCATATTAAATCAATTTGGGGCAAATATGACTTTAATAGTATTTATTGGTATTATAGCTGGTTTTGCTAATTTGATTCCTATGGTTGGCCCATTTGTGGGTATGATTCCTGCGATTCTTGTCGCTCTCATGAATAATTTGGGAAGTGATGTTGCGTTAGCTCATCAATTATTTGGGGTTATACCATCACCATTCTATATTTTAGATATTATTTTTATGTTTATTGTTGTTCAACAAATTGATAATAATCTAATAACACCAATTCTCGTGGGAGAAAGTGTGGGACTTCATCCCATGATTGTTATGATTGTATTATTGATTGGCGGAACACTTATGGGCCCATTAGGAATGCTTTTTGCTGTTCCCACTGCCGGTGTCATTAAGGTGATCCTTGATGAAATTCAATTTATTTCCAGAAATTCACATTTATTATAGCTCAAATATAAATATAAGTTAGATAAAGATAATCTCTTAAGAAGAGTACAATTGAAATATTTTATTTTATATGGTTTATTAATTGCCTTATTGTGTAATTCTTCTAGCAAAAAATAAAAAGGATTATGTTCATTTATGACCTGATGGGAATTATTCAATTTATCGGGCACATAAATAACTCATTACATCGCTTGACTTGCTCAAGATGTAAATACTAAGTTTGCCGGCTAAAATCAAAGGAATATTTATTCAATGGACAGACATCCACAACAAATTAAAAGAGAACGCCAAGATATTAAACGTCGCGAGAAGAATGTCGCCGACATGTCGCGTTTGCGCACACTTATTAAAAATGTAATGAGTGCAACAGATAAAGAAACTGCTGAGACTCATTATGGTAAAGCAATTAGTGTTATTGATAAATCTATTAAAATAGGTTTAATTCATAAAAACACTGGCGCACGCCGTAAATCTCAAGTTACACGCCACTTGAATTCTCTCAATTAATTTTATATTTATTGATATTAAAAACCCCGATTTTCATCGGGGTTTTTTGTTTATAATATTAGCCATCCGAACTTTGATAATTCGGAGCTTCCTTTACAATTCTTACTTCATGCGGGTGATTCTCTTTAACACCTGCGGAAGAAATTTGAACAAATTCTGTATTTGAACCAAAATCTGAAATAGATCCTGCCCCACAATAGCCCATCGATGATCGTAATCCGCCCAATATTTGATGGATTGCATTTCGTACATGACCACGATAAGGAACCATCCCTTCAATGCCTTCCGGTACTAATTTTGTCGCTTCTGTCCCTTCTTGAAAATATCGATCGCCACTTCCTTCTTGCATAGCCCCCATAGAACCCATTCCACGATAAGACTTATATTGCCTACCTTCGTATAAAATAGATTCACCAGGACTTTCATCCATTCCAGCTAATAGACTTCCTAGCATGACAGACTCAGCTCCAGCTGCTAGGGCTTTAGCAATATCACCACTATAACGTAATCCTCCATCCGCTATCATAGGAATATCATTTTTTCGTGCAACATCTACACAATCCATTATGGCTGATAATTGTGGTTTCCCTACACCAGCAATAATTCGAGTAGTACAACTTGCTCCTGCCCCAATTCCAACTTTAACACAATCGACACCTGCGTCAATGAGTGCCTGCGTCCCTTGGCCGGTGGCCACATTCCCAGCAACAATATCAACAGAAACGGTGGATTTTAATTTGGCGATAGATTTTAATACTCCTTCTGAATGTCCATGAGCTGTATCAACGACAATTACATCTACATCCGCATCTACCAATGCATTTGCTCTTTCCAATAAATCATCACCTACACCTACAGCAGCAGCAACACGTAATCGTCCCATACTATCTTTACAGGCAATGGGAAATTGTTCCTTCTTTTGAATATCTTTAACAGTAATTAATCCGGATAAATTTCCATTTTTATCAACAACCAATAACTTTTCTATTCGATGTTCTTGCAATAATTCTTTCGACTTTTCTAATGATGTCCCTTGTGGTACTGTCACCAAGCCATCTTTGGTCATTCTATTTGCTACGGATAAAGAATTATCAGTTTCAAAACGAATGTCACGATTTGTAATAATTCCCAGAAGCTTTTTACCATCTACGACGGGTAAACCACTTATTTTAAATTTAGACATTATCCGTTTAGCATCTCCAATGGTACTTCCATTTGTTAATGTCACAGGATTAACAATCATCCCACTTTCTGATCGCTTAACACGATCAACCATGCTTTGTTGCTGTAATATGGATAAATTTTTATGAATAACGCCTACTCCTCCTTCACGCGCTAATGCAATAGCCATATCACTCTCAGTAACGGTATCCATCGCTGCACTTAAAATAGGAATATTCATTTGTATATTTTTTGTCAATTGTGTTGACAGTTGTACATCTCGCGGTAAAACATTCGAATGTTGAGGTATCAATAATACATCATCAAATGTTAAGGCATAGGAAAATGGTGGGCGGTTTTTCAAAATGACTCCAATTTACAAATAGGGTTAATAGCTTTTAACACATCTCCATTTAGGATACGATTTTTGACACGTTCAATTTCTTGACTCAAAGTCCGGTCTCCTTTATCTACATGGATTTCATCCTTTAATAAATCATATACTGAGGATGTTACTATAGATGGTTTTAAGTTTTTATGAATCTGTTTTATGGCCGCTAATCCAACTATCAATTCAATAGCCAAAATGGTTGCTACATTATTTTGTATTTGTAATGCTTTTTGCCCAGCCCACGGCGCCATACTGACTTGATCTTCCTGACCTCCTGATGTAGGTAATGAATCTACACTTGCAGGATGAGACAATGTTTTATTTTCTGATGCCAAGGAAGAAGCGGTCACATGGGCAATCATATACCCAGATTCTAGTCCGGGATTCATTGACATAAATGGAGGCAATGTACCATCAACTCCTTTCATAAAATAATGAATTCGTCTTTCTGAAATAGCACCAAATTCTGACATTGAAATTGCCACCATATCCATAGCTTGCGCCACTGATTCACCATGGAAATGTCCAGAACTAATGACTTCTCCATTATCCATTACAAGTGGATTATCACTAACGCTATTAATTTCATTATTGATTATTCTACCTGCAGAAGTCAATGTATCACGAGATGCGCCATGTACATGCGGAATACACCTAAAACTATAGGGATCTTGCACTTTCTCGCATTGACTATGAGATTGCACAATTTCACTTCCCTTTAGGATACGCCATACGTTTTTAGCAGATTGCCTTTGCCCAGGATGGCTTTTTGTCAGATGGATGGATGCTTTGAACACATTTCGACTGGATAAACTTGCTTCCACAGATATGGCTCCAATAACATCCGCACATTGAGCTAGAAGTTCCCCTTGTAGCATAGCTTGAATCCCTATTGCTGTCGAGAATTGCGTTCCATTAATCAAACTAAGTCCTTCCTTCACTTCTAATTGAAAAGGTTTTAAACCTACTTTTTTTAGCGCTGTGGATGTTTTGTATTCCCGACCTTTATAAGTGACACTTCCTTCACCAATTAATGCTAATGCCATATGCCCTAAAGGGGCTAAATCACCACTTGCTCCCACAGACCCTTTTTCAGGAATAATCGGCAATATATCATGATTAATAAAATCTATAATATGAGAAGCAAGACTAAACCGAATTCCACTATACCCTTTTGAATATGATAATAACTTTAAATACAAAATAATTCGAACAAGCCCAGAATTAATGGGTGCTCCTACACCAGCGGCATGGCTTCTCACTAAATTTGTTTGGAGTTGATTTAAATGGTTAGATTCAATAGAAATTTGGCTTAATTGTCCAAATCCAGTATTTACACCATAAATAGTTTTCCCAGACGATAGTACACTTTGTAGAATTTTTTGAGATGCAACAATCCGTCCTTTTGCAGATTTTGAAATATTGATTTTAATCGGTTCAGTGAAGAATGATATAAAATCCCTATAGTGACGGGTATTGCTAGATATCTGTAGGGGCTCCATGGAGGAATTTAGATCGACATTAGCTCATGAAACAACAGCCTATCTATGAGTTTTAAGTTAAATCATCAATATTTCTAAAAACCGACATTCTAGCTGGTATCACATGACTAAAGTGCTGTCCATATCGTTTTACAACAATTCGATTATCACATGAAATAAATACGCCTGAATCTGTCGTAGAGCGAATTAATCGACCAAATCCTTGCCTAAAACGAATAACACTTTCAGGAACAGAAAAATCCATAAATGAATTACCGCCACATTCTTTAATTAATTCACTATATGCTTTCACAATTGGGTCTGTGGGGACATCAAATGGTAATTTTGTTAAAATGAGAACTTCTAGCAATTCTCCAGGGAGATCTACACCTTCCCAAAATGCATTTGTTCCCAATAAAATACCTTCATTACCTTGAGACATTCCCTTTATTAATGCTTGGCGTGATGTGCCACTGAGTTGTGGGTATATTGGTAAATTATTCCCATTGGGCATTTCTTTCAAATAACGATAAACATCTGTCAGCATTTTACGTGAAGTAAAAAGGACAAGTATTCTTTTTTTATATTTATGATAGGCATTATAGATGACTTCTGCTAAAGCTTTAGGATCATTTGAAATAGGTGTTGCACCGCCATATTGTTGATATTCCACCTGATCTTCATAGAAAAATGGGCTTTCAAATGTCATTTCAACAACTCTATCAAATTCTAATGAAGTTAATCCAGATCTATTAAGGAAATAACTAAATGAATCATCTACTCTTAATGTAGCAGATGTAAGGATACAATGCTCGATATCTTGAAAAAAGTGAGAAGATAATGTTTGTGACACATCTATGGGAGATCCAAAAATAGAAATCTGAAATGATTCATTTTTTTGGCCATAGTTTTTTAACTGTCCATCTAACCAATAAGACCAGTCGTCGTTGGGCGTGCTGGTTAATAGTTTTACATGTTGAATAAGAGTTTTTATTTTTTCATTTCCATTTTCTAGCACTTGGTGCAATAATGGATAATCACATCGACCTGCATCAATCTTCAGGATAGCATCTTTGGCTCTTTCTAAAGTTTGCGACAATTGCTGTATAGCATCAACTAATTCTGATAACTCTATATATACTGGACTATAGTCTTCGTAAAGGTTACGCAATATCACTTTTTCAGGATACATTTTTTTTAAATCAAAATCACGTTTCTTTTCTTCAGATAGTTTAGTGAAAAATGTTTTTCCAGCATCCAGAGCATTCTTTGAATCTTGCTTTACTTGTTGATGAATAAGTTTTATTTCTGGATCTAAATCACCAATAACATTTAATTGGTTATTCCATCTAGAAGATCTAGGTTGAGTTGGATCCACATCTTGAATTAAATAATTCATACTTACTTGGTTTAGCTCAAGTTTAAATTGATCATAGGCAACAGGAACAAGGTTATGTGCTTCATCAACTATTAGATGGTTATATGGTGGTAAAAATCCTGTCCGTTGCGAATCCGCTAAAAGTAAAGCATGATTAACAATTAATATATGGGAACGCAAAGATGCACGTCGAACTTTCCCATAATAACAACCTTGATGTTTTCTACAAATGTCCGTCGTGCAAAATCCAGCTTCACTATTGATTAATCCAGCCAACCATGTGGAACGCGCATTCCAAAAACCTTCACATTCACTTAAATCACCCGTTTTTGTCCAATGCATCCAAAAAAATAAAGGTATAAGCGCTTCAACTTCTCTGGACCTAAGACGTAAATCGCCACCAATGAGCCAATTAAGTCGAGTTTTGCAAATGTAATTTCCCCTACCTTTTAAAACGGTTGCATTTACAGTAACATCCACAGCATCTGCCAGTAAAGGTAAATCTTTAAAAAATAATTGATCCTGTAAATGTTTTGTATGACATGATATGACTGTTGGACCATTCGATTCAACAGATTCAACGCGCTTAACTGCGGGGAATAAATAAGCCATTGATTTCCCTAATCCTGTTCCCGCTTCCACTACACCGACTTTAGG
>Ga0257127_1000301_pt1 | contig 46474 bp, 39 predicted proteins | sample SI060_135mmetaG_FD_190152 | JGI IMG/M metagenome (GOLD analysis project Ga0257127, IMG submission 190152) | Marine microbial communities from Saanich Inlet, British Columbia, Canada - SI060_135m | ecosystem: Environmental > Aquatic > Marine > Inlet | place: Canada: British Columbia | collected... | reverse complement strand
TGTTTGCTCGCATACGCAGCTATCTCTCCACCTGTCAGAAGAATGGAGTATCCTCTTCTGAGGCTTTGAGACTGCTCTACGAGGGACGGTGGCCTGAGTTTATGGAAATGACCCCTGAATAGTTACACATTCTTACGTCCCGTTTATCTATCGATACCGGACTCTAATTATTTCTTATGGAGTTAACCAGACACAAAAAACGAAAGCGACAACCGGCTTGTACATCATCAGACAAATAATGAAGAGCTAAAGTGCTGCAGCTGGTGGTAGGTGATGATTGATTTCATTCACTGATGACTAAAATTAGATAGCAAGAACTGTTCAACAAAGCCAATAATGCTGCTCACATCAGGGTCTGAAATTTTACCCCACTCAGCATGCATTGCATAATTCCTTATTTTTGGCATTGCACTCAACAGTGATTTTTGCGCCCCCGACACCAACCCCTGTGACTTCAGTGCATTTACCACTTCAGTCATAGAGTTATCATCAACACTAAGCCCGTTCACGCTCGCATACCGCTTTAAGGCATCCTCTAAAGCGGCTGACGCAAGGACAGCCGCAACATCTTTATTACCCTCAGACAGGGAATGCTTTGCCAAGACAACAAAGTCCCCAAACACCTCTCCTGAAATTCTTAAATCAACGTCAAACACATAGCCGCCATCAAAGTCTTCTTTGGCACTACTGAAGATCCCTTGGAGGGGCTTTACTTTATGGTCATACCCATTACACTCATTCACTCCTTCAGTGAAATTTATGTAGTGTGGCGAGTCTTCGCCAAAGACTGCCTTGATTAAATTTTGCGCACTTGTGGCCCATTTTTGCCAGCCACCAGCTGGAACATGGCTCCCGCCACGCCCTGTATTTTGATGAAATGGTATAGAGTCTGATTGTGCTTGCAGTTCTTCAAACCGCTTTGAGAATTTAGTTTTCAGCATCAATCTTCCCTTGTAATAGCTGAACAAAGAACGGATACATACAATCCAATAAACGTATGCGGCCACGTATGCATTTCCAAACCAAAACAAAACGGCCTACCTCAAAAAGAGATAAGCCGTTGATTTATTTGGCTCGGGTGCATGGATTCGAACCACGATTAAATGAGTCAGAGTCATTCGTCCTACCGTTAGACGACACCCGAATAAACTAGTGTTGCGCGAGAAAAAATCCCGATTAACGCTTGGAGTATTGTGTCGCCTTACGTGCTTTATGCAGACCCACTTTCTTACGCTCGACCTTACGAGAGTCACGTGTGACAAACCCGGCCTCACGCAGTGTTGGGCGAAGCGCCTCGTCATACTGCATTAATGCCCGGGTAATACCATGACGAATTGCACCTGATTGTCCGGTAATTCCACCACCAGCTACATTTACAGTGATATCAAACTTTTCGCTCATATCAACCGCAGCCAATGCCTGATTTACAACCATTCTTGAGGTTGGACGACCAAAAAAGTCATCCAGGCTCTTGCCATTGATTGTGATTGCACCTGTACCGGGACGAAGATATACACGCGCAGTTGAGGTTTTGCGTCGTCCGGTTCCGTAGTATTGTTCTGTCATTGCCATGCTTTAACTTACCTTTTATGCAATATCGAGTGGCTGTGGTTGCTGTGCAGTATGAGGATGCTCACTACCTGCATAAACTTTTAATTTACCGATCATGGCTCGTCCGAGAGGGTTGCGAGGCAACATTCCCTTGACGGCCAATTGAATAATACGCTCAGGAGCTTTCTCATTGAGCTTTTCAAAGTTCATAGACTTGAGGTTACCAATATAACCAGTGTAACGATGGTACATCTTGTCCTGACGCTTATTGCCTGTTACTGCAATCTTTTCAGCGTTAACAACAACAATATAGTCACCGGTGTCGACATGTGGGGTGTACTCTGCTTTATGCTTTCCGCGTAGGCGGTGGGCAATTTCAGAGGCGAGACGACCTAAGGTCTTGCCATCGGCATCTACCACATACCAATCACGCTTCACTTCATGAGGCTTCGCGCTGAGGGTTTTCATCAATACTGCTCCAGAATTCTATCCATAACAAACTCACTCAGGCTCCCTTCAAGACAACGGGAACCCTCGGAAAAGAGCGCAAATTCTACAGAATGGTTTATATTGCTGCAAGAGAAAATTAAATTAACTGCTCTACTGCTGCTCGTAAATCGGCCAGTCGTCCATGAAAAAAATGTGTTGCCCCGGAAAAGACCTCAAAATTGGGGGGGATCTTCTGCTGTTGAACCCATTTTTCCACCTCTTCAAAAGAGACCACCTCATCTGCGTCCCCCATCAATACAGCCCAGGGTGTTTCAACACGATCAACTGGCCACAAATCTGAATAGAGCCTAAAGGGGGGAGCCACCAATATAAGCTGCTCTACCCCAATCTCTTTCTCTACCAGCAGTGCCACTCTGGCCCCAAAGGAGAACCCTGCAAGCAGCAGCGGCTGTTCTGGTAATTCTGTTCGTATCCAGGCTGCAACCGTCAACAGATCCAGCTGCTCTCCGATCCCCTGGTCATGCTCTCCATCACTCTCTCCGACCCCTCTAAAATTGAAGCGCAGTGCTGCCAATCCTTGGTTTAATGCGGCACGCGCAAGAGTATGGACCACTTTGTTGTGCATGGAGCCACCATAAAGTGGATGAGGATGAGCAATCAGCAGCACACCTCTAAGGTCTGTTTTTGGACACTCCAACCACACCTCCAGCTCTCCTGCAGGCCCCGGTATCCCTCCTCTGGCCGGCAGACACTCCATTTTATGTCTGTTTTAACTTCAGGCGACCCACCTCTCGCCCATTCAGCATGTGCTCTTCAATAATTTCATCCACATCCTCTTGGTCCACATAGGTGTACCAGACATCATCTGGATAGACCACAACGACCGGCCCCTGATCACAGCGCCCAAGACAGCTAGCCTTATTGACACGATAATCACCAGGCTGATGCAACCCCATCTCTTTCACCTTGCTCTTGGCATATTGATGGAGGTTTTTTGCACCATGCTGATTGCAGCACATCTTCCCCTCCTCGGCTTGGTTGGTACAGAAAAACAGATGTCGCTTGTAGTAACTCATACTTGCCTTCTCACTTGAATATATTATTTAAAGAACTCATTCAGCGAGAGTATACAATAGCCACATGAATTACGAGAAACTGATCCAGGCCGCAGACCGCTGTGTACTGTGTGGTCTTTGCAGCAGTCATTGTCCAACCTACCAACTCTATCAGATTGAGGGGGAGTCCCCTCGTGGACGGGTAATGATGAGCACGGCATTGATACAAGGAACGCTTGTTGCCGAACCATCACTCATCGAACACCTGAACCACTGCCTGCTCTGCAGGGCTTGTGAAAAGGCATGCCCTTCCGAGGTTCCTTTTGGAGCCATTCTGGATACCTCGCTCAGCCACCTCTCAACTACTTCATGGCGTAGCCAGCTGATAGAGTGGATGGCATTACACCCCAAATGGCTTCAAAAACTTGCTGTGGTTGCCGCGATATGGCGAAGCTTAAGGCTCCCCCTCCCCCCTCTCGGTCGTGCCAGCATCAAGCTCCTGCCAAAAAAACAGACGGCGATTGCCCATTTTTATCCTGCACTTCAGGACAAAATCGGTAGAGTTGGCCTCTTTCTGGGCTGCTTTGCCCGCCCATTTGACCTGCAGACACACCATGCAGCTATTCAAATACTGACTCAACTGGGGTATGAGGTGATGATCCCCCCACAACAGCAGTGCTGTGGCGCACTGTCCCAGCACCATGGTAACCCTCAGCAGGCCAAACAACAGGCCGCCATAAACCGCTCTGCTTTTGGTAATCAGCCGCTCGATGCCATCCTCTTCACTTCAACGGGTTGTGGCGTACAACTGATTGAACAGTCTGAACCGGGAACCCCTTGTATTGAATTTTGTGACTTTGTACTACAGAGCTTGACTCTCAAAAAATTACCTCTTAAACCTTTGGCTGAAGAGGTCATGCTCCATCACCCCTGCTCTCTCTCCAATGTAATTCAGGGTAGTAACGCTGTTGAAGCGCTGCTTATGACAATCCCCGGCTTCAAGCACCAGACACTGGCTCCCGGTTGTTGTGGCGCTGCTGGCAGCCACCGTATTCGAGAACCTCAAACCGCCGACACTTTAAGACAACCCAAGATTGAGGCTCTGCAACAGAGCGGTGCAACCACATTGATCACAACAAACTATGGTTGTGCGCTCCATTTTGCAGAAGGCGTTGAGCTGACTGGTCTCACCATTGAGATCATTCACCCTGCAACACTGCTTTTCCGTCATCTCAAAGAGCCCCCATTGGATCCGGATCGATTACTCGACGAATAACCATTCAACCGGTAGAATGACCGGATTCTATTGTACGCAGGGAGTTGCTCAACCACACCTCCCTCGATTTGACTCAGGAGTAACACACTTATGTCTGCAAAACATCCCGTTGTTGCAATCACCGGATCCTCTGGTGCAGGAACTACAACTGTTAAACGTGCCTTTGAGCACATTTTCACTCGTGAGAAGCTGAGTGCATTAGTGGTTGAGGGTGATAGTTATCACCGCTATGACCGTGCTGCAATGAAAGAGAAGGTTGCCGCCGAAGAGACTGCAGGCAATAGCTCCTTCAGCCACTTTGGTCCGGGGGCAAACCACTTTGACCTACTGGAGAGGAATTTCAAAGAGTATAGCGAAACGGGCCAATGTGACCGTCGCTACTATCTGCACAGTGATGAAGAGGCTGCTGAGCATAATGAGCGCCTGGACTCTGAGTTGACACCCGGTCAGTTCACCCCTTGGGAAAAAGTGGGTGAAGGGACGGATCTGCTGTTCTATGAAGGGCTACATGGATTGGTTAAGACCGAGGATGACAATGTTGCTGATCAGGTCGATCTTGGCGTGGGCGTGGTGCCAATTGTTAATCTGGAATGGATTCAGAAGATCCATCGCGACAATGCTGAACGCGGTTACTCTGAAGAGGTGATTGTCGATACTATTTTGCGTCGTATGCCGGACTACATCAACTACATCACTCCACAATTCTCACAAACAGACATCAACTTCCAGCGTGTCTCGACTGTTGATACCTCCAACCCGTTTATCGCCCGTGATATCCCGTTGCCTGATGAGAGCTTTATTGTGATCCGTTTCAAAGATCCTGCAAAGTACAACATCAACTTCCAGTATCTATTGGGTATGTTGGACGGCTCTTTCATGTCTCGCCGTAACACTATTGTGGTGCCGGGTGGCAAGATGGGTTTTGCAATGGAGATCATCCTTGCACCAATCATTCACGACATGATGCATAAGCGCTAACCCTTAGCGGTCCGTTGCTAAAAAGGGCATGGGTAATAACCATGCCCTTTTTTTATGCCTCTTTTTAAACTATCAATTTTGTCCCGACCAAAATTGTCACGACTTCGTAGACCCTTTTAATCCAGCGATTTCCCTTGAGGATCGCCAGATGTGCCCCCGCATACCCTCCCAACAGTGATCCTGCCAACAATACAGGAATCCAGTTCCACTCAATTTCACCGAGCAGACCCAAGGTCAAGGCCCCTGAGCCATTCCAGAACATCCCCACCAGAATCAAGGTATAGGCAACGGCACGTTTATAATCAAGCCCAAACCAGCGCACCAGCCATAAGGTGACAAACAGACCTGTACCAGAGGTGAGTGAGCCATTGAGAATACCCACCAGAAATAGCCCCAACCCACCCAGGAGAAACCCTATCCCTTCACGGTTACGCGATTCAACCTGCTGCCCCAAGTCATGTTTAAGGATAGAGTAAACACCAAGACTGATCGTCAACACACCCAATGCAATCTCTGCACTACGGTCTGCCACAGAGAGAATCAAACTGGCCCCCAACACCACTCCAGGAAGCCCTGTTACCAGAATAAACAGTGCAAAACGACGCTCTAACGCATCTTCCCTCAGATGTCTCAGAGTCGCCCCCACCCCCAGGGCGACACTGGCTACTTTATGAGTCGCCAGTGCAATAGAGAAAGGAAGTCCGAGAAAGATCAATGCTGGCAGTTGAATCAATCCCGCTCCACCTCCAGCAAAAGCTGAAAAGAGGTTGGCAACAAAGGAGATCAGAAAGAGGAGAAGCTGATCCATTTTGGAACTGTGCTCAACGATAGCGCTGTAGCACTATTGAATCAGTGTACCGATCCCCTGATCTGAGAAAATTTCCAGCATTACTGCATGTTTAATCCGCCCATCAATAATGTGAGCACTGTTCACACCCGCCTTGACGGCATCCAGCGCTGTTTGAATCTTCGGCAACATGCCGCCATGAATGGTGCCATCTGCGATCAACTGATCCACCAGATCACTATTTAACCCGGTCATCAGTTCTCCTTGCTGATCCAGCAAGCCGAGCGTATTGGTCAACAAAATCAACTTCTCTGCGCCCAGCGCCTCCGCCACTTTGCCGGCAACTAGGTCCGCATTAATATTGTAAGAGGCGCCATCCTCACCCACACCAATGGGGGCGATGACCGGGATAAACTCCCCCTGATCCAGCATCTCTACTACTGCGGTATTGATGGTTGCCACCTCTCCCACATGGCCTAGATCAATAATCTCCGGCACATTGAGTGCAGGATTGCTGCGCGTCATCTCCAACTTGGTTGCCCGGATCAGATTGCCATCTTTACCTGTCAACCCCACCGCATTCCCGCCATGGCTATGAATCAGGTTAACAATCTCTTTATTGACCAGCCCCCCCAACACCATTTCCACCACATCCATGGTCTCTCGGTCGGTCACCCGCATCCCTTCAATAAACTCACTCTGCTTGCCAATCTGTTCCAGCAGGCGACCAATTTGTGGGCCACCGCCATGCACCACCACCGGATTGATCCCGACCAACTTCAACAGCACCACATCACGGGCAAAGCCCCGTTTCAAAGCCTCCTCTGTCATTGCGTTACCGCCATATTTTATGACGATGGTTTTACCGCGAAAACGTTGGATATAGGGCAGTGCCTCGGAGAGTACCCGGGCAAAATCTCGGCTGGTCTGTGGATCTAGTGGCATGGTATTTTTAAAAAGGTAATGAGAGGTCAGATTGTACGTTTAACACCTCTTTGCGGAAAGCATCCTGCACCTGTTCCAGTGCCTCCTGACTCTCTGCCTCGAAACGGAATACCAGTACCGGTGTCGTGTTGGAAGGGCGTACCAACCCCCAACCATGGGGGTAATCAGCACGTATACCGTCAATCAGCGTCACTTCAGCCCCACCAAACTGTGCCTGCTTTTTCAGCTGTTCCATAAAGGCGTAGTGCGCACCCTCGGCAAACTGCACATTGAGTTCAGGGGTATTGATGGTGTCAGGCAATTCACCAAAGATTTCGGCAGTTGGACGATTCTCTTTGGCGACGATCTCCAACAAGCGTGCTGCGGTATAGAGCGCATCATCAAAGCCGTACCAACGCTCTTTGAAGAAGATATGACCACTCATCTCTCCTGCCAGCAAGGCCCCCTCTGTAGCCTTCAGTTTCTGCTTAATAAACGAGTGACCGGTTTTCCACATCGTCGGCTGGCCCCCTGCCTGTTTGATAATCTCGGGCAAGTTACGGGTACATTTCACATCATAGATAATCTCTCCTCCCGGTTTTCTGCTAAGGATATCCTGCGCATAGAGCATCATCTGCCGATCCGGAAAGATCAGGTTACCCGCAGAGTCAATGACCCCGAGACGGTCGCCATCGCCGTCAAAGGCGAGCCCAAGATCTGCCCCATCTGCAAGAACACGCTGCCGTAACTCCGCCACATTCTCTGGCTTACTGGGGTCTGGGTGGTGGTTTGGAAAATTACCATCTACATCACAGTAGAGCTCAGTCACCTCACAACCCAATTTTCTCAACAGGTCGGGGGCACTATTCCCTGCCACCCCATTACCACAGTCAACAATCAAGTTCAGTGGGCGTTCTGGCTTGATATCTCCAGTAATACGCTCAATATAGTCCGGGATAATCTCTACCGAACGAATCGAACCATCACCACTAACCCAATCCTCTTCAACAACACGACGATAGAGATCCTGAATCGCATCTGCTGACAGCGTCTCTCCTGCTGCAACGATCTTCAACCCATTATAGTTGGGTGGATTATGGCTGCCCGTGACCGCCACACAAGAGCCAGCATTGAGATGTACTGCGGCAAAATAGATCACCGGTGTCGGCACCATACCTACATCAATCACCTCCATACCGGAGTTTTTTAACCCACTCATCAATGCCTGCTGTAGTAATGGGCCTGAGAGACGCCCATCACGACCCACCACAATGGTATCGACACCACGTGCCTGGCTTTCACTACCCACTGCCAGCCCGATTTGCTCCACCACCTCTTCGGTCAATGCCTCACCAACAATGCCACGAATATCGTAGGCACGAAATATAGACTGATCAATTGTACTCATTCCCTATTCTCTCCCTGTATGTCCAAAACCACCCGCACCCCGCTCTGAGGCATCAAACTCTTCCACCACCTCAAACTCCACCTGAATTACCGGCACAAAGACCATTTGTGCAATACGCTCACCCGGTTCTACGGTGAACGTAGTATCTCCTCGATTCCAACAGGAGACAAAAATCTGTCCTTGATAATCCGAGTCAATCAACCCCACCAAATTTCCAAGCACCACACCATGTTTATGCCCCAGACCAGAACGTGGTAACAAGGTTGCCGCCATCTCTCGCTCCTCCATATGGAGTGCGATACCGGTCGGAATGAGTTCGGTCTTGCCTGGCTCCAGCAACAGTGGCTGATCGATACAGGCTCGCAGATCCATCCCTGCGGACCCATCGGTGGCATAGTGGGGTAGCGGATATTCGCTACCGATTCGTTCATCAACTATCTTCAGCTCTACTTTTTTCATCCATTCTCTCTGCTATTACTGTAATCAACTGCCTGGCTAATTGCTGTTTGCTAGTCTGCTCCAAATTTTTTTCACCCCCTTCCCAAAACAGGGAAAGTGTATTTTCATCGGCATCAAAACCTGTCCCCGGCTGACCCACCCGGTTGGCTGCAATCAGGTCAATCTGCTTCTGTTGACGTTTCTTTTGTGCAAAGTCACGCAATCGCTCGGTCTCTGCTGCGAAACCCACCGTAAACGGAGGATTCGGTTGGGCTGCCACCTCCGCCAGAATATCACGATTACGGACCAGTTTAAGCTGCAACTCTGTCGCCCCTTTCTTGATTTTCTCTCCGGCCACCTCTGCTGGACGATAATCTGCAACCGCTGCTGTGGCGATAAAGAGTGTTGCATCAGCCAGGTGGCTAGTAACTGCATCCGCCATCTCTTCAGCCTGTTCCACATCCACACGATGCACATGAGTGGGCGTTTCAAGCGCAACAGGGCCCGCAATCAGAGTCACTTTGGCACCCGCATCTACCGCTGCGCGTGCAATTGCAAAACCCATTTTCCCTGAACTGCGATTGGTCAGAAAACGAACCGGATCCAGCGGTTCACGGGTGGGGCCTGCGGTAATCAACAGATGCTCTCCCTGCAATAACCCTGACTCAAACTGTGCCTCAACTGCCTCAACCAACTGCTCTGGTTCGACCATCCGCCCCGGTCCACTCTCTCCACATGCTTGAGACCCCTGATTTGGTCCGACCAAGCGAATCCCCTGTTGCTGCAACTGCGCTACGTTCTGTTGTGTTGCTGCATCCAGCCACATCTGTTGATTCATGGCCGGCGCAACCATTTGAGACGCGTCGGTTGCCCTACAGATTGCGACCAGCAGGTCATCTGCTCTGCCGTGGCAGTGACGTGCCATAAAATCAGCTGTTGCTGGCGCCACAATCAATAGATCGGCCCAGCGAGCCAGCTCAATATGTCCCATACCATCACCCAACTCTGATTCAAATAGCGAGGTGTAGACCTGGTGTCCCGATAGCGCCTGAAAGGTGAGCGGCCCCATAAACTGCTGAGCAGACTGTGTCATCACCACCCGTACCGTTGCCCCGCGTTTGCGCAATAGCCGCAGCAGTTCAGCACTTTTATAGGCTGCAATACCACCCGTCACCCCCAACAGGATATTACGGTTTTGTAGTGGGGCGTGCGAGTTCATGGTGGTGAAGTATACCGTAATAGCACACCTGTTCTGGTAACCAAAATGGTTGCAAGGTGGCAATCGGGGAAATAGAGAGCCTCTTGTAAAACCATTGGCTCTGTTACATTTTGTTACAAAATTCTGTTTTATTTTGTACCTGTTCCTCATTTACTATTGCTGAACTTTTTATCCGAAGGCAACTCTAAAAACTTATCTAATTTATGGCAATCACTGACTGGCCTGAAGGAGAACGTCCCAGAGAGAAACTTCTGCAACGAGGTGCACAAAGCCTCTCTGACGCAGAGTTACTCGCGATCTTCCTGCGTACAGGTCTTCCTGGGAAATCTGCGGTTGATTTAGCTCGGGAGCTATTGGAGCGCTTTGGTGGATTGCGGCAACTACTCGAAGCGGACCATAGCACCTTCTGTTCTGCCAAAGGGTTGGGGGATGCCAAATATGCCCAGCTCCAGGCCACGCTGGAGATGTCATGCAGACACCTGAAGGCTCAACTCTCCAAAGGAGATGTCCTAACCAGCCCGCAACTGACCCGCAGCTATCTAAGTAGTCGTCTACGAGGGTATCCGCAGGAGGTGTTTGCAGCACTCTACCTGGACAATCAACACCGGGTCATTACCTTCGAAACTCTATTTACCGGTACCATTGATGGGGCTTCAGTTCATCCTCGAGAGGTGGTTCGTAGCGCCTTGCAACATAACGCAGCAGCGCTCATTTTTGCTCATAACCACCCCTCTGGTGTGGCAGAGCCTAGCGCATCAGACCGTTCGATTACCCAGACACTGAAAGAGGCGCTCTCGTTGGTCGATATCCGTGTTTTGGACCACATCATCATCGGCGATGGCGAATCCACCACCTCTTTTGCAGAACGAGGTATCTTGTAGATGCAAACCCCAAAAGGGTTCACTTTGCCTGAGCTACTGGTTGTACTGGCACTGATCACAATCACTTTAACCCAGGTAAGCACAAATCTGACAGATACCTTTGATCAAACAAAACTCCTCACAATTCAACATGAATTGGGGCAACAGCTACAACTGGCTCGCAGTGAGGCCATCAAACGGAACCGCAAGGTGACACTCTGTAAGAGTGACCTCGACACGCAGTGCAATACCTCTGCCGAGTGGGAGTCGGGGTGGATATTGTTTGAGAATATCGATGGAGATGGAAATATTGATGGTGATGACACTATTCTCACCAAGCACCACGCACTTTCATCCGGCATCACCGTCCGCGGGGTTGGCAATTTCAAAAACCGGGTCACCTATAAGCCAACCGGTGACTCCACCAGTTTCAGCCGCTTGGTACTCTGTAGCCATAACCAACTCAATGGCGCACAGGTACTCTATATCAACAGTACAGGACGTATTCGTTCCGCATTAGACAGTGATGGAGACGGCACTCCGGAGGACAGTAATGGAAACAACATCCGCAGTTGTGAAACGTAACGGTTTCACTCTGATTGAGCTGGTCATCACTCTCTCAATCGTCGCCATTCTCTCTATCGTGGTTCTCCCCTCTTATGAAGAATATCTGCTACAAGGGCGGCGTAGCGATGCAACAACCGCACTCACCACTTTTGCACAATATGTTGAGCGCCACTTTCTGGAAAATGGCAGTTACAGTGGTGCTACCACTGCACTCTATCGTGACACTTCCGGCAACGGTCACTATAGCCTCTCGGTTACAGCAGACAACAACAGCTACCAACTTCAGGCTACCCCTGTAGGTATACAGCTGGAAGACACCCACTGCGGAAGCTATACACTCAACGAGTTACAGGTTCGAGGTATTACCGGTGGTGGATCAATATCCAGCTGCTGGTAAATGAGATACGCCTACCTCAACTCAACCGGTAGTGGAAAGAAGACATCTTCCGGATCACCACTCTCTTGCCGATTCCACATCGCACCCAACTGTTGAAGACGCTCAACCACCCCCTCAACCAGTATTTCAGGCGCTGATGCACCCGCAGAGATCCCGACCTGCTCAACCTCATCAAACCAGCTTGGTTCAATCTCCTCAGCTGTATCAATCAGATAAGCTGTTGCTCCTGTCATTTTGGCAATCTCACGCAGCCGATTGGAGTTAGAGCTGTTCGCAGAACCCACCACAAGTACTACCTCACATTGTGATGCCAGTTGCTTGATCGCATTTTGTCTATTCTGGGTGGCATAGCAGATGTCATCCCGCTTGGGCCCCTGCAGTGAGGGAAAACGTTGCTTCAATGTATCAATAACCACCGTTGCATCATCCATCGACAACGTTGTTTGAGTTGCGTAGGAGAGCTGCTCCGGTTGCGACACCTGTAACTGCCCCACCTGCTCTGCACTCTCTACCAGATGAATTTTTCCCTGTTGATTATTAGGATAACGTCCCAGTGTCCCCTCCACTTCCGGATGTCCTGCATGGCCAATCAACACCACATCCTGCCCTGCCTTGGCCAACCGGGCCACATGCAGATGCACCTTGGTCACTAATGGACAGGTTGCATCATAGACAATTAAACCTCGCGCTTTGGCTTCATCTTCTACAGCTGCCGCCACACCGTGCGCACTGAAGATCACCCGCTCCCCTTCAGGCACCTCACTCAACTCTTGAACAAATACAGCGCCACTGGCCCGAAGTTGCTCAACCACATAACGATTATGGACCACCTCATGGCGCACATAGATTGGGGCACCAAAACGTTTTAAGGCCTGTTCAACAATCGTAATGGCCCGTTCAACACCCGCGCAAAAACCACGTGGATTGGCCAATTGAATCTTCATTCTTCTCCCTTTATGTCTGCCTCAACAGCAACTACCTCAACTTCAAACTGTAAATTACGCCCTGCCAGTGGATGGCTAAAATCAACCACAACAGACTCTTCAGCCACCTCTATGATTGTTGCAGCAATCTCCTCACCCGACGGGGACTCGAACATCACGACCACCCCCGGCTCTAACACCATCGTGGTCTCAAACTGATTTTTCGGTAGCGAGTGCCGTTGCTCCGAATCTACAGCACCGAAAATTTCAGATCCAGAGAGAATAAATGCACTTGTCTCCCCTGCGGCCATTCCAAGCAGTAGTGCCTCTAGGCCTTCAATCAATGTCCCATCCCCCATCACAAAGGTTACGGGATCATCCTCCGTTGCAACATCAACCTCGGTACCATCGGCCAGTGCCAGCCGATAGAACAGAGTTACCCGGTCACCCTGCTGGATCACTCGCTGCCCTCTTTTTTCGTCACTCATCTTCATAATCCGCATAGTATACTCTGACTCATGGACAAACTGGGTCAGGGAGAACCGTGAAGCGCTTTTACTGGTATGGATCGACAGCGAGTGGTCAGCGAGGACGCGGCACCCTTAAAGCAGATGATCGTCACGCGGCACGGCAGTTCTTAAGGGAGCAACAGATTGTGCCTTATCTGCTGTTTGCAATACCCGTTCAGCAAGCCGCTATTAAATCCATTGAGATCACACTGTTTATTCGACAACTCGCCACATTGACTGCTTCCGGATTGACACTGCCTCGCGCTCTGGAAGGGATCATCCGTGGGTTACCCAACAGTCCACTCCATCAACTAGCCAGTGATATTCTGCTGGAGCTGGAGCAGGGAAATTCATTCTCACGAACACTGGAGCGAAGGCCCCGTCTTTTTGATCCTTTCCTCATTCACTTGATTCAGGCCGGTGAACATGCCGGAAGAATCTCACAGTTACTAACTCGTGCTGCAGAGTACCGAGAACGAAACCACGCGCTGAGCCAACAGGCAACCAAGGCGCTTGCATACCCATTGACCGTTCTGCTCTTCACGCTGTTGATCACCTCTTTTCTACTGCTGAAAATCGTACCTCAATTTGAGTCTCTGTTTAACAACCTGGGGGGCGAACTTCCCGGACTGACCCAGGCGGTATTAACTGCGGCACAGTTTCTGGACAACCATTTTTATCTGCTTTTACTAACCCTTATCACTCTTTCAGCCAGTGCCACTCTCCTCTATAGAGGCGTGCACTCATTTCGTCTCCGGGTGGACCGTACTCTTCTTTCTCTACCCTTGGTTGGTCCCACTTTGATCGAAATCATGGTCTCTCGCCTCAGCCGCACGCTAGCCACGCTTCAAGAGTCTGGAATACGCATCCACACGGCCCTGACCGTGTCTGCCGAGATGTCTAAAAGTCCACTATTTGAATCCATTATCCAGACCATTCACCAATCAATTCATGAAGGAAAAACCTTTTCTCAGGCACTGCGTGAACAACCGCTGATCCCCCCCATTGCTGTACAGATGGTACAAGCTGGTGAAGAGAGCAGCGCCCTCCCTCACATGTTAAGCCAGTTGGCAAACTACTATGAGCGTGAAGTGGAACACCGTATCCACCAACTCACAACCTTGCTGGAGCCACTACTCATTCTGATTATTGGCGGTCTCATCGGTATTTTGGCCGTTGCCCTCTACCAGCCTATTTTCCAAATCGGTCACCAGTTGTGAACTTATTGGAATTTCTTCAGGCACCACTACCGTTCTTGGTGTTATCGACTCTTTTGGGTGCAATTGCAGGTAGTTTTCTCTCTATGCTGGTCTACCGGCTTCCACTCATCATGAGGCAGCAGTGGCATGCCGAATGTTGCCAACTACTCTCTACCCCGGAAGAGAAAGCAGATAACACACTCTCTCTCAGCCTGCCCCGCTCATTTTGCCCCCACTGCAGACACCCGCTACGACTAATCGACAATATACCCATCACAGGTTATCTATTGAATGGTGGAAAATGCCATTTTTGTGCATCTCCCATTGGCTGGAGGTATATTTCAGTTGAGTTACTGGGTATTGCTATTGCCGTCATTGCTGCGCTTCATTGGGGACCCAGTCTCCACGCGTTGGCAGCCATGCTGTTTGGGTGGATCCTGATTGCTCTGCTCTTCATCGATCTGGAACATCAACTACTGCCCGATCCTCTCACTCTCTCCCTGCTCTGGAGCGGACTACTGCTGAACCAGAGCACCGCACTCTTTACATCCCCTTCCAATGCTCTCTGGGGAACTGTTGCCGGATACCTGATTTTATGGCTCATCTACCACCTACACAAACTACTGACAGGACGAGAGGGGATGGGCCATGGTGATTTCAAGCTCCTTGCCGCGCTGGGTGCCTGGTGTGGTGCCACACTGTTGCCCCAGATTATTCTACTCGCCTCGCTCTCTGCACTCGCTATTGCCCTTCCCCTGTTGCTGATTCAACGAATCCGCTCCAAGAGCCGCGACAACACATCAGTCACGACTACTGCGATTCCTTTTGGCCCTTATCTGGCCCTAGGAGGATGGTTATCTCTACTCTATGGAGAGGTTATCAACAGCCTATTGATTCCAGGCCTTACAGGATGATCCATATTGGACTAACCGGCGGTATTGCCTGTGGGAAAAGTAGTGCTGCAGAGTACTTCACCACGCTGGGTATTCCCGTTTTGGATGCAGACCAGGCAGCGCGCACCGCAGTAGAAACTGGCAGTATTGGGCTGCATAAAATTTACAAACGGTTTGGAGCGAAGGTACTCCATGAAGATAAAACACTCAACAGAGCTGTGCTGCGAAAGATTATTTTTACTGACCCTGCACAACGCCACTTTGTCGAGCAGACTCTCCACCCTATCATTGCCTCAATACTCAATGAGCAAGCGAAACAGCTCGACGCCTCCTACCTCATCTATATGATCCCGCTACTGCTTGAGAAAAATGGCCGTTACCCGATTGACCGTATCCTGTTAATTGATCTTCCTCAACCTCTCCAGTTAGAGCGCCTGATGGAACGTGACCATCTCTCACCAGAGGAGGCAGAAGCCATTATTGCAGCACAACCGAGCCGGGAGAGTCGCATCGCTCTAGCCGATGATACAATCCTTAACCTTGCACCTTCCGATCTTCAACAGGGCATTGCACAACTCCATCAACAATACCTTCAGCTCTCGCAGTCAGAGTGATAAACTAGCCACTAATCCACACTTTTATGACCTCCGATTAAGATACCTGATAAAAAAGTTCTAACCTTTGCCTGAAACAATCACTTATGAACAGCCTCTGAATGAGCGTATCCGTATTCTGTTACGGCTGGAGTCACTCTTCAAAAATATCCAGGATACGCTCTATGAACCAGCACCTGCGAGTAGTCATGCAACCCTGGAGCGCCTACAGGAGATCCTCACCCTGACTGACCGCTCAGATCTTAAAAAAGATTTAATGAAAGAGCTGGATCGCAATCGGTTGACGCTCTCTACACTGAAAGAGCGCCCCGGAGTTGATTTGGAGCAGCTGGATGCCTTTTTAGACAGACTGACTCACCTCACGAGTGAATTGGATGCAGAGCGGGGAAAACCGGGGCAAAAGCTTCGTAATTCAGAGTTCATCAAGAGCTTTCGCCAAAGAACCGGGGTCCCTGGGGGACTCTCTGACATTGACTTCCCACACTACCATTTTTGGCTCAATCTGCCCGCTGAAGAGCGTATCGCCTCATTGACAGAGTGGGTAGAAAGTTTCGAGGTGATCCGGGAGTCTGTCTCTCTAGTGCTGGATATGATCCGCCGCAGCGCCACCCCCACGACCGTAACAGCAACCAAGGGTTTCTATCAGCATAGCCTGGACAAAGATACCCCTTACCAACTGATTCGAGTGACTATGCCAATCGACTCTCCATACTATGTGGAGATCAGCGGAGGACGTCACCGATTTTCTGCGCGCATGATGATCCCCAATTTGATAGAGCGCCCTGCACAAGCTACTGAGGATGTCAGCTTTCAGCTAACTACTTGTATTCTGTAACAACCCATACAGCGTTGTATACAATCTGTAGATAGCTATTCAGCGTACCTCTATTTAGAGGAACCTTTTAGTTCCAGAAGGCACGAATGGCTGCGACTCCATGACCGCCTCTTTCACGAGCCTGTTGAATATGTTTCTGATCTACGCCTCCTAACGCATAGACAGGATAAGGCGCAGCCGCCACCAATTCTGCAAAATAGTCCCACCCCAACGGCTCCCGATCCGGGTGCGTTTTTGTAGGCAACACCGCAGAGAGCACGGCAAAATCGACACCAATATCGGCTGCCCGCTGTATCTCGTCTGCATTGTGCAGAGAGGCAGAGACCAATAAATTTTCTTCAAACGGGCGACCACTCAACTCTTTCAGACGGTGGCCATTGAGATGAATACCGTCTGCCCCCACCTGACTGACCCAGGCAGGATCACCATTGAGCAGCACTCTGGCATTGTATCCATGCGCCTTCTCTATCACGGCTCTAGCCAGCTCCAGATAAGGTTCCTGTTCAAGCTCCGGGGCACGAAACTGTACCAACTGGATACCCTGCTCTAGCACCCGTTCCAGTTTCTGTAAAAAATCGTCACGACCTTCTGCCTTTCCGGTAATCAGGTAACGATCCGGTAGCTGTAGTGCTGTCAGTACTGGTCGATCTGCAGCCGGAAACTCTTTTGCAGTCAGGGCATCTATTTTTGACCAACGTAACTGTTGACCTTCAGCCCCTTGTGGATCACCACTAAATTGAGTCACTTCCCAGATATCCAGCAGAACAGAGCGATCTTCGTAGTGGTGCGGCACCTGAATCAGAGGTGTCGCCGCTTGAACCTCAATAGCAAGCTCTTCACTTAACTCTCGCTTCAATCCGTTCAAACGACTCTCATCCACTTCCAGCTTACCCCCCGGAAACTCCCACAGCCCCCCCTGATGCAGATGATCATGACGAAGGGTGGTTAAAATTTCCCCATCATTATTTCGGATAACGGCCGCAACCACATGAATTATTCTACCTGCACCCATCAGCTTCTATACTCCGCATTAATCTTCACATAATCATGGGAGAGATCACTGGTCCAGACAGTTTCTGAAACACCCCCTCTTGCCAGATCAATCCGAATCGTGATCTCTTGCTGATCCATCACAGCTTGCCCCTGCTCTTCACTGTAGCTTTCAGCACGACCACCATTCTCAACAATGGCAATATCATCCAGCCAGATCTGAATTGCATCAACATTCAGAGCTTCAACTCCGGCACGACCGACAGCCGCCAGGATTCTTCCCCAATTGGGATCTGAGGCGAATAATGCCGTCTTCACCAGTGGAGAATGTGCAACGGTAAAGGCTACATCCAGCGCCTCTGGACTACTACTTGCTCCCTCAACCTGTACTGTGACAAACTTGCTAGCCCCCTCTCCATCGCGCACCATTTTCTGTGCCAGCTCCAGTGCAACCGACTCTAGTGCAGCCATAAGCTGAGTTGCCGCATCACTATCCCAGTCTGTTATCGGGTGTATTCCACTCTTGCCTGTAGCTACTACAACATAGGAGTCATTGGTGGAGGTATCTCCATCCACGGTAATCCGGTTAAAAGTTTGATCAACCACATTTCGCACCATCAACTGTAACAACTCCTGCTCAATCGACGCATCCGTTGCGACGTAAGCGAGCATGGTTGCCATATTGGGATGAATCATCCCGGAACCTTTGGTGATGCCGGTTATGGTGACCGTGTGCCCCTCTATCTCCAGTTGACGACTTGCCCCCTTGGCAACTGTATCTGTCGTCATGATGCCATAGGCGGCATCCTCCCAGCCCATTTCAGAGAGCGAGGCAACCGCATCCGGCAACCCCTGAATAATGGATTCAATCGGCAGCGGCTCTCCGATAACACCGGTAGAAAAAGGGAGTATTTGCGACCGCGTCACATGAGTCAGTTGTGTCAATGCATCACAAACTGCTTCAGCATCACTACGTCCACGTGGTCCGGTACCTGCATTGGCATTTCCGGTATTGGTGATCAAGTATCTTGGTGCACTTTCCAACAGATGCTCTTTGCAGAGAATCACAGGGGCTGCACAAAAGGCATTGCGGGTAAAAACAGCACCGACTGTCGAGCCTTCCGCGCACTCCATCACTACCAGATCACGTCGATCGGGGTAACGCACCCCTGCCTGAGTTGTCCCCAAGGCGAACCCGGCAACCGGGTGCATAACTGGAAAAGTAACATCACCAACAGCCATATCAAATCTCCTAACACCACAACACAAAGCAGCCCTGCTTCTTTTCTTTACGTTTGCATTAGCTCAACTTCCCACAACACTGCTTATATTTCTTGCCGGAACCGCAAGGGCAGGGTTCATTTCGCCCCACTTTGCGCCCATCCCGTACAAACGGAGTATGCTCTTCAGCCTCTGCTTTACTCGCTGGCGCTGCTGGCATTGGAGGCTTATCCGTCAAGGTACCCGCTGGGGCATGCTGGAACTCCATCTCTGCAGCCTGTCTACGCTGCGCTTCAACAGCTTCAACATCCTCTTCGGTACGCACTTCAACCCGCGTCATCACACCCAGCGCATCCTGCTTGATACGATCCAGCATTGCGGTGAACATCTCAAACGACTCACGCTTATACTCCTGCTTTGGGTTTTTCTGCGCATAACCACGTAGATGAATCCCTTGACGCAGATGATCCATCGCCTGCAAATGCTCTTTCCATTGATGATCCAGCACCTGTAACATCACCGCCTTCTCAAAATGGCGAACTGTATCAGAGCCGGCTAGCGCCTCTTTCTCTGCATAGACACTCTCCATTTCAGCGATCACCCTGTGACGCAATGTCTCTTCATGCAGCTCGTGATCCTCATCAAGCCATGCTGCAATATCGAAATCAAGACTGAACTCCTTCTTAACTGCCTCTTCCAGGCCTGAAATATTCCACTGCTCTTCCATACTCTGAGGCGGTACAAAATGGTTCATTACTTGATTCACCACATCGTTGCGCACTGCATGGACGGTTTCAGAAATATCCTCAACATCCATCAACTCATTACGCTGCTCATAGATCACCTGACGTTGATCATTCGCGACATCATCATATTCGAGAAGCTGTTTACGGGTATCAAAGTTGTGCCCTTCAACCTTGCGCTGAGCATTCTCAATCGCTTTATTGACCCAGGGATGCTCAATCGCCTCTCCCTCTTCCATACCCAGTTTCTGCATCATCCCAGAGAGGCGCTCCGAGGCAAAAATACGCATTAGTGAATCTTCCAGCGAGAGGTAGAAACGGCTGGAACCCGGATCTCCCTGACGTCCGGAACGACCACGCAGCTGATTATCAATACGCCGGGATTCATGGCGCTCGGTACCAATAATGTGCAGACCTCCAGACGCCAATACCTGCTCGTGACGCTGCTTCCATTCAGCCCTGACCAATGCCACTTTATCAGCATCCGGGTTTTCACCCAGTTGCACCAACTCCGCATCCAGACTGCCTCCCAATACAATATCAGTACCACGACCCGCCATATTGGTTGCAATGGTCACAGCCCCAGGCGCGCCAGCATGTTCCACAATGTGAGCTTCGCGTTCATGCTGCTTGGCATTGAGCACTTCATGCTGAACACTCTCCCCCTTCAAAAACTCTGAAATCAGCTCGGAACTCTCAATCGATGCGGTACCCACCAACACCGGCTGCTGCTTCTCGATGCACTCACGAATATCATCGATAATCGCATTGTATTTCTCTTGGGTGGTCAGATAGACCAGATCCGCACGGTCATCACGCACCATCGGACGGTGGGTCGGGATCACCACAACCTCTAGCCCGTAGATCTGTTGAAACTCATACGCTTCAGTATCGGCCGTACCGGTCATACCGGAGAGCTTCTCATACATACGAAAATAGTTCTGGAAGGTAATCGAGGCCATAGTCTGATTCTCATTCTGAATCGGTACCCCCTCTTTGGCCTCAACCGCCTGATGAAGCCCTTCACCCCAACGCCGTCCCTGCATGGTACGACCGGTAAATTCATCAACAATTACAACCTGTCCCTCTTGCACAATGTAGTTCACATTTTTCTCATAAACCACATGTGCACGCAGTGCTGCGTAGAGATGGTGCATCAAGGTAATATTTTGAGGCTCATAAAGGCTCTCGCCTTCGCCCAACAGCTCGGCCTCTGTCAGCAATTCTTCTACTTTTTCATGACCTTGCTCGGTCAACAGTACCTGACGCTGCTTCTCATCGACCGTGTAATCACCTTCAACTTCACCCTCTTCATGGTGACGCTCCAACTGTGCTGGAAGGCTATTCATTGCCTGATAGAGTTCGGAGTTATCATCCGTCGGCCCTGAGATAATCAATGGTGTACGGGCCTCATCAATCAAAATCGAGTCCACCTCATCCACTACCGCAAAGTAACTTTCGCGCTGCACCCTTTCTGAAGCGGAGAAGGACATGTTATCGCGTAGATAGTCGAAGCCAAACTCATTATTGGTACCGTAGGTAATATCCGCCGCATAGGCCTGCTGGCGATATTCATGCTCCAATGCTGGAATCACCACACCCACACTCATTCCGAGAAAGTTGTAGAGCTGCCCCATCCAGCCTGCATCACGACTGGCCAGATAGTCATTAACTGTAACCACATGCACACCGTTTCCGGGTAGCGCATTCAGGTAAACAGCCAGAGTCGCCATCAGTGTCTTACCTTCACCAGTACGCATTTCAGCAATTTTGCCTTGATGAAGTACCATGCCGCCAATCAACTGCACATCGTAGTGACGCATCTCAAATACACGTTTGGAGGCCTCTCGCACTGTAGCAAAGGCTTCGGGAAGCAGTTCATCCAATGATGCTCCCTGATCCAGCCGACTGCGGAACTCTACAGTCTTTCCCTGCAGCGCTTCGTCACTCAGCGTCTCAAACTGCTCTTCCAACCCGTTGATCTGATCAACCGCTTTCTGCATCTTACGAACAATGCGGTCATTTCGACTACCAAAAACCTTTCTGAATACTTTCTTAAACATGGATATTGACTATATTTCGCGGATTGTAGACCCGTATTATTTCACTCAGGAAAAAGAGGGATCATATAGGAATGAGGTGTTGAACTCCATTCAAAACATCGAAAAGACTTTGACGGCAAAAAGGGGGAGGAACTGACTCATCAAGCCAGCATTCTAAAAAATTATGCTGCCAAGGGGATAAACGAGATGGGGGCTGGCTCACTATCATCAAAGGTTACAAATTCCCATGCACTTTTGGTAGACAGCACCTTACGTGTCAATTGGTTATTCAGGTCATGACCTGATTTATGACCATGATAAGCGCCCAAGATCGGGCTACCCAGCAGATAGAGATCACCAACTGCATCCAGAATCTTATGACGCACAAATTCATCTTTAAAGCGAAGGCCGTCTTCATTTAAAACACGGAATTCATCCAGACCTACAGCATTCTCCAGACTTGCACCTTGCGCCAAGCCTTGCATCCGCAAGGTTTCAACATCGCGAATAAAACCAAAGGTACGCGCACGACTGATCTCTTTCTCAAAGCGCAATGATGAGAAATCTATCGACTGCGTCTGGTGCTCATCACTAAATGCCGGGTGCTGAAAGTCAATTTCAAAAGAGAGACTAAAGCCGTTATACGGTTTCAAGCTGGCGTACTTATCGCCCTCTTTGACCTCAATCGGCTCAAGGATACGGATATAACGTTTGGCTGCTACCTGCTCAACCAACCCTGCACTTTTCAACATAAATACAAAAGTGCTTGCGCTGCCATCCATAATAGGTATTTCTGGCGCATCCAAATCGACAAAAGCATTATCAACACCCATCCCATAAAAAGCGGACATTAAGTGCTCAATGGTTGATATTGTGGCGCCATCTTTCATCAAAGTTGTAGAGAGTCGGGTATCTCCAACACAGGTTGGGCATACCGCAATATGAGGTGTGTTCGGCAGATCAATACGACGAAACACAATGCCGGTATTTTCAGGTGCAGGACGTAGCGTCAAATGGACCTTTTTACCAGAATGCAAACCAATACCTGTAGAGTGGACCTGGTTTTTAAGTGTTCGTTGGCGTGTCATGAGTCGTATCTATTAAAGTTCTTACTGTTCCGTGAAGTTCACAATTCGAGAACCTATTATATAAAAGAATTCTCTTGAATGCAAACACATTAAAAGCGCATTTTTTAGACAGATTTTGATTTTATGCCATACTATCCTGAAAAATCAATAGTTTTAACCAATTTTATTCATTTATTTTATAAACAATCTAAAACAACCCCTTTGTAAACCAAGATAAATAGGGGGTCACCCCATTTTGAGGCTGAATAATTGCTTCCAACACACCAAATTCGTCCTGTGGTAGCTGTTGTATAACCTCACCTTCAGCATCAATGATCGCAGTGATACCGGTATTGGTAGCCCTCAACATTGGTCGAGCTGACTCCAGCGCACGCATACGTGCTATCTGCAGGTGCTGATGAGGCGCAAGGGTGTTACCAAACCAGCCATCATTACTGATGGTCACCAATAGTGTTGCATCCGCATAATGAGAAAATGTCAATTCTGGGTAGGCCACCTCATAGCAGATCGTCGCAGCTATTGGTTGCCCCGCTACAGTGAGCAGCGGCTGACTCCGTGCGCCTTCCGAAAAACTGGAGAAGGGAATATCAATAAATTCAAGCAACGGCATGAACCAACTGCGAAACGGCATATACTCACCAAAGGGGACCAGCTGACGCTTATGGTACTCCCCCTGCTCTTTTCCCAGCAGAATAATCCCATTCAAATATTGATAATCTTCTTTAGTTAACAGTGGTATACCAGTTAACAGGGAGCGCCCCTCCATCGCCAACTGCCGGGAAAGAGGCTCTAAAAATGAGTGCTCTACCTGTTGACGAAATGCAGGCACTGCCGTTTCTGGCCAAACCACCAATTGAGCCTGTCTGAGCGAATCAGTTGCCTGCTTATAACGGTTGAGGTTGATCGAGAGGTTGTCGGGCTGCCACTTCTCCTCTTGAGAGAAGTTACCCTGAACCAGAGCAACAGAGAGGGGCTCCCCCGATGGTTTACTCCAGTGCATGGTCCCACTCACCCACCCTATAACCAATAGAGTGACAACAGTTGCAACCACCCCCTTTTTGGAACCCGACGGGGGGTCCGGTCGGCGTAGCAACAACACAACCAGCAATGCCAATAACGCCAGATAGAATGAAACCCCATAGGTCCCCAACCATGGTGCCAACCCTCGATAAAATGATCCAGGCGCTGTATGCCCTAACAGAAGCCAGGGAAACCCACCCAAAAGATGACTACGCACCCACTCAAATAGCACCCAAATAAGTGGCAACAGGAAATCTACTCGACACCTGCGCACAGAACAAAACTGCTCCCTCAATAGATAAAACAGTCCACCCTGAACCATAAAGAAGAGGGAAAGCAGTGCAATAAATAGCGTCACGATGAGCAACGACAACAGCTCTCCCACACCACCAAACTGCTGAACGCTTACATAGACCCAACTCACCCCTACACCAAAGAAGCCAACTCCAAAAAAACCACCCACCCGAAGTGCATCACGCAGCGATTGACACTGCATCCAGGTATAGAAGAGCAGCGCTATTGCAACAGGCGCAACCCAGACCTGTTCAAAAGGGGCAAAAGCAAAGGGTAGTAACGCTCCGGAAAGGAGCATCCCTAACGTATGGCGCCTATTCACCGTCCTGATCAGTATTCAACAGTGCGGAACCCAGCGGTGCAACATTGACTTGAAGCAGATGTACTCTGCGATTGTCCGCCCTTAAGATCTTAAAACGAAAACGGTCAATCTCTACACTCTCCCCACGTATCGGCAGGTGGCCTAACTGACGAATCACCAGACCACCAATAGTATCCATCCCATCTTCGGATAAGGAGGCGGAAAAATACTCATTAAAATCCTCAATTGGCGTGACCGCTTTCACCGTATGACGCACAGCGGTATGACGATGGATGAAACCGTCTTCCAGGTCATGCTCATCTTCAATATCACCAACAATTTGTTCCAACACATCCTCGATGGTCACCATACCCGCAACCCCGCCATACTCATCGACTACAATAGCAATATGGTTACGGCTGGAACGAAACTCTTTCAGCAACACATTGAGTCGTTTACTCTCAGGAACAAAGACAACCGGGCGCAGGTTCTCACGCAGATTGAAGTGCCCCTCCTCTTCACGCCAGTGGAGTACATCCTTCGCGAGCAGAATACCCACCACCTCGTCACGGCTCTCTCCAATTACCGGGAACCGGGAGTGAGCTGACTTAATGACAACCGGCAAAAATTCCTCAGGAGAGTCTGCCAACCCCACAATCACCATTTGAGAACGGGGGATCATGATATCTCGCGCCTGCATCTCAGAGAACTGTAGAGCACCCTCCAGCATCGCCAGACTGTCTGAATCCAGAATTTGTCTCCAGTGGGCCGCACGGAGTACTTCAATCAGCTGATATTTATTAGATGGTCCCTGATGCTGTGTGCTCGTAAACAGAGCACGAAACCAGGAACCGATGGTAGGTCGGTCTTTTGTATTCATGTAAAACAGGGTCTATTCAATCGATAATGTGTAGTTTACGCATAGGGGTTGGAGATTCCAAGCTGCTTCAGAATCCCCACCTCTTTCTCCTCCATCACTACCGCTTGCTGTGGATCAATATGGTCTAGCCCCAGCAGGTGTAATACGCCATGTACCACCATATGAGCCCAGTGCGCTCCCTCCGTTTTGTCCTGCTCCCTGGCCTCACGTTGAATGACCGGAGCACAGACCACAAGATCGCCCAGAGGTAGCTCTTCAAGCGGCACCCCCGGCGGCACCTCAAACGGAAAAGAGAGCACATTGGTCGCACCACTCTTGTGGCGGTACTGCTGATTCAATTCGGCACTCTCCATCTCATCCACAACACGAACCACCAGTTCACCGGCTACCGTGACACCCATCGATGCCAACGCCATCTCTGCCCATTTTGTGAACGCCGTCACATCCGGTAACCCATCAACCTCTGTTGCCCGCTGCAGTACCAACTCCATCAGCTGTTTTCCCCATCATAAGCACGCACAATGCGTTGTACCAGAGGGTGCCTCACCACATCCATCGATTGAAAAAAGGTAAAACCAATCTCATCTACCTCTTGCAGCACCTCAATCGCGTTGCGTAACCCTGATTGAGTATGACGCGGCAGATCAACCTGTGTCACATCACCCGTCACCACAGCTGTCGAGCCAAACCCGATCCTCGTCAGGAACATCTTCATCTGCTCCACCGTGGTATTCTGTGCCTCATCCAGAATAATAAAGGAGTCATTCAAGGTACGCCCCCGCATAAAAGCGAGTGGCGCCACCTCAATCACATGGCGTTCAATTAATTTGGCCACCTTTTCAAACCCGAGCATCTCGTAGAGTGCATCATAGAGTGGTCGCAAATAGGGGTCGATTTTATCTGCCATATCTCCCGGCAGAAAACCCAGTTTTTCACCCGCCTCTACAGCGGGACGCACTAACACCAACCGCTTCACCTCTTCACGCTGTAGCGCATCCACTGCACTGGCTACCGCCAGATAACTCTTCCCCGTTCCTGCAGGACCAATACCAAAACTGAGATCATGCGTCACAATCTGGTGCATATAGCGATGTTGACGCGGTCCGCGCGGACGGATGACCCTATTACGCGTCTTGATCGTAACTTCAGGGATAGAGCGTGCTACTTCAGCAGCCTCTGCATCATCCTGTGCTTCCAGGTTGACCAACACCTCATTCAGCAATAGATGCAGCTCTTCTGCCCGAACCTCTTCACGCTCGCCATCGACATACAGCTTCTCCAAAACCTGCTGCGCAAGCCCCACCGAAAGCTCATCCCCTACAATACGAAACTGATTCCCCCTATAGTTTATCTCAACTCCCAAGCGACCCTCTATTTGTCTCAGATGGGCATCCGCTTCACCACAAAGTACAGCCAGCCGTTCACTATCAGCAGGCTCCAACATCAAATCAGAGGCAACTGGCTTCATGATACCGCGACCCGCTTACCACGCAGTGAGTTCGGCAATGCTTCCGTTATCATCACCGCAACGAACTGCCCTGTCAGTGACAGTGGGCCATCAAAATTGACCACACGATTATTCTCGGTACGACCCGCCACCTGCGTACCCGGCCCTTTACGTGCCGGTCCTTCCACCAATACCTTTTGTACCGTACCGACCATCTCACGACTGATCTCCATCGCAATCTGGTTCAGCCGCTCCTGTAGTCGTGCGAGACGCTGCTGCTTGACCTTGTGTGGCACATCATCTGGCAGATCTGAGGCGGGTGTCCCTGGCCGGGGGCTATAGATAAAACTGAAGGAGCGATCAAAACGGAGTTCCGCAATCAGCTCCATCGTTGCCATAAAGTCTGCCTCAGTCTCACCGGGGAAGCCGATAATAAAGTCGGAAGAGAGACTGAGATCAGGGCGCTGCTGGCGTAGCCTGCGGATAATAGAACGATACTCCAGCACGGTATGGTTACGCTTCATCATCGCCAGGATGTGGTCTGAACCACTCTGCACCGGTAGATGAAGATGGCTTACCAACTCCCTCACCTCGCCATAACTCTCAATCAGCTCTGTCGTCATCTCCATCGGATGCGAGGTGGTATAACGAATTCGTCCCACTCCCTCCATCGCTGCAATAAAGTGGACCAAGGTTGCCAGATCTGCAACCTCTCCATCCTCCATGACTCCACGATAGGCATTCACATTCTGTCCCAACAGACTGATCTCTTTAACCCCTTGCTCCAACAGCCCAGCCACTTCGGCAATCACATCATCGAACGGACGGCTAACCTCCTCCCCTCGTGTATAGGGTACGACACAGAAAGTACAGTACTTGCTGCACCCCTCCATAATACTGACATGCGCACTCACCCCATTGGCCTGAGGCTCAGGCAGACGGTCAAATTTCTCGATTTCAGGAAAGGACACATCGACGACCGCTTTGTGATTCTGATTTGTTGCATCCAACATCTCCGGCAGACGATGCAACGTTTGTGGCCCAAACACCAGATCAACAAACGGGGCACGACCACGAATCGCCTCCCCCTCCTGACTTGCAACACAACCACCAACACCGATCAACACACCGGGACGCTTCTCTTTCAATGGACGCCACAGACCTAACTGTGAGAACACCTTCTCCTGCGCCTTCTCTCGCACTGAGCAGGTATTAAGCAACAGCAGATCCGCCTCTTCCGGGTTTTCAGTACGCCGGTAGCCGTGCGACTTCTCCAACAACTCCACCATACGGGCAGAGTCATAATCATTCATCTGGCAACCAAATGTTTTTATCAGGACCTTTTTGGACATTGATTTATCTGTAATCTAAAGAGAAAGGCGGGAATTTTACCCTATTCCGATTTTCCTCACCTCAATACAGCCCATCACAGCAGATCAAAATCAAAGGTACTCTCAAATCCCCTTTTGGTACTGGGTATTGGTAGTCGGGTAAAGTGCTTGCCGCAATCGCTCTGTTGACTCTTGGTTTCCATTGAGAGATGTCTCAAACAGCCGGATTAACTCAGATTTTTCAACTGATCTTTGAGTCTCTGTCTTCACGCACCTCAAATCAACAAAGAGGCTGGAGAACAACCCCGGAATATCCCCCAAAATATCGGTATTAAGGAAATTGGCCTCATTATAGACATGATGATATCCCCCTCTCTCCTTATCGATAAAAAAGGAGACTCCATTCAAATTGGTAATCACCGATGACTTCTCACAGCGCTCAATACACTTATTATCGACAATGCTCTTCTTACACCCTGTCACCTGATAGAACATACAGACCCGGCTCATCATCAATACAATCGGATGGGAGATGCTGTAATAGAGCTTGAAATTATCGGGCTTTTTGATGCCTTTAATCTGCCCCCTATTGAGCTCATTAGAGATAAAAGCACCTTCACAATTGAACTGCTCTTTGAGGCATAACAGGCTGAATGAGTTAACCAGATTCATATGAGGTCCAGCCACCCAAGAGACCTCTTGCCGGTAGGCCGCATAAGCAACCCCACTATTATTGGTAACAATACGTGCGGGCTGCACCTGCTGTAGAAAAGAAACCGCTGCCTGGTAATCCTCACCAATCAACAGTGCAGGAAACCAGGGGATGAGTCGCTGATTACCCTTAAACAGCTCAACCAGCTCATCCAGGGTACTGTGCAAACTATTCGGTAGTTGGAAGTAGATCTCCGCACTTGTCTCTTCACATAGATACAGATCCTCTTCAGCAGAGATCAACAGAGAGAGTGCCGGAGCTACCTCATCAACAGGCGGTTTCTGTAAACGCGGCAGCTCCACAGGGTTCACGTACTCTCTCGACCCGTTCAACACAAACAGCAGCCGGTTCTTCAGCGCTGTAAGCGCCTTAAACGGGAGGGCCAGACCAGGCTCCAACCCTTCCAGCTCCAACGACTCAATAAAATACTCCGTATCATTGACCCCCTTAAATCGCTTCGATAAGAAAGTGTAATCAAGACTCTGTCCTCCCCTCGTTTTATCAGAGTTCAGCACCGCAAGATGATCTTCTGAACACACCACAAAGGCCGCTTCAGGCGTTTTAACCGAGGCCATTAACGGTTCATCTCTGCAGCCTGAGAAAGAGAGCTTCAAGGGTGCCCTGTTGATACTGAGTGGCTCAATCCCTACTTTTACATCATCGATAATCCTGCTCTTCAAATCATAGAGTTCTCTCTTTGCAGTATCCAGCTTCTCTGTCTCTGCCCCCCCCTTCTGCTGAGAATGGTAGATTGCAGAGTGGTCTCTGGGGTTATCAATAAACAGCGTCTGACTGATGTTTCCCTGCAGAAAGGAGTTCGAAAAATCACGATTAAAGACCTTACGCAGGCCACTGTCATCACCGCCCACTAAACCCTGCTGATAAAACGCCTGCAACTGCTTTCTCCAGGTATCAACCACCGTATAGACGTAGTGGTACTTCTTAATGCGCCCCTCAATCTTGATCGAATCAACGCCCGCATCAGAGAGCGCCCGAAGATCTGAATAGGCCGAATTATCTTTAATATTGAGCGGAAAATCCTTCCCCTCTGCCGTAGTCAGATACTGATCACGACAAGGCTGACTACAGCGCCCCCGATTACCGGAGTTCCCTCCATGCACAGAACTCATATAACAGAGTCCGGAGAACGAAATACAGTTTGAGCCATGTACAAACACCTCGGTTAACAGACCGTTGCGGTGCGCAACCTGGGTCAGCTCTGTAATTTCATCAATATTCATCTCACGAGAGAGGTTGACCCGGATCGCGTTGAGCTTCTTCAAAAAGAGAATCTGCCCCTCATTATGGGTCGTTAACTGGGTAGAAGCATGAATTTTCAGCGTAGGGAAGTGGCTAGAAAGCAGATAAAATAGCCCCAGATCCTGAACAATAATCCCGTCCAGCGTAGTATTCACCAACTTGTTCAGCAAGCCAGTCAATGCCGAGAGTTCGCTCTCGACAATAATAATATTGAGCGTCAGGAAAATTTCACAGCTGTGCTGGTGTGCCAGCCTCAAGATCCCGTTCAGATCTTCAAAGGTGATATTCTTGGCCCGGTTACGGGCATTGAATTTATCCAGACCACAGTAGATTGCATCCGCACCAGCCAGAATAGCCGCTTTGATCGAGTCCACATCCCCGCCAGGAGCCAGTAATTCAATCTCTTTTTTCATGGGCATATTGTACGGGGCTTTGAGGAGAGGGGTGAGGCCCTACCGCAACCACACGGAGAGACAAAATGAACCTTCGATTTATACTTTTTTCACTCACCACTCTTCTCCTCTATACATCCAGCGCCAGTGCCGAGAAGGCTCTGTTGGCAGGTGGCTGCTTTTGGTGCATGGAGTCCGATTTTGAGAAGCTGAAGGGGGTAACTGATGTGGTCTCCGGTTTCACTGGAGGAACCCTGAAAAACCCCACCTACAACGGAAACCATAGTGGTCATTTTGAGGCCGTTGAAATCACATACAATTCCAACAAAATCAGTTACAGAGAGTTGTTGGACTATTACTGGATCAATATTGACCCTTTCGATGCAAGCGGACAGTTCTGTGACAAAGGCCCCAGTTACCGGAGCGCTATTTTCGTCGCCAACGCACTGGAACAGAAAATCGCCGAACAGTCCAAAGCAGAAATTATTAAACAGTTTCCCGATCAACCGGTTGTAACCTCTATATTAAAAGCCACTATCTTCTACCCCATTCAAGGAGAGGAGAGCTACCATCAGGATTTCTATAAAAACAGCCCGATCCGCTACAAGTACTATCGCTGGAACTGTGGTCGTGACCATCGGCTCAAAACCATCTGGGGTGATCAAGCAACACATTGATCACCCAAACAAGAGGCGGCTAACACCCATGTTATGATGAACGCAGATCACAGCGTGTACCCGCCTTGCCAAAAAGGACAACCATGAGAAAAATATTTCAGTTAACCCACCCCAAGATTAAAGCTCCCCGGCTTATTGAGGCTGCCAAACATGACGTCAAGAAGTACTTAAAGAGAGAGCGCAAAAAGAAGCTACCCAAAGGGGCCGACTTCTGGGGCTTTGATTGTAAATATGGAAGCAGTGCAGAAGAGGCAAAGGATATTCATGTCGCTGAGATTAACAATTTCATCAATGAGGCTGAGCAACAAAATTTAACCTCTTTTTATCTGGAGATTCTGGCAAAACCAGCTCACCGACTCAAAAAACCAACCCCTACAGAATCTGAAAATAAACCTGAAAGTGAAGCCGGGACTGAGACTGAAGCTGATAGTCCACCAGCATTAGAACCGTCCTTAAATAACCCAACATAAGGCAGACCAACATAAAAACAAAAGGGGCAGCACCGATGTACTGCCCCTTTCACTTACCATGACCTGACACAGATCAGAGATCGTATCCACGCTCCTCATGAGAGATGATATCCAGCCCTTCTGTCTCTTCATCTGCTGTCACACGTAGACCACCTGTCATCATGGCAACCACCTTCAAAATGGCCCAGGTTGCAATCGCAGTATAGAGAGCCGTTGCGACCACACCTACAGCCTGTACTCCAAGCTGATCTGCAATTGTTACCCCTTCAGCAAGCCCCTGCCCACTGAAGATACCTAACTGGTCTGAAGCAAAAAACCCAGCCATCAAGGTGCCGATAATGCCGCCCACACCATGCACCGGGAACACATCAAGTGAGTCATCGATCTTCCAGACACGCTTAATCAACATAACGGCATTAAAACAGACCACACCGGCAACGATACCTATCACCAAGGCTCCTGCTGGCCCTACAAAACCGGATGCAGGTGTAATGGTGCCTAAGCCTGCCACCATACCGGTCACTGTACCCAGAGCAGTAGGCATACCAAATTTTTTCCACTCATATAGCATCCAGGTAATTGCTCCAGCCGCAGCTGATATATGAGTCACCAGAATAGCCATCGCTGCATCCCCATTGGCTGCCAGTGCGCTTCCTCCGTTAAAGCCAAACCACCCTACCCAGAGCATCCCTGCCCCTGTTACAGTCATGGTCATATTATGTGGAGGCATCGCTGTGCCAGGAAACCCTTTACGCGGCCCCAGTACAAGTGCAGCGACCAGTGCGGCAACACCCGCAGTGATATGGACAACCGTACCACCAGCAAAATCGAGCAGTCCCATCTCGCCCAACCAGCCACCACCCCATACCCAGTGTGTAATCGGTGCATAGACAACAAGCAACCAGATCGCAGAGAAGAGTAGTACTGCTGAAAACTTCATACGCTCCGCAAAACCACCAATAATCAGTGCTGGCGTAATAATCGCAAAGGTCATCTGAAAGATCGCAAATAGAGATTCGGGTAGGTCACCACTGAGAGTATCTTCCTGAATCTCTGCAAACAGTACATTCGAGAACCCACCGATAAAGCCACCATTTCCTCCGCTAAAGGCTATGCTGTAGCCAACCAACAGCCAGAGAATAGAGGCGATACCGGCAATTGCAAAACATTGCATTAGTATCGAAAGCACATTTTTGGAACGTACCAGCCCCCCATAAAAGAGAGCCAGTCCCGGCAAAGACATAAACAGCACCAGTGCTGTTGAGGTCAGAATCCACGCGGTATTCCCCTCATTCAGGGTGACCTCTTCCGCCATCGCCATTTCAGGGAAAAGAACGAGCACTAACAGCGCTCTGGCAATATTTTCAATCCATTGATTTTGCAACATTATTAACTTCTCTTTAATATCTAAATCTATCTATCTTGATTTCAATCTAAACCGCCTCTGGTCCAGATTCCCCGGTACGTATACGGATGGTCTCCTCCAGGCTAGAGACAAAGATCTTACCGTCACCAATCTTGCCAGTATTTGCCGCCTCACGGATCACCTCAATCACCCGGTCCAGCAACTCTGCCTTAATTGCGATCTCCAGCTTCACCTTGGGAAGGAAATCGACCACATACTCAGCACCACGATAGAGCTCGGTATGGCCTTTCTGACGGCCAAACCCTTTTACCTCTGTGACCGTTACTCCATTCACTCCAATCTCTGAGAGCGCCTCTCTTACATCATCCAGCTTAAAAGGCTTGATGATCGCTGTAACCATTTTCATTTTTCATCTCCATTCATTAACGTAAGCCAAAGGGCTGTGCAGTTCATTCATGATGCAGTACCAGGCAATTTTGCCCCGTATTGATGCAACTGAAGAGCAACAACCGTACCACAATGCAAATTCAAACACTTATATAAAATACACAATAAAATAGCATCAATAACGAACCATAATGGTGCACAGCACCAGATAAACGCACCAATAAAGTGCTTTTGATCTGTTTTTGAATTAACCCAGATTGAGCAGTTATACTTTAACCATGATTGAACAATTTACCGCCCTGCTGGAACACCCTCACTGGATTTTCCAGATCTTTGCCGTCGTTCTAATCGCACTCACCATTGACCTCATACAACGCATAACCTTAAAACGCCTGCTCGTTCGCGCGGAGCAGCGTACAAAAAACCTGTGGGATGATGCCATTCTGCGCGCAATGCAACCCCCCCTGACTCTGCTGATCTGGGTCACCGGAATTGCTTTCAGTGCCCGCATTGCCCAACATGAAACCCCCGCTATAATTTTTGATGCCATCACCCCACTGCGTGATATCGGTGTTATCAGTGCACTCACCTGGTTTCTGATCCGTCTCTCCAAGCAGGGACAACGCGCCTATATTGAGGGGCGTAAGCGCAAGAGAGGAACAATTGATGAGTCAATGGTTGACTCCATCAACCGCCTGCTGCGCAGCTCCATTCTCATCACCTCTGCACTGGTCATGCTACAGACGCTTGGTTACAGCATCTCCGGTGTACTTGCTTTTGGTGGTTTGAGTGGTGTGGTGGTTGGTTTTGCTGCCAAAGACCTGCTCGCCAACCTGTTTGGCGGACTCATGATTCACCTTGACCGTCCCTTCTCACCAGGAGACTGGATCCGCTCACCAGACCAAAATATTGAAGGGACTGTAGAGGAGGTCGGCTGGCGACTCACCAAGGTGCGTACCTTTGATAAACGCCCGCTCTACATTCCTAACGCAACCTTTTCCAATATCAGCGTAGAGAACCCACAGAGGATGTCTCACCGCCGCATCAAAGAGACCATCGGCATCCGCTATTGTGATGCCGATAAAATGGAGACCATCATCAACCGGGTACGGGCCATGCTGGTCTCACACCCCGAGATCGATAACCGTCAAACTCTGATCGTCAACTTCAACGCCTTCGCCCCCTCTTCACTCGATTTCTTTATCTACACCTTCACCAAAACCACCAACTGGGTACGATTTCATGAGGTAAAGCAGGATGTTCTGCTACAGATAATAGAGATCATCGATCAGTGCGATGCAGAGATTGCGTTCCCCACTTCAACCCTCCACCTACCAGACCCCGTTCAATACAGCGCTCTGCCTTGATACAGGTACACGACGACCTAGGCGTAAATCCTTGCGCTCTAGCAGAGGGACGTATATCCTATATCGCCTTCAAATGGAGAGCTGGCCGAGTGGTCGAAGGCGCACGCCTGGAAAGTGTGTATACGGAAACGTATCGAGGGTTCGAATCCCTCGCTCTCCGCCATCCGTTAATCCCAAGCATTTGAATTTAAAAGATTCTGCTTGGGTTTTTTAGTTTTGGGGTACAATTTGGGGTACAAATTGATTTCAATTCACTCCCCTTCATACAGTTTGCAACACCCCCTCCGTTACTGCTAGAGTCTATTGGATGAACCAAGAACGCAGAGACTTCTTCCGTAACATCGGAACCAAGACAGCAGGTATAGCTGCATCTGTTGCAACACCCGCTATAGCTCATACAGCAGCCCTCTCTGAACAGATGGGCAATGCCACCACTGAGTTGAATCATAAGCTCTCAGAGACTACCAGCAGGCTTAACGAGCAGGTTACATCAGTAGTATCCGAGGTTGGTGAACAGGTATCAGGGTTGAGCAACAGGATCGATACCTCTGCATTGATGCTGAGCTACCAACAAGTACAGATCAACATCATCTTTATGCTACTGGTGCTCTCATTTGCCATAGATGGTGGCATGTCGTTCTTCTGGGCATTTTACGGTTAGCCGAAGATACCGCTTACGAACCCTACTACCACAATGGAGAAGGTAGTCATTAGCAACAAGGGCTTCCACTTCACCTGCGCCTTAGGCTTCAGGTCACTTGTGGATATTGTTACTGGCTCAGGTGGCTTGATGTATACAGGGTAATCTTTCATTTTGATCTATGTTTGATAGGTGAGTAGTGAATCAGTGGCAGATAGGGCAATAGCAAGATCCTTTGTACTCATAATCTGTTTACCTACTTTTGAGGCTTGTCTCTGTTATCTGTTGGTATTGGTTATCTGAGCACTCAATCTCAAAGGTTTTTCCAAATCCTGCTGCCATCAGGGTTTCACCGTATCCGTCACTATGGACTGCTTGCCAATGCACACCGCAAGGATAACCTTATAAAGGCACGTAAGCTGATCAAGCAGGAGGGTGCCGATCTGATAGAGCGCCATGAAGGTGGTGCAGTGGGCACGGGTAGTGAAGAGCTGGAACAACAGAGGCAGCCAGAAGAAACAGCAACCTATATCTGTCGTCACTGCGGTGCGGTGCGGTGATGACCATTGTCCAATCTTTTATGCGTGGGCAATTTCCCAGAGCACCACCCGTAATCGAGGCGATATCATGAGTGCCTTTGCAGACTTCACTCCGAAGGCAAATTTTGATTACCGGCCTGAGTCGGTAATAGGGAGTGCTGCGTGCCGATCAAAAATAGGCCAGAAAATCAGATTTTTTGTGCTGCTGCTAACGCCAGAACACATCACTCCGAAGCTCTACTCTTCTGGGTCTGTTACCTATCAAGGAGAATTGTGGCACTTACGGGCAAAGATCATTCGACCAATCTCCATAGCCATTCACGCTGTAGAGACCTACTGCTATCGGCCCACGGTTTCCTTCACTAGGGCCAGCCAGACATCTACCCCCTAACAACATGCTACTCCTGAACGGACATCTGTAAGGGTAGATGACTGGCAACCCTTAATAACAGCGCCCTCTTACTGCCCTGCACAGGTATCACTACCCGCCGCCTGATCACTGTAGACGAAGTATCCTCTATTCTGATCAAAGCTCTGCAAACTATTGAGGAAGGTGGGCACATCTTTTATATGGCTCACCCAGTACCCTTCCCACCCCCAGATGGAGCTGATCTCTTCAGGGATCACCGTTTGTGAAATCACCACATTCTCAGTTACACCTACACTATTCCAACCAGAGTAGAGAGTAGCTGACTGTAGAGTGATTGGAGTATTGACAGCTGTACCGCTCAGGGTGACCTCTATCTCTTCTACATCATCTTGTAGCTTGACCCAGTATCCTTTGCCTGGATCCAGTGTAGTCAGCGCCGGATCAGAGGTTACCGCTGGCGTGGAGCTATCTCTGTTGAACAGTGCAAATTTCCACTGCTTCTCACAGTTGAGGAAGCTCCAGATCGCATCGATCTCAGGAACCTGCTGCTTGATAGCAGTTACCTCGGTCTCCTTGCTGAAGTGGGATAGGTTCCATCCACTATGCAATGTCAGTGGCGAGCGTGTAACTGGAGGTTGCTGTGATGTAGCTGATGTTACCTCGATAGAGAATGCAGTTAGTGAGTCCGTATCTGTACCATCAGTCACGCTTATCAGGATGCTTCCAGTGGTCCCTACAACGTCCTCTGAAGGTATGCCTGATAGGGTTACACTATTTGAGGTGGTGTTGAAGCTTAGCCAGTCTGGGAGGTTCTGTTCAGTGAAAGTAAGAGCATCACCATTTGCATCAGTTGCAGTGGCTGTAAAAGTATAGCTCTCTCCTGCCTCTATTGTAGTAACCGGCGTTGATGCACTACTGATTACTGGCGCACTGTTTGTTGGTTCTGTTGCTGGTGTAGTGACTGATTTATCACCTACCCCCACTAGATAGCGGCTGATACTATTTGCAGTCACTTCAATGGACGCTACCTGAACATCTTCACTACCATTATTCATGACAGCCGTGTAGTTACCGGGAAGTAGTGAGGCAAGGAAGCTTCCATCCACCTCTGTAATGATGGTTTGATTATTACTTAAGGTTAGAGTGGCACCTCCCAATCGACTGCTATCACTGTTACTGAAGACAATCCCCTGTACGATCCCAGGAATGCTGTTGGTGAAGTTGGTGGTGAAGTGGAAGGTTGCACTCTCTCTGGTTGCACCATATAGGTCTGTTGCTGTTACTTTCCAGTAGTAGTTGGTCTGATCCTGTAGTGCTACGGTTCCATCAATCCAGCTGGTGGATGAGGTGATCCCATCACGATTGAGCAGGATGTCGTTAAAGTTAATATCCAAGGCGATTGTCAGGGTGTAGCTTAGAGGATCACCCTCTGGGTCTGAGGTCTCCTGCCAGTCAAGCACGAACAGTTTCTCTACTTCAGTATCCGTTGCCGGAGTTAGCAGGTTGAAGCTATTGGGTGGTGTATTTCCTGTTTTTGCCTTGTAGAGGGTGCTGCTCCATGGTGAGGAGACTTCGTTGGTCTCTTTATCTTCGATGTAGTAGTAGACCTCATAAGTGCCTGAGGTGGTAAACCCACCGAAATCGGTAATGGTTGAGGTATCTAGCTCCCAGCGCTCGTTGTCTTCATTGTAGAGCATAGCCCCACCGGGAAGGTCGACCTCAATCTGGAAAAAGCTGCTGCTGCCGCTATCATCAAGGTCCGCCTCAGGCGTCATGATCTCTAACCAGGCTCTTGGTGCATTTCCGCCGACGTTATCCTTGGACCATAGGGTGATGTGTGCAGGATCACTCGCACTCAATGTTTGGGTCGGAATGGATTCAATAAACTCAGCTGGATTCTCTGCTGAGTTGGTATCAAAGGTCTTGCCTACCCCCAGGAAGATGGAGGCCGCATGTTGACCGTCCCCTGTAGCAGTTAGGCTGTTACTTCCCATTCCATCCCCATTATCATCCAACAGTGGGTGCTGTTTCGCCTTGTCAAAATAGCTGTTGATACTGTTTGCGGAGCGCCCTCGATTTTGAAATTTATTTTCAGTCTTTCGTGTCGCCAGTTCAAATGATCTCTTCAGGGAGTAGCCGTGCCCCAGCTCTTTGAAGAGTTCAGCAATGAAGAATTCGCCATCACGAATCCCATCGGGCTCTTTGCCCCCCTTATAGGAGCGCTCATCGGCAGCAGCACTGGTGACAATGGTACGCCCCTGCTTGGATAGTTCATCTACGAAGCTACCAGAGTAACAAGCACCTAAGATCACAACTCGATCCTCCTCTAGTGCTGTCATGGTCAGGTTGCTCTCCAGATTATTCAACCAGCCATTGAGTGCGCTGGGGGTAATAGTGCCATCATTGTTTTGTCGACCAATGTAGAAGGAGTCTGGCTCGCCATGGTCTACCATCACAACATAGAGCGGTGCAGGCACATCGTTGATCTTCTTTTTAGCCCAATTTTTAATGGTAGCCTGAAGCTTGGCTTGAGTAGGTTCATCCGTTACCAATCCCCCCTGATTGCTATATCCCGGAGTATCAAAGCTGAGGTATTTGATGTTTTCTGGAGAAAAACCGCGCTCAACCAGTTTTTGATAGATACGGTTGGTGCTCTTTTTGTGAGATGCAAATCCCTCTGGTTCTCCTGATGTGGGCTGAAATTTGCCATGCACCACAATGGCATAGCCTGCTGAGGCACCGACCAATACAGAGTTGCTGGCACTGCTTCCGATCAAAATACCTGAGGACTCAAAGCTAGATGTAAGCGTATAGCTTCCCTTCTTATTAAACGGACCAATATTCTGGAACACAAAATGGCCGAGTTCGTCATAGGTAGTTGTATAGATCTCAACATTACTACTTTCACCTTCTGGAGGGGTAATGGTCAATTTGACACGCTTCCCCTGCAGACTGAGATCAGCATTGCCTAAGAGATTGATCTGACCAGTAACCGTCATTTTTTCTGTCTGTCGAATAGATTGACTAGATAGGCTTTGATTGATATCAGTATCCAATTGGATTGAACCAGCCGCGTTTTCCACATAAACAATGTAGGTCAATTCCGAGACATTACCGGCGTTGTCCTCTGCACGTACTGATACAGTATAAAATGAGTCTCTATTTACGCTACCAAAGGTAAATGCCCATGCATTATTAAATCCGATAACTGAGGCATCTAAAAAATCGACTGTATTCCAGATTGGATCTGGGACAAAAAAAGTACCATAAGCTGAAGTGGACATATATTTATTACCATTGGAGATCATCATCTCAACCTTATTGAGGCCTGAGTCACCATCAACAGCAGTACCTACTACATTAGTCCAATTGGTGTTGATGTCGAATTTATCTCCATCCTGAATATTAACAAAGTCGACCAATGGCTTATCAACATCAATCTGATAGATGCCACTTGAAACAACACTTTGATTACCGACCACATCTTCTGCAAAATATTTTAGTTGTGTTGTGCCGGTAATGGCTAGAATCTCTATAGTATTACTATATTGCACACTGCTGGGAGAATTTGATGGATCTGAGCCATCCAGAGTATAGTATACATTTCCACATCCTGACCCACTATCCTGACAATTTAGTGAAACAAATTGAGCCGCGTTATATGTTCCAGCATCCAAAGAAGAGGTAACTGCTGGTGCTGTCTCATCCCCTACGGAAATAGTGAATGGTAAGGATTCAATAACCTTGTCGCCAGCAGTAACTCTGATACGAATATCTTCATAGGCACCATAATCAGTCGGGCTAGGATCCCCCGTAAGTAAACCAGTAGCAACATCGAAGGTAATCCAACTTGGTTTATTAACAATTTCGTAGGTAAAAGAGGCATGATCAGGGTCAATAATCTGTGGGGTTAGTTGATAAGTAATATCAGGCAGTACATTTGAGCTTTGTATCACTTGACCAAATCTTGGTGCATCATCTACTGGGTTTACAGTAAGAGTAAAGGTGGTTGAACTGCTATCGACTCCATCTGATACTGTTAATGTGATATCCGTCTCACCATACAAATTATCTGATGGACTGATAGTTACAAATCGCTCTGCACCATTTCCACCTATAGTAATATTATTGTTAGGAATTAACAGCGTATTAGATGATACCCCCGTTACTGTTAAACTAGCTGCTGATGTTTCAATGTCAGAGATATTGAACGCAATCTTGTCTGTATGGATATCTTCATCTGTTATCTGATCATCAATTGATTGGATAACAGGGGGATCATTGACATCACTCACAGTTAATAGGAAGGTACTGCTTGCGTCCGCTCCAGATTGATCTGTTGCAACAACACGAATATTGTACGACCCAACAGAGTTATCGGTTGGTGTGCCAGAAAATGTAGCAGTTTCTGTATCAAAGCCAACCCAGCTTGGAAGGCTTCCATCTCCTACAATCACTCCATCATCAACAAGTGCTACGGCATAAACAAGACTGTCTAATCGATCTATATCTGCAAATGTATTTGATAGGACTTCAAATAAAAATGATTCATTCTCAACCACCAGCCGATCAGCTATAGAAGATGCTACCATAGGTGGATCATTCACTGGCGTAACAGAAACTGCTACCGTCGAAACATTAGAATATTTGTTTCCGCTCTTTACGCTATAGGTAAAGCTATCCGTTCCATCGTAATCCTGATCAGGTACATACTGAAAGCTTGCCGAACCTGCAAGAATCTCATAATTACTATCCACTGAATGGCGAATGTAGAGCTGCTCTGTGCTCACTGCAGGACTGCTCCACGGGGTTTGTGGGAGAACATGTAAGGAATCCCCCGTACTCACACCATTCACGATCAGGTCGAATTGAAGCAGTGTACCGCCTTCAATCTTTTCCAGCGTCTCTGTGCTGATAGTGTTTTGTGCCCATGGAATATTCGTTCTATAAATCCCACCATTCCCTTTCAAGTAAAGGTCACCACCATCCAGTGACACCTGCGGGTAACTAAAGTACTGATTACCGTCCTTATAGTGGAGATCAAACGCTTGACTAAAAATCAGCCTTATCTGGTAGTGGCCAGATTCCCCACTTACGCCACTCCCATTAAGGTTATCATTGATTATGGACTTCAGTTTTGTCGTATTTATTGAAAGGACACCATCAGTAACACTTACAAAAGTTGCTGGGTCTCGCTGAACTGTTGACGTATTACCATCTGGAGCCAAAGCCCATAATGCATATTGGGTAGCAGCTAATTGAATTTGACCGGACTCATTGATATAAATATCGTCTAACACAACATGTGCCATATATTGCTGATCAAGCTGCTCTACAACAAGACCAATTGCCACTTGAGAAGCTGATACATTAGAATTTGGCAACGCAATCTCCAGAATCAAATCATTACCACTCACAACATTAGAAAGTGAAATAGAATCTATTGCTATACCATCCTTTCCAAATACAATTACCTGTTCACTATTGGAAGTCTTCATCATCAAGTTATTTAGATTAGGTATGGGACTATCGAAAACAAGACTCCCATGTGTAGGCGGGGTGATCACACCATATGTAATCTCGGCACTATCTGAATCTGTCGCATCCAAGAATGAACTTACCAAGCTATCTTCAGATAAATTAAATGTGAAGGATGTGGTGATTGGCGGCATATCAAATGCAACTTCTCCATAGTCCACTTGTATCGGGCTACTTTGATTCTCATTAGTTCCATCACGAAGTTGTCCCTGTGTGTTTCTACCCCAGGCCCATATAGATCCATCTGACTTAATGACCGCAGAGCTATAACCACCCGCACTGACATGCACTACATTACCCAGTCCAGGAATCTGGAGTGGATAATCCGCATAACTCAGGTTTGCTCTCCCCAGTTGCCCATCTCGATTTTGCCCCCAAGCCCAAACTGTTCCATCATTTTTTAAAGCTAACCCATGATATTGTCCTGAGGATATCTCAACGATTTCTTCTAGGCTAGGTAGAACCTTATCGGTTGGATATGGGTAGTCTCCTCCCGTTCTTCCCCATGTATAAACCATCCCATCTGCAGACAAGGCAATACTGTGAGTACCCCCTACAGCAATTTGAATGATATTGTTAGTACCAGAAAGCTGTCTAGTTGGTGAGTCACCTCCCTGCCTCCCCCATATCCAGACAGTACCATCACGCTTTAAGGCAAGACTAATTAGTTCTCCAGCTGCGATCTGCACTACATTTTCTAATCCAGTGACCCGCGCAGCATAGCATTGTTGCCCACTAGAACTACCATTCCCGAGTTGTCCTTGAGGGTTATCTCCCCAAGACCAGACTGTGCCATCTTTCTTTAACGCCAGGGTATGGCGGTTTCCAGCTGCAACTGCTGTAACATCAGTCAAAGTAGCATCAGACTGGTCTACGACCGTGACACGAGAGGTAGAAGAACTACTTCCACGACCAAGTTGACAATCCGAGTTATTACCACTCGTTTCAACCGAGCCATCACTGAGCAACACAACAGTGTGGTACCCGCCACGGGAAACTTGTACTGCCTGCCCAGAACGATCCGGCGCAATCTCTGTTCCTGATCCATCGGTCCAGCCTTCCAAAGAGTAACCCAATATATTTCCACCCTTCAACAGCGCAAAGGCACTGGTATTCCAGTTTAGCGCAATCGGACTGGAACTTTGTACGTTCTGGGTTATATAGGTTGTATCAGTCACCTCCTTGATTACCGATAGATCGAAGGGCTCTAACTGTGCACTGCGGGTGCTATCGGATACAGTTATAACGATCTGGTCAGATGTGGTCCATTCATCGTTGGAAGTAGGGATCCCCGATAATCTACCGTTTGTAGTGTCAAAAGTCGCCCATGATGGCACCTTGTTAATAGAGTAGATCAAAGTGTCATCGGGATCACTATCTGATGCCGTTGGTACAAACTCAAAAGAATTACCAATCTCTATCTTTGTACTTGCTTCCCCAGAGATTACAGGAGCGTTATTATTGATGGTGATAGAAACAGTTGCCTCATCTTCATAGATACCATCCGACAAACTGACAGTAAAGGTATCCGTGCCATTCCCAGATTGAGTATGCTCATAGCGATACTCACCATTACTCAGCACAGATAGGTCACCACGTGAGGGTAGGTGGGTCACCTGATATACAAGAGGCCTACCGATTTCATTCCCGGTAAAATGAATGGTGATATCTTCATTGGAAGTAACTAAAAAACTCTGATCATCGATGGTGGGTTTATCTTGTTGGGTTGCACCGATTTTAGATGACCAAACAGTCGCCTCATAACCAGACATCTCGTCACCCGCGCTTCCTCCAGTCACATAGAGATAGTCACCATAGGCGGTCATATGGTGATTCGCTCTGGCAGCAGGTAATTTTCTATCTACGGTTATAGGCGCTAGAGTGCCGTCAGTATTGATAATAGCCGAGTAAACATCTGAAACAGGTAATTCCCCATTCTGGCGACCTCCAGACATGAATAGTTTACCGTTTATTGCAACTGCGGCCTCGTACTGTCCTACATAATGGTCATGTAAATAGGTAAAACTGCCTACAGCACCATCATCATTTATTTTTGCTACTGAGATCCCTATTCCACTACCACCTGCATCCATATCTGGATTATATTGGCCATAGAGATACATGTACCCATTATATATAGCTGCAGGGTAATTGTTCAGTGATACACTTTCAGATGAAGCATCGAAAAATGGACTTATACTTCCATCTGAACCGAGTTTTGCTGCTCTAATTCTATAATTATTTTCAGCGCCAACCAAATAAACATACCCATTATATGTTAACGCCTTATATTCACTACCAGAAGCAGCTAATGCTGTAGACATGTCATTATTAGGATCAGGAGGATGCGTAAACCACTCACCAAGAGAGCCGCCATCATTTATTTTTGCGCTATGAATTGCCGCACAGTCCGATGAACGCGTAGTTCCTGTAAATACGTGCAAGTACCCCGAGTATGCCACAGCTTTAGCATCACCTGTTCGACTACACCAATCAATTCTTCCAGCCGAATCACTTGAATCTGACTGGGTTCTCCAGTTTGATAATGTACCACTAGTGTCAACATTAGCTATCCGAATATCATAAGCTTGCCCACCGCCTTCGTAGCCACCAACAAGATACATATGCTCGTTATAGACTATAGAATTGTGATAACCCCTACCTTCTGGGATACTTTCATTACTATCCCATACATTTAAACTGTTTGGTAATCCTGCTGTAACAGTAAATTCTTCCACAGTAATGTCAGCATCGCTATCAGTCACAGTTACAGAAAAGATGTAATCTTTTGCATTGACTATGTTGTAGTTAATAGTATCTCCTGAAACAAAAGTTCCATCAGGCAAAGACCATACTATAGATTCTATATTTTTATTTAATTTAATATCAATACCAGCAGACAGCTCAATATTGAGTGGGTATTCTGACTCAATATAATGGGACTCATACTCTGATGTCGGGATAACATCTGGTGCATATGGCATATATATTTGTACTGGTTCAGTTTTGCTATGAGAGTTATTTGTTCCTAACACATACATTCTGGAACCAACCGCTACCGAAGCAGGTCCACCAACATAGTCAGGCAGCTCTTCAGAATCAGTCCACTCATCTGTAGATGGCTGATAATACATAAGCTTATTTCCATCTGTAACATAAATAGAATCATCCATGGTTACAGCTGATCCAAAACGTATATCTGATGGCAACGTACCAACAGATGACCATACATCACTTAATGGGTCATACACATCAACTCTTGTCTTCCTAGGCAAGGAAGGCAGGTGATTATTGGCATTATCTCCACCGATAAGGTATATTTTTCCTTCATATACAGCACTGGCCATTGATGAGCCACCACCATCAATAACACTTGACCTACTTTCTACGGTCTCAGATATTGGATCAAACACCTGCACATAATCAGAAGGATTAGACCATCCTGAATACCCCCCTATCAGATATACCTTTCCTTCAACGACTGCCGATGACAATATATACCTGCTAGATATAGATGCTGAAAGTGTTTCCCATGAATCATCAGCGACAGTGTATTTAAATATAGTTCCAACACTGCTTCCACTTACTCCATACCCGCTAAATCCGCCAAACACATAAATGCTTCCGTTCACTGAGGCTATGGTCGCGCCAGCCCTCTCTTCTGGTAGTGAACTTAGCTGAACCCATTCATTATCATCTGCTACATATTTATAAAAACTATCTGAACCAGATACGGATCCATTTCCATCTCCCGCAAGAGCATAAACTATTCCATTATCTAGGGCCGTAGCTGCAGAAATACCAATATTGAAGTTAATTGGGATAGTCGATGCGGTATACCAACCGGCGTGAGAATACGACCATCCACCGATAGACATAAAGCATAATTGAGATATAAATAGATTCTTTAAAATGAATTTTGATGGTTTTTGCAGAGCCTTCAAGATCAATTCTAGCATTACAATGGCCTCTCTTTATTTTGAGAGTCTAGTGCGACTGCTCTTGTTGAAACAGTTTTTCTATCTGCATCTTCATAAAGGTCTGTAATATCAGTAGTCATTTCTACTTTTACATCACTTACATTTCTCACACAAGTACTCACCAGAAATACCCAAACAAACTTTCCTGTATTTTGTAAACTAAACTTATTAAGTTTTGATTTACTCATAAAGATACCCCGCAACCCTCCTCAATGCCTTGTCATCAATATCTTGCTTTGGCATCACACCAAACTTCTTCACGGCACCTTGCATCAATGCTATCTCAGCATCTGGCTCTTTAACCCAGCCGACAATCCTATGGATAAACTCTTCTCGTTTTGGGTAAGCCATCTTTACGTGCTGCTTCACCGCAAACATCGGTGGAGCTATTCTTTTCCCCCTTTGCGAAACATGACAGTTAGCACATAGCTGATTGAACAGCACTTTCCCTGAGTCTTCAGCCAATACGGACTTTGAAAACATGACAGACAAGAAAATCAGCAACCATCGCATCAGATATGGGCCTCTAGCAGTTA
>Ga0257127_1000289_pt1 | contig 47696 bp, 28 predicted proteins | sample SI060_135mmetaG_FD_190152 | JGI IMG/M metagenome (GOLD analysis project Ga0257127, IMG submission 190152) | Marine microbial communities from Saanich Inlet, British Columbia, Canada - SI060_135m | ecosystem: Environmental > Aquatic > Marine > Inlet | place: Canada: British Columbia | collected... | reverse complement strand
GGTCTCTGGTTTGGTTAATGTGGCTGTCAAGAATCACATTATTATACCATTCCAGAGGCTTCTAATCGTTATGAATCATGTTGTTATAGTTAGATTTGTGCGAGAAATAAACTCCGAAACTTGAGTTCATATCCTCTGCGAGGATATGTTTGAGCAGCCAGCGTTCCAAAAATTCAGTCACAAACACAATTTGGCCCACATCAGCCAGCGCTATACACTCACCAATTTTATCTGCATAGCCACTGTGCTGCTGGTGATGAAATTCCAGATCAGGGTATTCAGCACGTCTCAGAAGCTCCTCTTCAACCGTAAAATGGAGATCCACGTACTCCCCCACCGCCGATAAAATCCTGAGGTACTCAACCTCATCCGGTTGAGGCTGATCCAAAAGCTCCATCAATTGATTAATATAGGCTACCAGCTGCTGGTGATGCTGATCCATTAGTGCATGGCCGACACTAAAGACTTCATCATTCCAGACAATTTTATCCATAACGCCTCCAAAGGCTCAATATCCTCTGTTCATGATACACCAACCCGAAAAAGAGAGCTGCAGCAGAGAACACATCATAGCAATTCAGATCACATACATAAGAAATCTCTTAATCATTCTGAAAAGCAGTCCAGAGCGGATCTTTAAAAGGGTTCTCCTCATCAATATCGTCTATCCGCACAATACTGAGAATATCCTCGTCTTCCAATCGCATCAGAATTGCTGAAATTTCCCGCCGTTTAACATTGGGGCCACAGACGCCATGCTGTACCAGACGATGGTGCAGACTCTTCAGAGAGAATTCATCGATCTCTGCCAACCAGTTTTCTAAAAATGCCTTTAGCTCCTCACTCTTCATATACGCCACTCTTTAGTTCTTAAAATGTGTGTGTTGTTCAAATATTGACAGTTTCTATCTAAAGCACAAACCGTGCCTGAGTTCTGTACCCACTGATCGCAGCCATAACTGCGAACTGATCATAAACCTTAACTTTAAAGCAATTAAAACCTCAATAAACCATTCAATATCAACAAGTTATTAACAGCATCTTATACCACATCAAACATACGCCGGATAGACAGTCGAGTCACTACAGTGGTACTATTTTGAACAGACACTTAGTCCGTGAAAATTATTTTCTGAGGCCTCCTTAACAGTGACCGACTACAATCCCAAAAAGTATCGCTCCCGCGAGAAACCACTGCTCTTTCACCAGCTACGAAGCAGCCTGCTGATACTTATCCTCTCCCTCACCGTCACCGGAGGCGTAATCTACCATTACTCGGAAGAGGTCCTGCTTCAAACTGTACAAAATTCACTGAAGTATCATGCTGACTTCCGCATGAATCGAATCCTTGCGTTCTACCAATCTCAAAAAGCATGGATGGAGTCACAGTCAAACAACCAAAAGCTCAAACGCGCTATTGTACAACTGATCGAGGGTATCGAGCAAAATCGTGACAAGAGGTCCTTAGCGGCGGTGGATGGGCTCTACTTTGACCTATCCCGCAGACGCTACCAGAAGGATGAAGCGCTAATCCGCAAGAGCTTCTCTTTCGCAGACACGGAAGAGCTGTTTATTCTGGATGCTGAGGGGCACCTCCTCTTCTCCTTTCATGAAGAAGAGGAGCACAAAGAACTTCTCGGTGAAAACTTGGGGGAGAGTGGTTTTTATGGTTCCACCCCCCTGTCCAGACTGATCCAGAGAATCCGCAACTCCCGTCAGTTCGAGATCTCAGAGTTTGGCTTTAGTGAAATCTTTCACAAGCCTACTCTACTGATGGGAATCCCGCTCTTCTCTCCCACTGACGGTAGTCTCAGCGCCATCCTGGTTCGTAACTTCTCAATCACACAACTCAGAGAGTTACTGGAGAGCTACAGTGGCCTGGGAGAGAGTGGCGAGGTACTGGTTGCACACTGGAGAACCTCTTCTCAAGAGACCGGCATCAGCTTCATCAACCGCTTCAGAAATATTGAGCAACGAGAACCCAGTAACCACTGTCAGGAGTTACGCCAGACAGAGCCACACCGCTTCCCTATGCAAGAGGCCCTCAACAAGAAAAATGGCTCCGGCTGGAAGCTCGAGAATAGCTGCCGGGAGGCCTTTACTATCTGGAGGTGGATCCCTGAGCTACGTTGGGGGATGGTCGTCAAACAGGACCGGGAGGAGGTGATGGCTCCGATTCAGAGTCTGCAACAGAAGATTATCATCGTCACTCTCTCGATGTTGCTGTTTATATTCTGGATGGTCTATCGCCAATCCAAACTACTCTCATCCCCTCTGGAGAACCTCACACAGGCCGTCATTCATGAGTCGATCTCAACCCATAAGCCGGGAAAGTTTACCGAGGTCAACCGTCTGGCTAAAGTGTTCCGTGACTATAGTCAGGAGATTCTCAACCGCAACTTCCTGATGGAACAGCAATCTGCTGAGATGGCCTATGCAAAACAGGAGACAGACCTGATTCTGGAGTCGATGGATGAAGGGTTGATCGTGCTCAATCATCAACAGCAGATCATCCGGGTTAACCAGAAATTTTCCTTTCTCTGCGGTGAGGATGAAAAGCACCTCCTCGGCAAAAGAGCAGAGGAGTTATTCGAGGACGAGCATACTCTGCGAACCTATTCCGGCACCTCAATACCGGTTCGAATCGCACGTTCACGCCTCAGTAGAAACAGAGATAAAGGTGCTGCCGAGGTGATGATCGTCAATGATTTACGAGAGATCCTGATTGCTGAGAATGCCATCCAGGCCAACAAGGCCAAAGATCAATTCCTCGCAATGATGAGCCATGAACTGCGTACCCCCCTCACGGCAATCATTGGCTATGCTGAGTTACTCGCCAAAAGTACAACAGAGGTCTGTGATGAACAGCAGCAGAATATGCTCCACTCTATCGCGGTATCTGGCCGTACCCAACTCACTCTGATCAATGACATCCTGGACCTGTCCAAAATTGAGGCGGGTAAATTTGAGATTGGTGAGAATAATTTTAACCTCTATGAATTAATCGAAGAGATTGAGGACATCTTCTCTCTAAGGGCCCGTGAGGCGGGCATCCGGTTTGAGATTCAACAGCCACTTGTACTGAAGCATCAACTGGTTGGAGACTCTGTGCGTATCGGTCAGATTCTGATGAACCTGCTCAGTAACGCCTTTAAATTTACAGAGCAGGGGCATATCACCTTAACTATCACCATAGAGAAGGCCAGCAAGCTCATGCACTACCGCGTTGAAGATAGCGGAATCGGCATGACCCCTGAAGTACTTTCCCGCCTGTTTCGCCCCTTTGAACAGGCTGACAGCTCCATCACACGACGTTTTGGCGGTACCGGTCTGGGGCTCAATATCTCCTGGAATCTCGCCTCTATGATGAATGGACAGATTGATGTTGAGAGCGAAGAGGGGGTGGGGTCACGCTTCGAATTAACCCTTCCCTACCGCCCCAGCGAACTGCTTGCCATTAACAAAAAAACAGATTCGATTACTCAGGAGTCTCATCAACTCCAAGGTGACATTCTGCTGGTTGAAGACACCATGGAACTACAGCTATTGACCTCCAGCCTTCTGCAGTTTTATGGAGTCACCGTCACCGTTGCCAGCAATGGTGACGAGGGGGTCAAAGCAGCCTTGAGCAACCATTTTGACCTGGTGCTGATGGACAAACATATGCCTGTCATGAGTGGCACCGAGGCGATCCGTTCTTTAAGAGCACAGCACTACCGGCAACCGATCTATGCCTTTACAGCGGATGTCATGGAGCATCAACAACAGGAATTAATTGAGGCCGGTTTCGATGGCGTACTCGTCAAGCCCATCAATCAGGTAGCGTTAATAAAACTACTCAAGCGCTACCTGAAGAACGTACCCGTTACAACAACTTTAAGTGACACGGCTACAGCACAGACAGATCAGAACCGTACCAACACCAACACCAACAATGAAGACAGCCATAGCGGCAGTGACAGCAGTAACCATTACCCCATGGTCGACCCTGCCATCCTCGCTCAGTTACGTCCACTCTTCATCGAGCGGATGGGGGAATTAAAGGGTGAGTTACTGAGTGCACTGGAACAGAATGACCTGAAAAAACTCTCAATCACAACCCACAACATCAAAGGTAGCGCAGGCTCCTATGGTTATCCTCAAATTACTGAATGCGCCACCCAGATCAATGACCTCCTCAAACAGGACCCCACCACTCCGCAAGTAATGAGTGGTACCTACAAACTAATTGCCGATATTGAACGAGCCATCATTGAGTAAATGGATTGAGTAAATGGATTGAGTAAATGGATTGAGTCGAGGAGAGAGCCTCTCGTTTCTGCTCGACTGGTGGGAGAACCACATCTTGATAGAAGACATGAGGTATAAGGGTCGCCTCTAATAATAAGAGAGGAGTCCCTAACACTTCACCTGTCTCACTATTTCATCTGATAACGTTTCTCAATCGAACTTTCAACCGCCGAGTCAATCTCTCCACATAATGCACCAACCAACTCGGGGAGAGGTGTAAAGTTATTGTGGTCTATCAGCTCACAAATCTCTTTACCGCGTCGAGTCAACTCAGGATGACCAAAGCTGGTGCCACTCCCTTTCAGATTATGGGCAACTGAACGGATCTCACTCCAGGCTTGATCCTGTAGCGCTGTCTTTAAGGTAATCTCCATCGAGTAGAGCCTTTTCAGGAATATTTGTGACAATTCATCGCTGACCGTTGGCTCCTCCGCTGAATGCTCAGCAACATCTCCTCTCTCCAGCCGCTGCAGATAACGCCCCAGGCACTGAATCAATACAGTGAGTTCAATCGGTTTAGTCAGGAAATCATCTCCCCCAGCCTGCTCGAAATCCTCTCGATGCTGCTGCGTCACATTGGCCGTCAAGGCAACAATCGGCTTGCTATAGCTGGTTAACCGTAACATCCGGGTTGCCTCAATACCATTCATCACCGGCATCTGCATATCCATCAAGATCAGATCAAACGAACTGGAAAGGGCGATCTCAACGGCCTCTTGACCATTGTTTGCAGTAGAGACCTCAACCCCCATATTGCTCAAGATTTTCTCCACCAACATCCTCATCTCAGGGGTATCTTCCACCACCAGAACCTTACCCCGGAACTGCACCACTTCGGTTTCAGGTTGGGCAACAGCAGTCCCGGCCTGATCAGATCGTGACACTGTGCGCTCCTCACTGCACCGACAAGGCAGATTCAGTTGAAAAATAGTCCCTTTTTCCACTTCACTACTGACCTCAATCTCCCCATCCATCAATCGTGCCAACTCCCTTGAAATATAGAGCCCTACACCTGCACCACTGTAACCCCGCGAAATCGATTGATCAGCCTGTTCAAAACGTCGAAAGAGACGAGAGAGGGTTTCAACAGACATACCAATCCCGGTATCCTCAATCGAGACGTGAATTTCCAGCGCATCCCCCCAGACCCGCACAGAGACCGAACCCTGCTGAGTAAACTTAAGCGCATTGCTCAACAGGTTATTAAGAATCTGCCTGACTCTCTGCATATCACCCATCAACTTATGGCCCAGCTCCAGCTCCTTCACAAAGTGAAATTGCAGCCCCTGCTCATGAGCCGCAGAGCGATATCCAACTACAACCACCTCCAGCAGCTCATCCAGATCATAAGGCAACTGCTCCACCACGATTTTTCCACTCTCAACCCTGGAGAGATCCAAAATATCATTAATCATTGCCAGCTGACTACGACCCGCCAACTCAATGGATGTCAAAGCGTGTCTCTTCTCCGGATCACTCTCTTTGTTCCCAAGCAGTTGGCTATTGCCGATAATCGTCGATAGCGGGGTGCGCAGCTCATGGCTCATAATTGCAAGAAATTCATTCTTGGAGCGGTTAGCCAATTTAGCACTCTCGGCTGCGATAAAATCCCGCATATCGTGAACGATCAAAACAGCGCCATCCATCTGATGATGCCCGTCCTTTTGTTCAAACAGTATGGAAACGGAGAGTTGCGTCTCAATCTCTTCACCCTCGCCCCCCTGTAGATAGTAGAAGAGTCGCTCGGAATCCCCCTCATCCTCAAAGGCTCGCCCAAAACTGGAGAGTTTGAACAGGTTCCAACGCTCTACATCTTCAGGCTGATGCAGAAAAACCATGACCCATGTCTGTCCCTCTACCTGAAGTGGTAGCAAGCCTATTTCAACTTCGACCACCTCTCCCTCAACAGTACACATAGGGAGCCGACGCTCATTTCCCATTTCGCGAGGTTCTGGATTGGAAAAAAATGAGGCGACCTGCTTCAGGTGCAATTCGCGCAGTTCGGGGGGGAGTAGTTGTTCAACCTTTAATCCAAGCAGCTGCTCATGACTGTAACCCGTGAGTGACTCTAACGCCAGGTTCGCCTGTTTAATCTCAGCTTGACCATTCACCAGCAGGGTTGCGATAGGAGAGTATTTACAGAGTTCAGTAAGCCTCTCCCGATATTGGTTAATCAGATGCTGGAGTTTAGGTTGCCCGCGAACGACGAACTGCTCCAAATCCTCGTCAATACCTTTAAATAGCTGAGTAAAAGGGCGCCCGATCAAGGCCTGTTGCTGGATACACGCCAACTCCTCCATTTGAGCATTGATCCACTCGACCTTGCCATCCCTATCAACCACCATGATGCCCTCTCTCATGGCATCGACAATCGATTTCAGACGCTGTTTCGAATCACTCATACTACCATCACCTTCAAAATCTCTCCCTCAAAGTCACATTTTCTGAGCATCTGCCGTGAATAAAATCGACTCCTACAGAGTGATGCCAGAAATTTCAACGCATACACTGTGCGTAACCGGAATACCAACCTCAGGATTGTATAGCTCACAAAGATGCGCCTATATTTTTACTCTTCCTCCATGCCCTTGCGCTCTTCAGCAATATTCATTGCATCCTGCATAATTTGGTTCAGACAGTCCAATGCATACTCTGACTCCTCTCCGTCTCCCAACTGATCCGCAAAGGCCAGCTGATAAGCCTCACTAATTGACTCCATCGTCTCCTGATTGGGAAGCAGTAGCGCATATATCTGAGCGATCAAGGTTCCCTGTACAGCATTTTGCATCTGTAGTTGTTCAATTTCAGTCATTATTGCAGCCCCTTCCTCGGCAATTTTATAAAATTAAATCCTACCACATAAGCGACTACAACCGGCGTAGATCATTTACTGCCAGCAGTTTTCATTATTATTGCTGCGCAGACTCTTCTGCAGAACAGTCTTCTCCAGTAGCAACTAACGAACAATTTCTCCCCTGCTCTTTTGCCCGATAGAGCGCCCGATCCGCGCACTTGAGAAGGTCATCATGATTAAACATCTTATTGTGCAGCAACCCTGCAACACCGATACTGACCGTCACAGAGATAGGCTCATCCAGGCCGACAGGAACCTCCATCTCACTCACGGCCTGTCGAATCCGTTCAGCCAACTGCCCCCCTCCCTGCGCACCGGTTCCGGGCATCAGGATAGTAAATTCCTCCCCCCCATAACGTGCAAACAGGTCAGTCTCTCGAAGAAATCCCTGTACCTGAGAGGCAAAATGTTTCAGGACCCTATCCCCCACTTCATGCCCGTATTGATCATTCACCACTTTAAATTTATCGAGATCCATCATCATCACCGAAAGTGGCTCCAGGTAGCGAATGGAACGGCTAAATTCTCGTGCCAGCTCTACCGTCAAAACACGACGATTACCAATACCGGTCAGCTCATCGGTTGTGCTGAGCTGTTTTAATTTGGCCTCAGAGCGCTTACGCACCTCGATTTCCAGAGAGAGTGCCTGGGTCTTTTTTTCGATAATGGCATCCCGCTGTTCCCGCTCCTGTTTGAGGTGAGTGACCAGCTTTTCTGTTCTGAACACCGCTACAGAACTTAATAGTGAAAGAAGTACAAAAACAATTAAATGGACGTTGAACAGCCCACCCACTGCTCTCTCTTCAGCACGATAGAGGCCGGCAACGGGAAAGGAGACGTGAATCCCACCCCGAATATCCCCCTCCTTATATCCCTGTACAGCGTGGCACTGGAGGCAGACCTTTTTCACCAAGAGCGGGGCCATATAGGAAAACCTGAGCCCCTTTTCAGATGGGACTATCTCCAACCGTTCTCTTTTTCCCCGCTCAAACGACTCCAGCGCCAGACGCTCCCACTCGGTGGCCTTATTGCCCGGATTGAGCGGTTTCAAACTGGTCAAATGGATATTGAGCCGGGTCCCGGCCATGATTCCGGCCAACTGACGTGTCATATAGGCCGGATTGATCATGGTAAGCGCTCTACCTGAGGGGGTCTTGAAATCCTTCTCCTCTACAACCAGATAGGGGTTAGAGGGCGACTGCCCGGTTACAGGCACATAGACACCGCCATGTTTTGCATTCCACTCCCGTGTAGCCTCAATCACTGAAAAGACCATCCGCCCCTTTTCAGTCGCCAGATTGCGGGTACTCTCTTTCAATGAGGATAGGTTCCAGTTAAACGAAAAAAGCAGCAACAGCGCCCATACCACAACAGGAACCACATAGAGGCTCACTGCAGTCAAATTAAAACGGTTTTGGCGATCTTCTGGCATCTAAGGAACCTCTGTTTCAGAATCACCAGATCAAGTCATCCGGTATCGGGTACTCTGCATACTCTTCCTCTTCTGCACTCTTTTCAGTTGAAGGGGCTCTGTTTATCACTGCATGGCAATCAACCTCTGCAATTTTCTCTGCTATTGCCATCAGTACCACTTCATAGCGCTCATCCAATTTAACAATCGAGGCCATACCCGCCCCTAACTGGCTGAATATCGTCTCTGTCACATAGATTTTTCGAACCCGTTTCTCATCGATAAAATTATAGGGCTTTTCTCCATCGTCCCGCTTGAGGCGATTTACCTGAATCAGTTGGCGCAACTGAGCCAGATCAGCCTTCTCTTTCAGCTCTGCCTGTTTCAGGCGATTGAGTTCTCGATCACGCGCAAGCTTCTCTGCCTGCTGCTGTTTAACCTGCTCGGTACTGCTCTCCAGGCTCTGTTGAACAGCACCACGCTTCTGCTTCTTGCGACGTTGACTATTGGCCTGCTGTGCCTGCTGCTTGTTGGCAACCCTGGCCTTGAGCAACTGCTCCTGTAGCGCATTACCCATGGTCTGAAAAGCGGTATTGACACGCTCCACCCTCTCTTTCAGAGCAGTTCCACTGACCCTCGGCCAGCATTTGCTGAACTTTATTATCCATTTTTCACCCTATATTGAATCCTGATCTGTGGATACTCCGGTACACCATTCACTCAATGGGCAATTTTTCCCAATTCAAGAAGTAGCTGCATCACCTTTTCATGAAGAAACCGGGTCTCCTGAAGATCAATCGCATCACAAATATCTTCTCCCATGTGACTTAACCCAGGAAAACCAAATGAGGCACCACTCCCTTTGATGGTATGGGCTATCGCACGTACAGTATCCCACTCTTTCTCTGAGAGTGCCTGTATTAAGGTTGACCTGTACTGTGTAGCACTCTCTCTGAAAATCCCCAGCAACTCATCATCCACCTCTTCAGCGACAGCGGACTGCTCTGCCTGCATCCCGGCAGGCTTGAGATACTGCTTTAAGGTTCTCTTCAACTCTACTTTATCAATCGGTTTAGAGAGAAACCCGTCACAACCCGCCTGATGGAATGCCTCACGGTGCTTCTGCATCACATTTGCAGTAAGGGCGATCACAGGTATCGTGAGATGCTGTTCCCTGAGTCTTTGAGTTGCCTCGATACCATCCATTACCGGCATCTGCATATCCATCAGGATCAAACCAAAAGATTGTGTTGTTGCCAATGCTACGGCCTCTTTACCATTATTTGCAACACTTACGGTCAGACCCATTTTCTCAAGAATACGACGCAGCAGCAGCTGTATCTCTGGTGTATCCTCCGCAATCAACACCTCTCCCGAAAAACAGTCCACCATAGATTCATCGATACTCCGTTCATGCTGCCGCACAGGGGTATCACTCTGCACATAGGGCAACAGAAGCTGGAACACAGACCCCATCCCCTTCTTGCTCATCACACTGATGCAGCCCCCCATCAGATCGGCCAAATTATGGGAGATATAGAGTCCTAACCCGGTTCCGCCAAAACGGCGAGAGATCGATTGTTCTGCCTGTTCAAAACGGTTAAACAGGCGGTTTACTGTCTCAGGGGACATACCAATCCCGGTGTCCTCCAAATTAAATACCAACAGCCCATTTTCCGCCCATGTTGTCAGTGCAACCCTGCCACTCTCTGTAAATTTAATTGCATTGGTGAGCAGGTTAATCAATATCTGGCTGATTCGCTGTGAATCTCCCATTAACAGAAAACTCTCACAATTCTGCTGCTCTACCGAAAATTGTAGCCCTGCCGCCTCTGCGCGCTCTGATAACATCTGATGCAATTTCTGAATCAGATCACTAAAGTCATACGGGAGATTCTCAACCGTAAACTTACCCGACTGAATTTTTGACATATCCAGAATATCATTCACCAGAGCAAGCTGATTTTTCCCTGCCGCTTCAATTGATCCAATAATTTTACTCTTTGTCGTATCCAACTCCTGTTCAGCGAGCAGCTCACTATTGCCAATAATACTCGTCAACGGGGTACGTAGTTCATGGCTCATCATCGCCAGGAAATCATCTTTTGCCTGATTGGCCGTTCTTTCCCGTTCGATAACCTGCTCCATATCGTTATGACTCTCCTCCAGCTCTTCAGTATAGGAGAGAACATTCTGATGCATTCTGCAGAATTCCGTTTTCAGCAGCATCACCTCTTCACAAGAGCGCCGGTATTGCTCTTCATCACACTTGAACTCATTCCGTTGGGCCTCCCCCATCTGTACCACATCTTTAGTCAGTCTCATCAGTGGTCGAATAACCCGAACCTCGATAGAGAGCCAGCCCAACAGTATGGTCAGTATCAGGGCCCCTCCCAAGGTCAAATGCAAGATCTCACTGTTCTCATGGATCGACCGGGTTAACTCTTTCAGGCTTGCGAGTTGTTGCTCCTCGGTATCGATAAAATCCTTAAGATGAGTCCGGATCCCCTCCATCAAGCCCATCTCCGCCCCCCCTTTGCAACCTGCGCACTCTCTCCCTCCAAACCGGTCACTTTATCAAATACCGTAAACTGACCATCGACCAGGCTTTGTATCCGTGTGAGCCGTTGTTGTTGGGGGGAATGGGCGACCGTCAAGAGACTCAGTGCATCAATATCACCATGAACCTGCTTCACATTCAGTTTTAACAGATTGAGATAGTTCTCTTGCTGCGTCAAGCGGTAGACTCTCTGCCCGGTCTCTGCCTGCAGAATATGGGTGAGTAACTGCTGAGCACCATTGATGACCTGATTCGTCTGCTGCACACTGAAAGCCTGCGTGGTCAACCTCTGCTCCACTTGGATCTCAAGCAAAACCTCTGCGGCAATTACGACAAAAACAGAGAGTAAGAGGAGGATTACCTTACTTCGTAAACTTCTCATAAACACCCATTCCTCAAGTGTTGGACCCGCCGCCTTCACCCTGCCCGATCAATTTGAGCAGATCATGATAATGTGGCGCAAGTTTTTCCGAATCCCCCTCCAGCGCATAGTCCTGAAGCTGTTTTGCAACCTGGGTCATCTCAACCTGTCCATAAGAGCTACCCATCCCCTTGATCGCGTGTGCTATACCGCGTATCTGCTCCCAATCCCCCCCCTCCCAAGCCTTTTCAAGCTCTGTTCGTGCCTCCTTCAGATAGTTCCAAAAATCTTGCCACATCTCCTCATCAATCATATCCGAGAAGTCCTCCCCCTCCTCTGTCTCATCTATAGCGAAGGATTCTACTGCCGTCTCTTCAACCACAGGGGAAGAGATATAAGGAGAGATGGAGGGAGAGTCATCCACAACCCGCTCTGCAGCGTCGAGATACTTCTCAAGTATGCTATAGAGTTGCGCCTGATTAATCGGTTTGGGAAGAAATCCATCACAACCCGCTGCCTCAAACTTGTCACGGTCTTTCTGCATCACATTGGCGGTCAGCGCCACAATCGGACTGTTACAGCGGTTCTCCCGCAAGCGGCGGGTTGCCTCGATACCATCCATCTCCGGCATCTGCATATCCATCAGTATTAACTGATAATCCCCACTCCGCCCCTTCTCCAACGCCTCTACACCATTGACCACACCATCCACTTTGGCCCCGGTCTTCTCAATCAACATAATTTCAAGGCGCTGCAGTTGCAAGGTATCTTCCGCCAGCAGAACACGTCCCCTGAGTTGAGGCACCTTCTGTTTTCTGTCTCTGGATTGATTTTCCTGCGCCTCACTCTCGACATCGAGATCCGTCACCTTTAATGGCAGTTCGACGGTAAAGGTAGAACCGATATTGAGTATGCTCTCCACATGGATCTCCCCACCCATCATTTTAATCAGCTGCTGAGAGATGTAGAGTCCGAGGCCGGTGCCGCCAAAGCGGCTGGAGGTCTTGCTGTCTGCCTGTTCAAACGGGGTAAAGAGCCTGGAACGCACCTCGTCAGACATGCCTATTCCATAGTCCTCTATCTGTAGCTCAAAGCTGTGAAATCCCGGCACTGCAATTCTCTGCAACGGATTGACCCCGAGTCTCAAGATCACCTCTCCATGGTCACTGAACTTGACTGCATTACTGAGCAGATTAAACAGCACCTGTGAAATTCTCATCTCATCACCAACCCACTGTTTACGTAACAGAGGGCGCACTGCATCTGCAACTTCCAGGTGCAATTTAACCCCTTTTGAGTCGGCACTGACGCTCATTAAGGCATTGATATCCTGAACCATCCGATGAAGATCAAATGGCTGGTCGTTGAGTTCAAACTTACCGGCCCGGATCTTGGACATATCGAGAATATCGTTCACCAACTGAAGCAGGGTTTTACCCGCCAGTAGAATATTCTCAAGCAGCTCTTTGTGGTGCCTTTCCACTGTGGAATCGCTCAATAGCAGTTCATTAAAACCGATAATGGTTGTTAACGGTGTGCGTAGTTCATGACTCATACTGGAGAAGAAGCTATCCTTTGACTGGTTCGCCTCCTCCAACTCTTTCTCGGTCTGCCGACGCAGTACAATCTCCTGCTGCATATCCTCGGCAAGATTAAGCAACGCCAGATGAGCACCATGTTTCTCATCATTGATCCCCCAACGGGCGCACCCCTCAATCACACGCTGCAGCACCACATCTTCGGTGTAGGGTTTACTCATGAAGCTAAAGTTTGCTCCAAGAACCTGACGGATATTGGCCAGGGAGTAGTCGCTATAGGCGGTGAGGATCACAATTTCAATATGGGGTGAAATTTGTCGCAACTGTTTGGCTGTCTCCAGCCCATCGATACCCGGTGGCATACGCATATCGATTAATGCAACCGCAAACGGAGTGCCTGCCAGTTGCATTTTCATCGCCTCTTCGACCGCATCCTCCCCCTGGTTCAGTGCGGTAATTTCAAACGGATCATTATGGTGTGGCTGCTTGGCGGAACGACCCTCCTCGCGGATTCCAACCAGAGAGAAGAGTTCCTGTTCATTCTCATCCTGCCTCTCTTTTCCTGCCCCCAGTATGAGAGAGAGGGTATCAAGATTTTCCTGTTGATCATCAATCAACAGAATTCGGTTATTGACCAACTGCTCCGCTTTATTTTCAGAAAACAGCTTTAACAGGGCAACCGCACTCTGCTCACCATCATCTGCTGCGCGGTTGCGGGCAATGACATGGTCCCGCACCAGTCCCATCTTCTGTTGAAAGAGGGTCGGCTCTTGCTCTTTGTGCATCCAATAGGCAGCCCCGGACTCAATTGCAATCATCTCATTACCCACACTGGTAAAGAGAATAGCCAAAATTTGGGCCGTACTCTGATTGTCATGCATCTGTTGAATCAGCAAATCACCGTTGCCCCCCGGCATCTGATAGTCAATCAGTGCAATATCGGGTGGATCACTCAAAGCGATCGACATCCCCTCGGTAACACTCTCTGCCAGGGTGACCCGAAAGCCGATGGCCTCCATATGCCGTCCGAACAACATGCGCACAATGTCCACATCGTCAACCACCAACAGGTGCAGTTGTCGCCCTTCAAGCTCATCAACTGGCTGTGGCATCGGTAACGGATCTGCCGAGAGCAGCAGACGTAGATCCTGATAGGTGCGAAGATAACGATTCTCACGTTTTAAACGCCCCATCTCCTGTTCACGCAGAACCGAATTCTTCTGCAGCAGCTCCATGGAGTGAACCCGTTCCTGTAGTCTGCGCGTCTGTAGTTCAATCCTTGACTCCAGATTGAGCTGTAACATCCTCAGTTCATGGCTCTGGTTCCAGCTCCAACAGGCATTACGGACGGTTTGATAAAGTTCTTCATTTTGGAAGGGTTTGCGAAAAAAAAGGACCTGTCCACCCACCCGGCTACAGGTCTCATCGGTATCGTAGTCACTGTTAGCGGTGATAAAGATAATTTGAAGCCCTTTATCGATTGTCCTGATACGCAGCGCTGTATCCATCCCGTCAATACCGGGAGGCATTCGCATATCAATCAGCGCCACCGCAAAGGGCCTATTCGCCAGTATCGCCTTATGGACCTCCTCCACGGCATCATAACCCTGCGTACAACAGACCAGATCAAAGGGCTCTCGCTGGCAATACTCCTCGACATCACTTTTGGAGACACTCCCCTTCGGCTTGCGCTGAGGAGATAACTCCTCCCCCTTTAAAATCTGTTCCAGCGCAGAGACACTCTTGAACTGACCTTCATCTGCATCACTTTGTGCTGCTGACGACCGGAACAGCTTCTGATACATCTCCAGCAATACAACACTGTCATCTACCGCCAGTACACGACGATTTTTCCTGTTTCCACGCTCCCTAGTCATGCTATTTAATCAGGCCGCACTAGATGTGCTTCTCAATGGTTGACTTCACCTCTTCCTCCAGCGCCCTGGTCAGCAGTAAGACCTCGGAATAGGCCTCATTTTTTAATGACATTCTTGCCATTCTTGCCAAACGGGTAATCTCTGGAAAGCCAAATGAGGCACCGCCTCCCAACAGAATGACGACCACTTTCCACAGAGCCTTCCAGTCTCCCTGATCAATAGCACTGCCCAACTCCTCATACAGCTCTTTCAAACGTTCTATATAGAGGGCAACCAGGCTCTCATCCAGTGCCGGATCAGCCTCTAAGTCGTTCTCCTCACCCTCATGACGGGTATGAACCAGATGCTTGTCCAGCACTCTGTTGAGTTCTACCAGATCCAATGGGTGGAGCAGATAACCATCCAACTCTATATCTTCCAGCATCAGACGCTCTCCCTCTGAGACATCTTCAACCATCACCTCAATCGGAGAGGTCAGACCCACCTGACGTAACAGAATAACCGCCTCCATTCCCCCGCTATCCGGGGCCTGCAGGTCGACCAGCAAAAGATCAAAAGATTCAGAGAGTGCAACCTCAATCGCTTGTGCGCTATTGATAACAAAAACCACATTGATTGCAGAGGGTTCAAGTGCCTCCTGAATAATGTGCTGACGTTCAAGATCTCCTTCCAGAATCAATACATTACCGGACAGCTCCATCAAGACTGGCTCTGGTTTTTCACCGCCCTGAGCAAGCTGCTTCACGGAGGACTCATCGGCTAACGGCAGAGTCAATTGAAAGCTGGCACGGTCCCCACTCTGTTCAAGCAGCTCTAGTGTCCCACCCATGCGCTCAGCCAGACGTATTGAGACAGAGAAGCCCATAGTAACGCCAACAAAGCCCTGGTAGCTTTGGTGCCCCAGTTCAGAGTGTGAGAAGAAGGCTGTATCCAACATGGTTTTCGATATCCCCATACCATTACAACGGACCTCAAACTGAACCTCTTGATGGCTCAGCGCAGTTGCCCTCAACACAACCTCGCCCTCAATAGAGAATTTGATGCAGTTACTCAAAAGGTTGGCAAGGATGCGTCTCGTCCGGTACTCATCACCTACCCGCAACTCCCCGGACTGAAAACCGGAATCAATCCGCAGACTCATGCCCGCTTCTGCAGCCTGACTGCTGTAGAGCAACTGCAACTCATTCAACATCGTCATCGGGCTAAACAGGTACTGCTCAATTTCCAGCCGACCACTCCCCATTTTGGTACTGTCGAGTACATCATTAATCCGTTGCAGCACCCGTTTCCCGGCTCCTTCCATCTGCTTTAACAGATGGTCCTGCTCTTGGTTGACCCCTGATTTACCCAGCTGCTCACCATTGAGCAGCATCACTGCCAGCGGGTCATGCAGCTCCTGACTCATCATTGCCAAAAACTGGCCCTTACCCTGATTGAGTGATTTCAATTCAGCCATTGCATGGCTCAATTTGCGCGACCGGTTCCAGTCAGCCGCCAAAAAACGGGTCAACTGCTGCAGTTCATGGTCAGAATAGGGTTTTCTCAGGTAGACAAATCCATCTCCCAGGATGTCTCGAATCCCCTTTACATTCTCATCGACAAAAGCGGTAATAACAATGATACGTACATCCCGGTCTGCCTGTCGTATATAGCGCGCCGTCTCCAGCCCACTCCAGCCCCCCGGCATACGCATATCCAGATAGATCACGGCATAAGGGTCTTCCTCAACCTCTGCAGTCTCAATCATCGCCACCCCTTGCTGCCCCGAGGTTGTGGTATCAACCACCCATTCAACGGTATCCACATGGTCTCCGTCAAGAAAAGAGTCTGGCTGAAGAGGCTGAGGCGCATTGGATGCAGTCGACTGCAGTAACGCATTCAACGCCGGAGAAGCGATCCCGTCTGAAAAGAGTTTTTTGTACCCCTCCAGAATATCCAGATCATCATCTATCGCCAATACTCTGAAAGACCCTGTGTTACTCATCCACACTTCTCCAAGTTCTGATTGATCAAACTATTAAAACCCCAAAAAATGGGGCACCACCATGGCTATTATACCCGTTTATTCATCGGTAACTTCATCTCTATGCTAGCCCCCAGCCCTACCCCATCACTCTCCATTGCGATTTTCCCGCCACAGCTCACCACAAAATTTCCTATCGAGTGGAGGCCGAACCCACTTCCCGATGCCTTGGTTGTAAAACCAAAACGGAACAGCTTCTCTTTAATCTCAGGGTCCACCCCGTTGCCATTATCCTCTACCCGGATCAGCAAAAATGTCTCATCAAGCTCAATAGTCAAGCGGACAAGACCCCGTTCAATTTCACTTCTCCCCGCCTGAATCTCTTGATCCATACGGGTCAAAATTGACTCTGCACCATTCTTCAGCAGATTAATGAGCGCCTGAAGCAGTTGGTTTCTTGGTAAATAGGGCTCTGCTATCCCTTCAGGGACCACAAACTGCAGCTCCACCTGCTGCTTCTCCATATCACTCTGTGTCAAAATCTTCAAATCATTCAACAACTGCGGTAGTGAAAAATAGGTTTGGTGAATCTCTGGCCGCGCCCCAACCTGCTGTGTGCGGATCACATCAAAAATATGTTCGACCCCCATTTCAACACGCTGTAGTAACGCCTCGGGAGGAAGCACCTCACCAATCGCGGCAGGAAGCTTGAACGAGGCATCCAGAAGGGTCTGACTCATCTTCTCTTCTGCTTCGTGATCCCCTTGCTCCCGACTGCTCTTAAGCTGATCACTCAAAGAGCTATAGAGCTGTTGTATCTTCCTGAACTCTCCAATTCTGACCAAAATATCCTGAAATGATTCACGCACTCCCTGTACGGTATTGCCCACATTATGCAGAATTGTTGCTGACATTTCAGCAATTCCAGATTGAAAAGCGGCATATTGCTCTCGTGCCTCCTCCCGCTTTCTTGAGCGAAGATCATGAATGGCCAGAACTGCCCCCCGCTCCTTTTGTTGCTCTTCACCCACCACAAACAGTGAACCCGACACGGCAACGGCAATCTCCTCCCCCGTACGGTGAACCATTATCTGTTCATTCTGCCCTTCACGGTTATTTTCAAACAGTTTTCCAAAGGGGGTCATACTCAACAGGTCCGGATGAATGGTTGACTCATTTCTAAGTTGCATCACCACGTAGGGGTGCTCTTGAGCCTCAATCAACAACAGACAGACTGTAGCATCAACCTTCCTGCCATCTGCATGCTGCCAATGAAAGGGGTGCTCCTCCGGACAACTGAATACTGTATCAATTTCACGTAACTGTCTCTGCAGTGTCGAAATCTGTTTGAGGTTTAATAACCGGTCCAGCGGCTGCCCAACCAACTCACCACCACTGTAGCCCAACATCTGCCCCAGCTTTACACTGTTGAGATAGATTGAGCGGATATCTCTGTTAGGTGCCAGCTCTAACACTAAAACAGGCAGCGGCGCCGCCTCTAATGTAGTCTGAAAAAGTGCATAGTTTTGGTCATGAAGGCGTTGTAGCTCACACTGGAAATGAGATAGAACCTGATCTGCAGACTCTTCCGTAAAAAATTGCGCTACCTCTCGGCCGATTAACTCAACACACTCAATGCCAATCAAGCCCGCAAATGCCGGATTGCAGCGCTGTATCCTGGCACGTGTATCAAGAATCAGTAGTGGCTCATCCATAGTCTGCAGGATACAGTCAGAAAAGGCTTTCTCCTGCTCCAGTTCACGGTCACGATCCCAACTGCGCCCCAAACTCCAGGCCAACTGGTAAATCTCTTCCGAAATAAAGGGTTTACGCAACTGCAGGACGTCATATTTCAGAACCGATTGCAGCTCATCAATACTCTTATCCGCAAAGGCCGTAACGATCACGATATTGATACGTGTATCGAGATTTCGCAGTGCGCGCGCCGTCTCCAACCCATCCCAGCCTGGAGGCATGCGCATATCGATGAAGGCCACTGCAAAGGGGCGCTCCTCTTTGAGAGCTTGACGCGCTAACTCAACAGCAGCCTGCCCCTGGTCTGCAGCAGAGACCTCAAAACCGATGGTTTTATCTTTTTCCTCGTCTTCTGAAGTAGAAAACAGCCCTTTTGCCCGCATAGACTGGCGTTTGTAACGAGCCGTAAGAATATCATCATAACTCTTCAGCAGGTCATGCTCATCATCTACTACCAATACCCTTCGGTTTGCTTCACTCTTATCCATGATCTCTATTCACACTATTTTGCCGTATTACTCACTTCGATCGGCAATCGAACCACCATCGTGGCTCCCCTGTTTTTACCTTCACTGAGCATCTCAATGGTACCACCGACTGACTGCACAAAAGTGGAGGCTGAATGGAGTCCAAAACCGGACCCCTGCTCCTTGGTTGTCACGCCATGTTTGAAAATCTCTTTCAACTTCCGTGAATTAACACCAACTCCACTATCCTTCACCTGCAACAGGAAGTCATCATGCATCCCTGCAGTCACGCTGATCTGGATCACCCCTTCAGACGTTGCATCGCTCTTCTGACGTTCCAAAATCGACTCTCGTCCATTCTTGACAAAGTTATCCAGCATCTGCACAAATGGGTTTTGTGGCAATACCACATCCGATATCTCTGGCTGGACATCCACCACAACCTCAACCCGGTATTTCTTATTGATATCTTCCTGCATCAAAACTGTATCCTGGATGACCGAGAGCAGATTAAAAGTGACGGCCCGAGAGGCATCCCCACGCGCCATCTCCTGCTGAATGCGTACTATATTCGCAATATGTTCAACCCCCTTGCGAATTTCCTGACCACTCTCTTCCAGTCCACTCACAATTACATCACGCAACAGGTCAGCACTCTGGCGCAAACCGTGGTGTAACTGGTCTAAATTTTCAATCGAAGTCGCACTTCTGAGAGCCTGCTCCACATCAGACAACGTCTCTATACTGACATTATAGCTTTCTGTTTTATGGCTCAATATGCCCACTGCATTACCGATATTGTGCAGCATATTTGAGGACATCTCCGCCAAGCCCGCCTGATATGCGGTCTGGGCAACCGCTTTTTGTGCAGTGGCCTCACGATCACGCAGTACAGTCCGTTCAGTCACATCGTGAAAGGTGAGAACAATCTGGTCCACTGTGGTAAACAGCCGACCCACAGGGGTTCTGCGGAACTTGCCCCAATCTGTATCACTCAACGGGGAAGAGAGCAGTACAAAGGTAAACTTTTCTCCATTTAGCTGTACCGGCACCAACCCCATCTCCACCTCTATCGACTCGCCACTCTTGTTTTCCGCACAGAGAACACGCCCCTCACCCATCTGACGTCCCTCCATATCACCCTGATTAAAAAACTGCTTCAGATGACTCTGATGCTGCTCACGTAGCTCTGTGGGCAGCAGGCGGTGAACACTCTCGCCCTTTAGCTCCTCTTCATCATATCCGAACAGTGTCAAAACATGAGGATTGAGATACTCTATCACCCCTTTTTCAGAGACCCCCAACACACCCATTGAAACCGTGCTGAACATCTCATAGAGTTTTTCAGATTTCCCATACTGAAGCATGGTTGACATTTTATGCGAAGCAGCAGAGATGTTATCGCCAACCAGGGTTGAGAGCCCTTGATCATCAAAAAACTCTTCTCCTTCGACGTAGACCTTTTCACTCTGTTTAGATACAGTGCCAAAACCATCGATTTCAACCACCATCCTGCCAATAACCGGGTGCTCTAACTCCATGACATCTGTCAGTGCACCTTCGTCCCCCATCTCAATCGACAACATCAACTTTTTGACCGCCCTCAGATCAAATAGCCCCTCTTCAACCTGCACCAGCAGTTGACTGAAAAGATCGCCATGGTGCAGTTGAAACAGCCTCAGGAATTCCGGATTAAAACGGTCAATACGCCCTTCAAGATCCAACACCACCAATCCGGTCTGGATACTGCTCATGATCTGCTGCGCCACGTCCATGGTCTTCAGCTGCATTCTGAGAATTTCTGTAGTCCCCTGGTCATTGACCAATTCAGTTTTGAGTCGACGGGTATTTTCATCCAGCAAACGGATCTCCGTCGGCAGTGTTCCTGGCAGTGCCCGCATACGCCGATCGGTATCTCCTGCGGTGGTCCGTCTCACCAGTAACTTCAAAGGAAAAACCAGTTTCTTATAGACGAGGAAGAAAAACAGTGTCACAAATAGCACCACCATAACGTACAGGGCGTAAACTACTATCCGAGTCGAATCGAGCGTTTTGATATAACCGTCCAGCTTCTCCGTTGTCAACTCTCTCAGGTGTTGATCACGATAGCCTCTAAGCTCAGAAATAAGCACCATATAGTGATCTTCCAATGCATAAGAGAGATCGGCATAATGTCCATGGCTACGTACTATCTCCGCTGCTAACGCACTGCGCTTGATCACACCTGCTTTCAGGGTCTCGCCGTCCAAACCCAGTAGTTCACTGCGCTGGCTCAGTTGGAGCTGCTGCTCTGCCAGACTGGTTAAGCCGTCGCGTTCTCCCCTCCTGCGCAGCCCCTCTGCCAGGTAACCCGCCAACTGGTAACCCTCTTTTTGCAGACTGCTCTCCCACTGCTGCAACAACAGGCGAGTCTGGCTCTCGGACAGGTCCATGCGCCGGATTCGCCTCATATCTTCATCGATACTATTAAAAAACTGCTCCATCAAAAATTGGCGCTGATCGTAAGCCTCTCCGATACTACTGAACAGACTGGTAATTTCTGCATGCTCGGTAACTAAAAAAGGAGAGCTCTGCCCCTGTTGGCCTTGTATGTAATCCGAGAGTACGGCGGCAACATCTCCATGCCCCTCCTGATCAATCAACAGATGTTGCAGCAGTACATCCACGCTCGAAATCTCACTCCTTGACCAGGTAGAGAGGGTGTAACCATGTCGCTCAAACAGTTGAGTAAAAAGCTGTTTATAAGAAGATTGTTCAATCTTCAGTACATTGATGATCTGCTGTTTTGTATTCAGTCTACGATAGAGCTGATCAATATATTGCAGCGCCTGACTGGTTGCGCTTCTGATTTTACTCACCGGCACCTGTTGTCGTTCCAGTTGTTGCAGACTGGAGTCCCCCTCTTCAATCAGCTTGACCTGCATGAGTTGCAACGATGCAACGGGCTTCAATCGAAGTATTACCTTCAGGGCCTCCACAAAAACCTGTTCCAGTACAAAGTGTACCTTGTTAATTTGATGGGCGGAGGTCGGGTAGAGGGTAATCAGTTTTCCAGAATCCAGTGTAGAGTTGGCGAGCAGGTGCTGCCACTGCTGCTGCAGGCTCTCTATCTGTTCCGAAACCCCGTGAAGCTCATTAATATTATTTCGAATATTGGCTAATACATTACGCAGACGGGTAATCTCCTCCATGCTGATCCCTGCGTAGGCAATCAGAGAACCGATGCGGTTGTATTCACTATCAATCAGCCGCTGCAAAAACTCCTGTTCATGTTCGAAGCGCTCATGAGATCGTACCCCATGAAGGTGTACAGCAGAGTTGAGCTGTAGTAGTGACTCATTAAGATAGTTGTTTTCAATCGATTGAAAGACGAGTGGCACAATTTGATTCTGAGTGTTGGTAATATCCCGCGATAAGTTGTGATGAATCACATAGAAAGAGAACAGAACAGCCACCAGTATCGAGGGGATCGCAAAGATAAAAACCTTTCCTGCCAGCGAGTTATAATATTTTTTGAGCTCCAAGCCTTGCCAGATTCGGATCATGGGACGACGCAGAGTCCCTTGTTTCCAAAGCAGATTAGAGAGCCAGAGCAGGTTGATAGCCGCCACCAATAACAGCAGTTGAGGTAGCTGTCTCAACCAAGGGCTCTGCAATTTTGCTTCAATATCACTCAGAGGCACCTCAGTGGCCAGGCGCCACAGTGTGGTGGCATTCAAAACCCCCTGATTCAGATTAACCGTAGAGTATGCCGACAGAACCTGTTTTCCCTGATAATCATCCACCTTTTCAACGCCGGATCGATTCATGGCTACCAGAGAGAGCTGGTTGCGGACCGGATACTCCCGATACCATTTCAACGGTTTTTCTGAAATCAACAGGCGGTTATTCTGGCTAATCAAGCGGTTGTTCAGCGTCAAATTGAGCTGTTTATGGTCGGCCCGATAGTGCTCGCCAAGTAATTGCTGCAGGTGCACTGCATCAATCTGAAAAACCAGCACACCCACTCGCTTGCGCCCCTCAAAAACAGGTGTTGCCAGAAACTGGGATCTGCGAAAAGCGGAGGGCAGATGGGGCTTGATCTGGGAGACCCACACCTCTCCCCGGTTCAACCCCTGGGCATGACGATACCCTTCAGCCAGTTCAGAACTGCTCTCAGGCCCCATCAGTAACTTTTTACCGAACTCTACCTCTTTGGCAACCGAGTAGATGACCCGCGCATCTTCCTGTGATTGCAAATCATTCAGCTCGGAGCGTATCAGGAAGATATCGTATAGATCATTCCCCTTCAAAAAGTCATAAAAGATCGGGTGAAAACGGCGATGAACCTGGTCATAAGCAGAAACTCCGGGATCCATCCCCTGTGGTAACTGATCATCACCCGGATATTGCTGGTGAGCACCCAGCTCTTTTGGATTGAGCCGAAGGTAGCGATTTTGCAACTTGGCTGTTGGCGAATCAACAACCTTGAGTGAGGAGACCCCCATCTCAATTCGGTCTATGGCATCTTTATGATCCGCACCCGCACCCGCACCCGCATCATTTTCAACCACAAAGCCGCTGATGTTTTTTCGCTGGGGGTCTTTAATCCAGCTCAGAAAATCATTTTCATACCAGTAGTTAAGCCCCTCAATATCTGCCGGAAAGCCCTCATCAAAAAGTGAAATAGATTGATGAAACTCACCGAGTGCCTTGGTGACATAAGGGCGACTGGCCAACTCAACCAGACGGTTTGCATGCGCATTGTAGAATGTATAGACATCCTGCAGGTGGTCATGATTGACCTTGAGCAGACTCTCTTCAACATCCCCCAGTGTTATTCTTTCCGATAGCTGTCCCGATTCGTACAGCAGCATCGATAGTAGCAGCAGCAGAAATGGTAGTAGTGGCCTGTTCATCATTCAGAGTCCATCCAGTCAGGTAAATCAGCAACCAACCCTCTACAGGGGGCACTGACAAACAGAATACAGAGAACACTGCACTCAAAATTGTTAAGGTCACCTCCTTGCAGAGAGGTATTTATCATATTAATAACCACATTAAGCTCCGGCACCCCTGATTCACTCAGAGGCCCCTCAGGGAATAACCCAAAAATGGGTTGCTGAATTGTCCCAATAGTAGCTCTGAAGCTGACGTAGCTGGTGACGCAATGTCAGCAACTTGTTCCAGAGCTCAATATGGCTCACTTGCGAATTGAATTGAGGACATTTTTCAAGTGACTCAATATTCAGCATAGTAACAATAAACGAAGTCTCAGAGAGTAGCAGTTGCATAACTTCAAACAACGTATTGTTGGTAACATGCCCCCTGGAGAAGGAGAAAGACGATAGTTTTTCCATCGGTAGTTGTGCTTCAATCCTCACAAGATGGTGCAGTGACTGCTCCATCAGCACCAACAGGTCACGCTTATCTTTCGGATATAACTTTCGTAAATGTGGCTCACTCAAAATAAACTCTTCATCCGCTGCAATCTTCTGCAATAACGCAAGCACCACTCGTACATTCCGATCACTATTGGCCAACGGAAGCTGTACATTCAGGGCATCCAGATGGTGAGAGAGTGCGGAGAGTTTCTGATAAAATTCGGTGTCGACTCTCTCCGCTTCTGATCTACTGAGGTCAACCTGACCCTTCTTTTTATTAAAAGATCGCGACTTACCCCCGGAGAGCAGCAGCAAGTGCTGATAACTCTGATGAAACTGTTGTCGCAGCATCGCTGGCGTATACTTATTCTCTGAGAGTATCGCACAGAGAGATATCTGTTCATTCTGAAGCGCCTCAGAGGAGGCTGTTTGCGTTAAGCGCTGCACCTTCAACACCACCTCCTGAGATTTCAAGAGCAGTGCCGTATAGGATCGAATTTTACGGCTGGCAACCTTTTTGAGAGGATAGTAACGACCACGCTGTTTACGCAACTGGGTCACCTCTTCCAGCATCGCATCGATCAATTCCACCAGCTCCGACGCTGAAACTGGCTCCTGAACAGGCGACGCCTGTACAGGGGCAGCAACTGATAAACAGAGAGAGAAGAGAACCGCAATAGCAGATCGTTTACTGTTGAAAAACATTCGCACAGGCTGGGCAGGAGTAGATACAACTCATTGTTGACTCTTCTGGTAGGCTTGAAACCCTCTCAGCAGGGCCTCCATCTGAATACTTCGAATCGGTTTAACCAGAAACCCGTTCACCGTATGCTGTTTTGCCTCAGTAACTGATTCTTCCGCTGAATTTGCACTCACCATGGTAATAAATACCCTGGAGTCAATCTCACGTAGCTGTTGCAGAGCCTCAAGCCCACTAACCTTAGGCATGTCGATATCTAACAGCACCAGATCGGGACGGTTCCCTTTTTCAACGGCCTTGGTGAAAAGGTTGATCGCCTCCTGACCATCTTCTGCCATGATAAATTCTTTAACACCAAATTTACGCAGCATCATTTTTAACAGATTGCGCATCGGCAACATGTCATCGGCAATCAACACCCGTAAATCACTTGGCATAGTCAATAAACTCATCGCTCTATTCTATAAATAAATGGCCGTTAACTCAACAAGCTATCGCGACAAGCAGCAATTCACATGATGGCCTTTAATTCAGCCCTCATTCTCGCGTAGGAGCGCCCCCCCCGCTCCTGCGCGGGGATGAGGAATTATTTTGAAAAATTGCCCTTATATGAGTAGACAGGAGTACAGTCAAGGCAATATTATCCGGGCAAAATCTAAATTGTGCCCCTCTTTATAAAGCGTTGCATTAATTCATGCACTCTAAAATCTAACGACCTTTTCAGCTGGATCTCTGAATGAATTTAACCTATCGCCTCACCATCAAGGTCATTCTGCTCATTGCCCTGTCAACCCTCGACGGCTATTGGCCAAAGTTCTCACAGCAATCTTCTCTGCTCTCCAGCGCCGGGCTACAAGAGTGGATTCCTGTAACAAGCCAGATTTTTTTCTGGGCCATCCTGGCCTCTCTGCTCAGTAATTTAACCCACCACTTTTATGATACCTGGGAGAGACAGCATCCGGGAATCACTATCCCCAAACTTCTGAAAGATCTCTCCTCTCTCATCATCTGGAGCAGCACAACCGTTGTTGTTCTCTCCAAGGTATTCGAGATCGATGTAACCGCCCTGCTCACTGCTTCCGGCTTGATGATTGCCGTAATCGGTTTTGCCCTGCGCAGCATGATCTCCGATATTTTCACCGGTATCGCATTAGGCATAGAGCGCCCCTTCCGAATCGGAGACTGGATTCAGGTCGATGAGTATGAGCCGGGAAAGGTGGTTGAAATGAACTGGAGGTCTACCAAGATCAAGACGGAGGAGCAGGTCATGGTGGTCTTCTCAAACAGTATTTTGGCGACAAAACCCTTCCAGAACTATAGCAGTCCTCAACACTATTTCCGTGACAGCTTTACGGTTCCGCTCGACAGCAGTATCACGGTCCATAAGGCTGAACGTATTTTCATGTCTGCAATCAGTCAAGTTTCTGAAACCATGAGGGTGAAAGAGAAGCCGGAGATACGAATCTCGGGCTTCTCATCCAGAGGTACACTCTGGCAGATCCTCTACTGGGTCGGGGATTATTCCCAACGATATTCGATACGCCATGAGATTCAACGGAGGATGTTACGCAACATGCACTACTCAGGGATCACGATTGCCTCTGAGCGTATTGAATTTGAACAAGCCCAGAGCAGTAGATCTGAAAATATGGATTGCCCGAATGATGACCTTCAGTTCATTCGCACTTTACCTCTGTTTGGCTCGCTCAACGAGTCGGAACTGGGTTGGCTACAACATGAGATGAAACGTATTTTCTTCCGCAAAGGGAGTCATGCTGTGAAGGTTGGTGATGAAGGTGAGTCTCTGTTTATTGTTCAGGAGGGAAACTTTGATATCTCGATCCTCAATACAGAGGGTAATATGGTGAGTGTAGGACACCTTATTCTGGGAACCTTCTTCGGGGAGATGTCACTGCTCACCGGTACACCACGACATGCCACGATTACGGCAGAGGTGGACTCTATCGCTTATGAGTTAGGTCGAGACGCTCTCACAGTACTTTTTAATCAACGCCCAGAGGTACTGGAAGAGCTCAGTAGCTGCCTGGCCGAAAGACAGCTTCAAAATTCTGACTTCCTCAAAACGGCTTCAGAGACAGAGGTCAAAACGGAGATGGCCACACTGGCTCAAGAATTTATAGGTAAGATTAAACGGGTATTTGGTTTTCACAAAGCACATCAGGAAGAGCTTAGAAATAAGATCCACTAATCCAGATTACTGCCCATCACAAGTACAGTACAGTTTATGGATAAGCTGATCTGAAACGATGAAATCTATGGGGTCGACCACTGACTGCTCAATTTTCAGCACAAAGAGACATTCAAGCGATTGGGTTTACTGACAGACATCTTTCATACCCTTTCTGGAAAGAAAGAGTCACTCACCCTGTCTGACCGAAAACTTCTCACTATTGAGCAAAGCGTAAACAGATTTTTGTGCAAGCACTACAACTTGATGTGTTTACAATGAAGCTTGAGGTCTTGCCTGATGCGAGTTGAGTGGGCAGAACGCATGGTTTTGAACTCCAAAACTTGAGTAATAACCTATTTCATTCATAATCATCTGTATAGATGCTATTATCTAATTTGATAGCTATAAGGAAGAGAAGTTTGAAAAAAAGAGATACCGTTCCAACGCAGAACGAAATTATGATGCGTCCCAATGACTTTATTGTTTCCAAGACGTAACTATTCAGAGGTGTTAACGGAAAATAACCCTTGACAGGGTTTTTCAGTAAAAACGTGATTTTCACCCTACTCCCGCACCTCTTGCTTATACTGTTCTCAGTCGCCCATAAACTGCCTGCACAGGCTATCATTTGATGGAGTAGTCCTGCGGGTCATCTCTGTAGCTTAAAGTCGCTTATATCGCTACTACAGGCGAAAAAATGCTCTCAAAAAACCAGTGGTATCATAGGCCTACAGAAGCAGTTCAGGCTAACAGGTATCGTTTTGAAGATCGAAAACATCCAAGTTGATGAGACCATTGAGAAGGTCAAAAAGCAAATTGAAGAGGAGAAGGATCTCTCTCCAGCATTGCGTGCATCTCTGGAGTTATTGTTGACCCTAGTCGCTCTGTTATTAAGCAGAATAGGGCTCAATAGCCGAAACAGCAGCAAGTCACCGGCCAGTGATCCCAATCGCAAGAAAAAGAAGAAAAAAGGTGATGGAAACAAGGCAGGCGGCCAAAAGGGGCATGCCGGAAACCACCTGGAGCTGGAGGAGGATCCAGACCAGATAGAAGAGATCAAGGTGGACCGATCCACTCTTCCAGAAGGCGGGGCATTTCAATCTGTTGGCTATGAGCAGCGCCAGGTATTTGATATAAAGATCTCTCGGGTAGTGACAGAGTACCGAGCCGAGATTATGGAGAATGAGCAGGGCGACCGGATCGTGGCACCCTTCCCAAAGCATGTAAGGGTGAAGACGCAGTATGGCTCTGGAGTGAAAATACACTCCGTCTACATGTCCAACTTTCAACTGCTCCCCTACAAGCGGATCGAGGAGCACTTTGCCGATCAGTTTGGTGTCCCTCTGAGTGCTGGCAGCATCTACAACTTCAATAAGGAAGCCTACGAGATGTTGGCCCCGTTTGAGAGTTGGGCCAAAAGTGAACTCACTCAGGCGCTGTTACTCCATGCGGATGAGACTGGAATCAACATTGGCGGAAAGCACAGATGGCTCCATGTAGTCAGCAGTGCAACGCTGACCTGGCTGATGCCCCACAACAAACGGGGCGGTGAGGCGATTGAGGCAATGGGAGTGCTTCCCAACTTCTCGGGCACACTGGTCCATGACCATTGGAAGCCCTACTATAAGCTCTCCTGCCAGCATGCACTGTGCAATGCCCACCACTTGAGAGAGTTGGAGCGTGCATGGGAACAAGACAAGCAGCAATGGGCCGAACAGATTCAGGAGCTGTTGCTGGAGATCAATGATGCAGTCAATGCAGCAGGTGAAAAGCTTAACAGTGCAGAGGCTGATGCATTCAGAGAGCGGTACCGGCAAATACTGGAAGAGGCAGAAACAGAGTGTCCTCCACCGGATGAGTCAGAACGAAAAAAAGGCCAGAGAGGTCGATTGAAACGATCCAAGGCCAGAAACTTACTGGAGCGCCTGCTCAAGTATGAAGAAGATGTGCTGCGCTTTATGGTAGAGGCCGAGGTGCCGTTTACCAATAATCAGGGCGAGCGGGATCTGCGTATGACCAAGGTGCAGCAAAAGATCTCTGGCTGCTTCCGTTCTGAGAAAGGGGCAATGATGTTTGCCCGTATACGCAGCTATCTCTCCACCTGCCAGAAGAATGGAGTATCCTCTTCCGATGCTTTGAGACTGCTCTATGAGAGACGGTGGCCTGAGTTTATGGAAATGACCCCTGAATAGTTACTTCAGAGGTTCCTTTATCTTTTAGTCTGTAGCTCTATTGCATCTATAGCTCTACGGCAGAGGATGTTGATCGACCGTTCAATACGCTGCAACGCAGGATAGGCTCCATACTTCTCCTCAAAATTTTCAATCGACTCCACTGTCCACTGTGGTAAGTAATTCGCCAATCGCATCACTTCATTGATCACTATTTTTTGAGTAACACCACAATCATCTGCCATTGCTACCCAGTCACTATAATGCACATTATCGGGGTTATCTTGTTTGCCAACCGGGATAGCCAGCTCTTTAGATATCCGTTCAATTGCATGTGTACAGACAAGATCGTAGAAAGGTGCTAGGTTCACGGTAACTCTCTTGTTTGCGTCGACTGCGTACAGAAGAGAGATGTTCTTCAGATGTGCATCGCTATTGCCGGATAAGACATTGAAGATCTGCCAGCGAATAACTTTCATCATATCCTGTAGCGGATTGGAGCTGTACTCACGCAAGATGGCTATAATTTCACCGAGGGCATTATCTGTCTGATCATCTTTCACCGGATATTTCTGCCCACTGCTACGGCCTGTGGCTTGGCAGAAATCCTCTTGGTGTAACCGTCTTACATCATAGTTCGAGACAAGCTCACGGTCATAACGTTCAATCAGTGCGAAAGCTCCATTTGTATGTGTGTGATAGCTTATCGGTGCAACGGTAATACCCGCCTCACTCGCAATCATCGCCATGAGTGTTTCATAAGCAGGCACATTCTTATATGCCAGGACGTTGAACTTGATAATGTGAGTCGAAGCTGCACCATTTTGCGGTAGGTAATATTGATCACCATCCATATAGATAGGTAGCTTATCTTGAGCACCGGCTAGTGAGAGTCGATTTTTACTATGGATGGATGTGATGCTTAGCCCATTGGTCTCTACCATCTGATCAAAAGTGCTTTCGCTGATCTGTTCATACCAGCCATCAGCGGGGTCCATATAGTCTGTGCATAACACTAAAGCACCAGCACACTCTCCACCAATGGCCCCCAGCAGTGAAAAATCGTCATTGGGAATTTTCAGTTTTCCCACGATACGGGTCCGCGCATCTCCTTCAGGCAGCAGGTTGGTAAAGAAGTTGAAAGCTTTCTCACCAAGATCCTCTGGTATAAGTGGCAGGGAGAGGGAGAGAGGAAACCCATGCTCTATCCATGTTGAGTCATAGTAGAACTTGGGGATGTACTGACCCACTTGTTGAAGAAGAGTGCCAACCAAATCCCCCTCATAGTAGACTTTTAGTTGCCTCACTGTTCACCGCGCGGTTTTACATAAAGGTCAAGACCGAGGTTCTGTAGGTACTCCATCACCTTTCCAATTTCTGCCCTCTCTTTTCCGCGCTCAACCTCAGAGAGAAAACGAATACTTAATGTTGTGAGATCAGAAACATCTGATTGCGTTAGACCCTGCTCTTTACGTTTTGCGCGAAGCAATTTGCCGATGTCCTCAACAGATCTCACTTTCCCGTATGTGATAATTTTACTCATATTAAATACCCTGCCCCTCAAATATCCTGTACGGGATATTACAGGGGAAACTAGACCATTATCAATCTATATTTCACGAACAGGATACGTCACCAATCGCGTTTCAGATCGAAATGGACTCTACACTATCGGCAAGAAGATCCAATCTGATCTTGGTTAGAGGAATTTCGAGAGAGACACCTTGCGGTGCGCCTTGATCTTTGGCGCTATGAGCACGATTCATTTTGCCCAGACTTATTCAGTGCTGCAGTTTACTGTTAATCGGTGTCTCAGTTTTGTAGAATAGAGCCATAATAGCAAACGAATCAATAAAGGTTGAGGAGTTCAGGCATGAGTGAGAATATCCAACATGATGAGATCTTGCATAAGCTGATACAAAACAGCCCTCTCATGGGGGCACCTGTTGAGTTACGCGAAGCCCCCAACTCCATTTCAAACACTACCAACAGCCCTGGCTGGACACAAATAGTCGATCACCATCCCGTAGACCGGGGTTACTATATCGTTTACGCACCCGCTAAAGGCAAAGCACCCGCTCAAGTAACCTCAGCGTTTTACTCTAAAAAACAAAATGTTTTTGTCTCCGCGAAAAATATTGCACTCGATGTGTCGCATTGGATGTACTTTCCTCTTCCACCTGCGTAGAGACGCAGCAGGCTCTCTATTCCCGAACAAGCTCATGGAAAGCTTCTCCTGCAGACACTTCAGTTGATGAAAACACCTTCTACTGAATACCTTCTTGTTCGGCTTCAACAACGCGGTTTCGCCCCCTGTTTTTTGCCTGATACATCGCACTGTCTGCACTCTTGAGAACATCATGAACGTTATCCGCACTGCTGATCGATGAGTGGTATATACCTCCACTAATCGTTACTTTGAATCGATCATTCTCTGCCTCAAAGAAGTGCTTTTCTATACCTGTTCGAATATTCTGGGCAACAACCCATGCGCCATCCAGGCTGATGCGGTTGAGAAGAACCACAAACTCTTCACCACCCGCTCTATAGACCAGATCTTCACGTCTGATTGCCTCTTTCATAAATTGAGCAGTTTGCTGAAGCACCCGATCACCTACAGCGTGACCATAGGTATCATTCACTCTTTTAAACCAATCAATATCGAACATTAAAACCGCAAAGTGGATCTGGTGAAGTTGAAAGTTTTGAATCACGGCTTCAATATCATGCTCCATCTCCAGGCGATTTCTAATGCGGGTCAAAGGATCTGTTTTAGCCAGGTTTTCTGCCTGCTCCTTTAACTCCGTCAGTTGTTGAGTACGCTCTTTAACCTTCTTTTCCAGTGACACATTCAGTTGAATAATCTCATTTTCATGCTCTAGCTGCTTTGCACGTAGTGCCAATAGAAGGCTCAAACTGATGAATGTGACAAGCAGCACCAAAGCCGTTATGGATAGGTAATAATTCTGCGTCTCCTGCAAAGAGGCCCCGTATCGGTCTCGCGGTAAAAAGGCAACTGCTTTCCAGTGATAGCCTGCAACCCCTTCAGCTCCATGACGCTCATTCAGCAGAGGGGAAATACTTTCAAAGCTCCATACCCCACTCACATTTTCAAACTGACCCGCCTGCTCCAGTGATATCTTTTTCCACGCCTCCGGGTATTGCTTCGCTATAGAGGCTTCAACATTGTTATACATAAAGCCCCACTCCAGCTCTGTCGGCCCTGATAGCCAGTACCCCTCTGAATTAACAAGCCAATGGCTGTTATCTGACCCTATGCTGTTGTTGAGGTATTGATCGAGCAGCTGCTCTGCAAGGTAGTTCAGCAGTACCACGCCCTGTTTTTCACCCGTCTTATCAAAAATCGGCACGGCCACCCGAATCATGGGCTTTAAGGGCTGTTCAATCGCTCCATTCTCAATATTCAGATCCAGTGGTGAAATAAATATCTGCCCCTGGTCCAGCTTAATGGCATCTGTAAAATAGTATCGATTTGATTTATTCTGAAGCTTTTCATCCGCAACAGCGAATGGGGTGCCTCCATTATAGTTGACACGAACTCTCTCCAGTCCACTATTGTCCAGAAAGCGAATCTGATCATAGATTTTTTGGGTACGTGAAAAGGTGATCCAGTTCTCTATCAGGCGTTGACGTGACGTTTGATCTCCCTCTATCCAGTTTATCAGTATATTCTCTGTTGATAAGTAATCCAGATCTGCAAACAGGCTATCGATAGAGTCATGAATACTGATTGCACCAAGATGAAGGGAGGCCTGTTCTGTGCGATAAATATCTGCTTTATCTACCACCAGTGAGGTCTGATAGGATGAGTAGGAGAGCAGCAGGATAATCAAGGTGATCGGTAAAAAAATAGTGCCAATCTTTCTGAACTTAACCATACTGAGATACTACTCTATTTTTTATGCCGCTTCCTCTTCGGGGGAAAACTCTGCTATCACCAAAACGATCTCTTTTTGTAACCTGACCACTGAAGCCTGCACATCATCCAGTGCTTCATGATCAATCAAATCACACACTTCTTTCCCCCACGTTGTGAGAGGCGGATAACCAAAGGTTGCTCCACTGCCCTTAATGGCATGTGCTGTTTGACGCACCTGCTTCCACTGCTGCTCTTTAAAGGCCCGGTCCAGCTTTTCCCGGTGTTGCTGCAAGGTTTCAACAAAGACCTGCATCATCTCATCATCTATCACACTCTCTTCATGAACATAACCGTCGATCTCTGAGCTGTTGACCTGTTTTACGGTCAAATATTTTTTTAGTATCTGCCTCATTGCCTGGCTATCAATGGGTTTAGTCAGAAAGTCATTGGCACCTGCTTCGTTGAATTTATCTCGGTGCACTTGCATTACGTTAGCCGTCAATGCAACGATAGGATATTCGGAGCCTAAGCTACGCAGTATTTGGGTTGCCTCAATTCCATCCATTACCGGCATCTGCATATCCATCAGCACCAAGTCGAAGTGCTGGCTTAGCGCATAATCCATTGCCACTTGTCCGTTCTCTGCCAAGGTCACGCTGCAGCCATACGATTTGAGCTGCTTATAGAGATATTGCTGTATATCCGGGGTATCTTCAGCAACCAAAACCGTCCCCTGATACTGCTCTATCATCTGTTCTGTGTCTTCCCAGCTCTCGTCTACCTCCATACAGGGAAGGCCACTCTCAACCAAAGGCAATATTAGCCGGAAGGTACTCCCATTACCCTCTTCACTCTCTACCTCAATCACCCCCCCCATCTTCATCGCCAGATTGTGTGAGATATAGAGTCCTAACCCGGTACCACCGAATTTTCTTGAGATGGAGCTATCAACCTGTTGAAACCGTTGAAACAGTTTCTGCAGGCTTTCTGGCGAGATGCCAATTCCGCTATCGGTCACGGCAATTTGCAGTTGATCTTCTGTTGTTGAGAGCAGCAAATGAACGCTCCCCTGAGCAGTAAATTTAAGTGCATTACTCAACAGGTTGGTGATGATCTGGCGAACACGCATTTCATCTCCCAACAATTGATGGGTAAAAGTGGCCTGTTCTTCTATTCTGAAATCGATCCCTTTATCTTGTGCCTGAATGGTAAACATTTTGCCTAGTTGAACCAGCAGATTATGTAAATCATAAGGGTGGCTCTCAATCATAAATTTACCGGCCTCCATCTTTGAGAGATCCAGAATATCATTGACCAGGGCCAGTTGACTTCTACCGGCGTACTCAATGGTTCGATTGAGTGCCCTCAGTTCAGGGTCTCTTAGTTTATTTGACAGAAGCTCACTGTAGCCAATAATAGAGGTTAACGGGGTGCGCAGTTCATGGCTCATCGAGGCCAGAAATTCATCTTTACTGCTATTGGCCCGAATCGCATTTTCTGCTAACAGTACCTGCCTCATATCATGGACAATCAACACCTCATCCCCCTGTTCAGCATCATCACCCTCTAAACCCTCAATTTCTGACCGTGAAAGTGTGACCGGGATTAATGTTCCATCAATACAACGCAGATCTTTTTCCGATTCGAGCAGTTGGTGCAGTGTCATCCCAACCAAGTCAGCACTCTCACTCCCCACCAGCTTCCCCATTTTAGGGTTGGTGCGTATGACTACACCATTGGCATCCACCACAAGCAGACCTTCATCCAGTGATTCCAGGACCTGATCAGTCTCTCTATTGGTTCTTGTGAGCTCTGCGGTACTCTTTTGCAGTGCTACGGCCAAGTGGTTCACCTCTTCTACATTTCCCGGTTGGTGTGAGGCTATATCTCCTTGCTCCGCCGCTTTGGTAAGTTTTTCAATCGGTAACACAACAGAACGCACCTGTCTCTGAACCACCCAGATCAGAAACAGCAGTACCAGTAGTGCGGCAACCAGGAGTTTGCGCTGCAACTCCCCAACCGGAGCCAGAATCTCCTCCCGATCCTGTTTCACCACCATGCCCCAACCCAGCTCAGGCAGCCATTTCCAGATTGAGTAAACCTCTCGACAACTGTTATCCAGTCGCCACCCAGAACCATTTACTGTTGATATCGCAGATATCATTGCGAACTGTTCTGGACTTACTGAACGCAGAAGCTGGCAGTCAGCGTCCGGTTGTCGATTTTCAGCGTCACGAAAATGGTTAATAAAATTAACTCCATCTTCGATCACCTCTCCCCGTAACTGACCAATCACCACCTCTCCGCTCTCGCCCAAACCATCATGACTTTCAAGCAGTTCACGAATACGCTCTATGGCAAGCGGCTTGACCAGTATGGCAATCATCTCCCCCTCGGTTCCGACAAAATTAGAGATCAGCGGGATTCCAACCATTACGGTTGAGTCTTCAATCTGCTCGACTCTTCCAAAGCGGGAGAGCACCAGCCTCTTTTTCTCAACCACCTCCTCAATCAAGTCTGAAAGGATGGTTTTTCCATAGAACCCATCTATCGTGAGGTCTATCCCCATCTCCTCTTCCATTGGACGTAACGAGAAAAACAGTTTCCCCTCTTCGGTGATCAACAACAGGTCCTCAACCTCCTGTTGCTTCAGCAGCAGCTCATGCTCTTTTCTAAACTGATCACGCGCAAACTGATATCTTACAGAGTCCTCATTGATATTGAACAGGGATTTTAACCACTCAACCCTCTGTCTAAAATCACTGTCTTCTGCACTCTTCTCCATCCACTGCTTTTCGTTCTTTAACAATGAGTGAATACGACTCTCGCGAAAATTCGCATGGTAGAGCATCGACTGCTGTACCGTATCCATCAGTATCTGTTCTGAGAAGTAGTAGATGACGCTTGATATTGTCATCACCGATATCAGTAATGCACCCAAGCTACTCTTTAACTGGTGAATCAAGAGCCGTTTTGCACGCGTTTTTTTATTTGATACCGTCACAGCCCCCCCTCTTTCCAGCATCCCAGACATAAGGAATCTCCAATACTATTGAATAACCTCAACTGAGAACCCAAAACTTCAAGAGCAAGAAGGCAAACAGATGTATTTTATAGCCATTTTCGATTGGTTGATCAACTCATTAGACCATAAATATACTTATAATCATATTGATCAATAGAAAGAACGTCAAGCTATCCGTGGTGATCACCGAAAGGCCATGCTGGAGCATGGGAACGAGACATAAGGTTTTGCCATTAAAGGATCACTCTCCCAGGCAAAGTCAGGAGTGGGTTTCAAACTGTCAAAACTGTCAAAACTGTCAAGGTTATCCATAAACAGATCAATCTCATATTGTAGTTTGGATGAGCCTCTTGAGCTGTACTCATTCTGACTGTACTCATTCGGACCGCACTCTTGCTGAATAGCAGAGTGGTTTCTTTCCCTTTTAAACTGCACTACGAGTGCCCCATCTTTCCACCCTACAACCTCTCCCCAACGGTTATTACTCCACACCTTCTCCCCTAGCGCAATCCTTGCCTCTGGATGGTTCATTGCTCTTCCTTCTTGTCGTTATTGAGGTAGTGAACAGTCAAGATTCTGTCCTGTTGGCAAGATAGAGAGCAACATGTATTCCAGTATTTGCATACTGGCAGAACAATATGAAAAGCCTTAGCAACTATTCAGCTACAGATTTGCATATTACTCCCTCGTTTCCACGCTGAAGCAACAAGGAAGCGTGGGAACGAGGGCTACACTTTAAAGACTGCAACCATACGACCCAGCTCCTGGGCCTGATCTGTCAGCTCTGTACTGGCTGCAGCGGACTCTTCAACCAGTGCAGCATTTTCCTGTGTCACGCTGTCCAGTTGAGCAACTGCATGGTTGACTTGACCAATCCCCTGGGTCTGCTCCCGGGTAGCAGACGCGATCTCACCGGAGATATCATTCAGTTTTTTGATCCCTTCCTGGATACTTTCTAATGCATCACCACTGTGGCTAACCAGCTCACTACCCCGTTTGATACGCACGGTACTCTCTTCGATCAGTGCTGTAATTTCACTGGCAGCTTCGGCAGAACGCTGCGCCAGGGTCCGTACCTCTCCGGCAACCACAGCAAAGCCTCGACCATGGTCACCGGCACGTGCCGCCTCTACCGCTGCATTGAGCGCCAACAGATTGGTCTGAAATGCAATACCATCAATTATCGAGATAATCTCTGAAATCTTGTCGCTGGACTGGTTGATGCCATCCATCGCCTGAACGGCATCGGTCACCACCTCAGCACCTTTAGAGGCTCTCTGCATCGACTCGCTTGCCAACTGCTGTGCATGAAGAGCACTTTCAGAGTTCATTGTTACAGTGCTGGATATCTGCTCCATGCTGGCTGCCGTCTCCTCCAGACTCGCTGCCTGTTCTGAGGTTCTGCTGGAGAGGTCATGGCTACCGCGTGATATTTCCGACGCACCCTCGTTCACATGCTGTGCCGTTGTACGAACTTGCTGAACAATCTGTGCAATACTGCTCTGGGTCGCATTAATTGAGTCTTTCAGTACCCCCAAGGAGCCTTGGTAATTACCTTCTATGACTCTGGTCAGATCCCCTTCTCCCATCGCATTTGCGGTGACAACAACCTCATTCACTGCGGACTGCAAATCTTCCATGGCGTGGTTGATATTATCACTCAAGGCCTTGAGATCACCTTTGGCATCGTAGGTCATACGTGCTGAGAAGTCCCCCTCCGAGAGGCGCTGAATAATCTGCCCCACCTCTTGCAGTACCTCATCAATGGAGACCATTGCACCATTCACCTGATCACGGAATTTCTCTTCCACCTCATCACTCATACGAACCCCAAGGTCACCATTACCCAGCCCATCCATCACCAGGGCCAAGGCATTCATAGTACCTTCTACACTGTCTGCTGAGCCATTAACCCCCTGCTGCAGGTTCGCCAGGTCCCCCTTGAAGTTCCCCTCCATACGCTGATCAAACTCTCCCCTCGCAACTGCAGCCACCACATCATTGGCAGCACTGATAGAACCCTGTAACAGCGCCAGCATGGTATTCAACTGATCGGCCATCACCTCTATTTCATCCCCGGTCTCTATCTTCTTGCAACGCAGACTGAAATCTCCGGTCTCACCCAGAGCTGCAAGCAACTCTGTAACATGCAAAATGGGCATTGAGATCGAACGGACAATCATCCAACCGACCACAATGATCGCAATCAGCCCCGCCACTCCGATCACTATCATCAATGTTTGCAGGCTGTTAACGGCTGCAAATGCCTCAGACTCATCAACTTCTGCAAGCAGTGCCCACTTGAAGTCACCCACCGCTATCGTTGTATAGGCTGAAAGAACAGAGTTACCCAAATGGTTGACAATCACCTCTGTACCGTCATGCCCCTTTAACGCAGCATGGGCCGCCACGGTATCTACCTTGCCTTTCTCGGGATTCTGAAAAGAGGTCATTACCGTGTGGTGTTCCGGTTCTAAATAGGAGTCTGAACGCATCAACAGATCTTCACCAATCAGATAGGTTTCACCGCTCTCTCCCATCCCCTCTCTCTGCGACATGATGGCATTGATACCCTCCAGTGAGAGCTGTAGGGCTACAACCATTTCAACCACACCATGGTGTTGAATGGGGTTGGCGATAAAGGCTGCCGGTTCACCCTTTGAGGGGGCATAAGGGGCATAATCAGCAATCCCGTAATGCTTCGTCTCCAGGGTGCGCTGAACCAGTCGCCCCAGATTGGTGTCGCTATAGGTGCCGTTGACCATATTGGTCTGGTAGTCCGCCTCCTGGGTAGCGGTATAGAAGACATACCCATCGGGGTTAATCAGAAAGATGTTGTAGTAGCCATATTCGTCAATATATTTGGCGTAAAACTCCTTCTCTTCGCCTTCCACTTTAGGGACAAACACCTCAGCCACGTCGATCTCACTGAGGATCGCCCAATGCCCCCCCAGCACATTCAGGGGTGCATAGGCTGAAAGCACTGGTTTACCCATGTAATCTGTTATCACCTCTGCAGCAGTGCCCCCACGGAGTGCCGCAGTGACGGCACGGGTCTCTATTTTTCCCGATTCAGGCTCTCTGAAAGAGGCCACTACAGAGTGATTCTGCAGATCCCGATAGGAGTCTGAACGCATCAGATGGTCAGGCCCGACCAGGTAGGTCTCTCCGGTCTTTCCCAAACCTGCTCGCTCACTCATTATTGAGGTGATACGATCAATCGGTAGCTGAAAGATCAATACTCCGATGGTTTTTCCTTTTTCAACGATGGGGCTGGCAATAAAACCGGCTGGTGCATCATAGGAGGGGAGATACTGAGAAAAGTCATCAAAGACCACCTCATCGCTCTTTTCCAGATCCTGTGCTGCGCGAAACACGCGCCCAATTCCTGAATCAGCATGTGGGCCATCTTTCAACGAGGTTGCAAAATCACTCTCCTTGTAAACGGAATAGACGATCTTTCCCGTCTCTGCATCTACCAGAAAGAGGTCATAATAACCAAACTCTTCGATATACTTACGGAAGGTGGGGTGAATTTTCTGATGGAGCTGTGAATATGCCGAGTAATCCTTGGCGTTATCCATTTTGTGTTTTTCACCCAGAGGGTTGGGGTTTTTCACCAGGTAGTTGTACTGCATCACCGTTGAACCATCATCCAGACGGATCAATGCTGCCGTATCAATCTGTTTTTTCCCATTCTGACGCAGATACTCCGGCTTAAACTGTGACTCATAAAACTGCATCAAAGCCTCTTGCTCAAGCTGAATATCTCCCCCAAGCATCGTATCCTCTTCAAATGCCGAGAAGGTCTCTTTCAACTGCTTCATTGTATCCACCACCGAATGGTTAGCGGAGAGTGTTGATACCTGTGACTTTACTGTATTGAAATAGGACTCGATTGCGGCCTTTTTACCATCACGAACCGCTGTCAGTTTATTGAAGGCCTCTTGTCGCAAGGTCGCGACAGTCTCAGCCAGGACATTCATATCCCCTTGACGGTCCTGAAAAAAACGGCTGATCTGATCCCGCTTGATGCCCCGAACCGCCTCCAGTTGATTAAATGATTGCACCTCTAGTGCATCAGAGGCCTGTTGTAGTGAAATTACTCCGATAATCGAAAACGGGATGATCCCGACCGACAGAAAGGCGATCAGCAGTTTCTGTTTTAGCTGTATGTGACTGAACATGGCCCCCCCCCAGGAGTGTTTATTTTTGTAATTATCTTTCTATTTTTCAGTATACCAACACTCTCTGACAAAACAGTATTTTTTTCAAGCCAGTGTTTTTCCTAACTCCAGAATCAAATCCATCGTTAACTCAGCCATCGGGGCTAACTGCCCATCATCATAGCTATCACAAACGACCTTTGCCTTCTCTGTCAGTTCTGGAAAACCAAACGAAGAGCCGCTCCCCTTGACGGAGTGGGCGACCTCCTTAATTTTCTGCCAATCTTTTTCTGTAACTGCATCGATGAGAAGCTGCCTGTTTTTTGTAGCACTCTCTCTGAAGATTGCCATCAGTTCATCATCCACCTCCTCATCCGCTGTAGTTACCACTGCTTCAACAGGGGGCTCATGGGTGATCTGAACACTCGTTCCGGCAGTAAATCTGCCGTAGTCACGTTTCCAATTATGGCTTAGCATTCTGGCCGTTTGCTGGATCTCCTGTTGATAAAAGGGTTTCTGAATATAGAGCACGCCCCCCCCCAACTGATGGTTAATCTCATTCAGGTCTGTATCTGAGTATGCCGTTACGAATACGATATAGATTCTCTCATCAAGTTCACGTAGCGCCTTGGCAGTCTGTAGCCCATCAATACCGGGCGGCATACGCATATCTATAAAGGCCAGTGGGAAAGGGTGGCCTTGTTGCAGTGCCTTCTGTGCCAACTCAACCCCCAATAGCCCTTGATTGGCTACCGTCAGTAAAAATTCTTCTGGAGAGGAGTCTGCTGCGGTTTTACCCGCGATTTTCGCAATCAAGTGTGAATTTCCACTCTCATCCTCCCACTCACCGCCGAGCACTCGTTGGTAGAGTTCCAGAATACTCTCTTCATCATCAATCACCAATACTGGGCAGAGCGCCTCTCCACCACATTTCTCATACTCTGACGACTGCATTGACTCTGCTGTATCTGTAGCACTGTGATTCAATGGCACTACCTGAGCGGGTTTGAGGTATTTCTTCAACGTCTGTTGTAGTTTGGTTTTATCAATTGGCTTTTGTAAGAAGTCGTTGGCACCGGCATCAAAAAACTGATCACGGTGTTTTTGCATGACATTGGCCGTCAATGCTGCGATGGGGGTCTGATTTCCCTGCTCACGCAACAGGCGAGTTGCTTCCAGCCCGTTCATCACCGGCATCTGCATATCCATTAAGATCAGATCAAACGGCTGCTGGTTGGCTATTTTGACCGCCTCTTCACCATCATTGACCACAGTTACTGTGACCCCTAATGATTTGAGCATGCGACTCTCAAGTAGCTGTAGCTCCGGGGTATCCTCAACCACCAGTACTTCACCTGTAAAGTGGTTAGGTATGATGGATAGAGCCTCATCCCCCTCTGTGCAGTGAACCAGCAGTTCACTCTCTCTATAAGGTAACTGAAGGGTAAATATTGAGCCTTTTCCCTCCTCGCTATCGACCTCTATGGTGCCATCCATTAGCTCTGTCAGCGCCTGGGAGATGTGCAGACCCAAACCCATACCCCCATATCGTCGTGAGATACTGCTGTCTGCCTGTTCAAAGGGTTGGAATAACCGGCTCAGCACATCAGGAGACATACCAATACCACTATCCTCAATCGAGAAAATGAGTTTATCCTCGTCTCGCCAACAAGTGACGGTAACACTCCCCTGCTCAGTAAACTTGAATGCGTTGCTGAGGAAGTTCAGCAAGATTTGACCGATACGCTTATAGTCGCCCCAAAGCTGAAAGGGGGGGTCCACCCTCTGCTCAACCTTGAAATGAAGACCTGTATCCTGTGCTTGCAGGGCAAACATCTGCTCCAGCTGCTCCAGCAGCTCTGTCAAACAAAACGGGGCAAGATCAATCTCAAACTTCCCCGCCTCCATCTTCGACAGGTCAAGGATGTCATTCACCAGCGCAAGTAACGCCTCACTGGAGTGTGCAATATTCTGTAGCGACTTCTTTTGCCCCTGATCCAGGGTACTCTCAGATAAGATCTCACTATTTCCCATGATAACCGTCAATGGCGTGCGCAGCTCATGGCTCATAGAGGCAAGGAACTCATCTTTTGCCTTTGTTAATCGCTCGCTGTTTTCAATAATCGCTTTTTGTATCGCTTTATCCGATTCTAAAAGGTTGGCTCTTTCAACTTCTCGAATCAGCAGATAGGCCAGCCAAACTGTGGTCAACAGTGAAAGCAACATCACCACAAGTTTGAATTGAAAACTGATCAGAGCTTGAGTAGAGACTTCTTTAGATGAGGATAAGATATCCCGCACGACCTGATCCTCAACAATCTTGAGGATATCTACTTTCTGGGTCATCGCATCGTACCAGAGAGCCGGATTGACTTTCACCTCATCACCGACGGGGGTCTTCAGCGCCAGCTTTCTCATCGGTCCGGCCACATTAAACTCATTTGACTGCGCCTTCTGCTGATAGAGTTGTACGCTATTATTGGAGCCATACTCAAGAAATTCATGCAGTGTATACTTTTGCATTGCCATTGATTCAATAAGACGTACATAGGTGTCCGATGAAAATACCCCTTGCGTCAACACCCCGGTTAAAAGTCCACGCTCAACCCCCACCTGATCCTTATGTTGCAGATAGAATCCATAGGCCGCCAGATACTCTTTGGTTAGCGGATGATGGGTTAAACCGGAGATCTCATCCAGGGTCGCCATAACCAGGTTGCTGAGTGCTGTGTACCACGCCATAGACTCTGAAAACGAGAGGGTGTGGCTATCGATCTGCTCTCGCATAAAGCTCAACTCATCCAGACTGGAGATCAACTCATGGACCAGAGGCTCAAAATCAAACTCATAATCTGAAAAGTTAAAGTCTGAAAGGGCATGGATCAGTTTTTCGGAGGCTTGATCTGTATCCAGTCGCTGCCCCTGTAGCTCTGCGTCAAACAACCTACCCTGACTGCCCAGGAACCCACTGGCTGTCCCCCGCTCTTTCTGTAGTTCATGAATCAAATTGCTTAGGTGAGTCGTCAGGTAGGCTAACCGGTCCAGCTGCCGTGACTTAACCTGATAACGAAAATCTTCAGCAATATTTTCAACATTGAAATAGAACAGCGTTAGAAAGGGCAAAAACGCCAATAACAGTAATTTTCCACGCAGTGTCAGAAGGCTTGAAAGGTGGTTCAACTCATTTCTCCGTATCTACGTTCACATAGACCCTGCACCAACAGAATCTCCCCAATAAAGCTTATAAATAAACTATGCTGATCCATTCCCGGCATTCAGCATCTTCGAAAATAGCTGTGCAAAATCTTTAAAATCAGACAGATGATGCCTACAGATCTGATGAACAATCCTCCAGTTGATCACCTCATAATTGTGGACTGCTATATTTCTGAACCCTACCGCCTTACGCATTCTCTCACTCAGTGCCTGATCCAGTATTCCACCCGTTTGAAGCTGCAAAAAGGCCTCTCCCATCGTTTGTGGAGGTGGCATAGAGTGACTTGCAATAAAGTGAGCTGCAATATCAACACTCAACTGCACCGCCCTCGTTAAATTCAATGCAACAATATCTTGATGATCCAGACTCTCTTCCAGCACATCCAGTTGCACAGGACAGCGCTCTTCGATACGTTCCACACAATGGCGCAATGATTCCAGCTTTTCAGCGACTAGCTCCCGATCCATGCCGCTCTTCTCTCAGCCAAAATTCTTTTCCGATAGGGCATAAAATCAGCTTGATCAAACAGGTGTTTACTCAGCAGCCTTCCATACTCTCCATCACTACCCAACAACCGCTCGCCTTTTTTTAGAATCTGCCCCAATAACGGCTCTCCGACTACGGACAAATCAATCAGATCAACGGGACGGCCCGATATCAACGCAATCTGCCCTATCAATCTCATTCGAAGTTCAGAAGAGATCTTCTGCTCCATTAACACGGCGAGATCTAAATCACTTTCTACCACAGCCTTTCCCTCCGCCACAGAACCAAACAGAAGGGCAAGACGCACACCGCCCTGCTCTTTCAACAGCTCAATCAACTCATTTCTTAACATCAAGTTACGATACCATAAGCACTCACCACAAGAAATAACAATGCAGACATTGAATGAACTATTGATGGCAGTTGAATGGTCGGGCATTGAAGATATTGGACGCTATGGGCATTAAGGATTCCCCAGCTCATCGATGAGTGCTTGAGCTAATGCTGACACATCAGCAGTCTGATTAGCATCGATTGCATCACAGACCTCTATCCCGAGTTGGGTTAGCTTAGGAAAGCCAAACGATACAGCACTGCCTCTGACAATATGAGCCACTTTACGTACTTTATCCCACTCTTCAGCTTTATATGCTTGAACCAGTTGTTCATTCAGCACGATGAGTCTACCAATAAAGAGTTTCTGCAAATTATCATCAATATATTCATCCACTTCAGGAGAGAGCTGACTCACTGCTTGAAGTTTCCGATCTTTAAGCCGGCGAGGTTTCGTTCTGTCATTTTTTATTACAGAGATCTCCTCAGCTCTTCTTTCTGTTTTACGCCGATTCTCAATCTCCAGCTTATCTAACATGTTACGATCTTGATCTAACACTAGATATTGATTTAGAACTCTCCTCAGCTCTTGACGATCAATGGGTTTACCAATAAAACCATTGCATCCCGCTTGATCAAATGCATCACGGTGCTTCTGCATTACATTCGCTGTAAGTGCAATAACAGGAACTTGATTACCCTCTGATCGTAAAGCCCTGGTTGCCTCAACTCCATCCATTACAGGCATCTGCATATCCATCAGTATGAGATCAAATGAGTGCTGTGCGGCAAGCTCAACAGCCTCTTTCCCATTGTTTACAGTGGTCACATCTAACCCACATTTCTCCAGAATACGTCGCTCCAACATCTGTAACTCTGATGTGTCTTCCACTACTAAAACAGACCCTGTAAATTTCTCATCCAGTACTGAGTACTCTCTATTACCCTCCTTAGTATTATTTACGGCAATGTCACTTTTCTTGTAAGGTAACATCACTGTAAAAATAGACCCTACCTCTTCTTCACTAGAGACCTCGATAGTTCCTTCCATCAACTCAGCCAAATTGTGTGAAATAAAGAGTCCCAGTCCACTCCCCCCAAAACGGCGAGAGATAGAGCCATCGGCCTGTTCAAAGCGTTGAAAGAGCTTTTCAATAGTAGAAGGAGACATACCAATACCACTGTCTTCTACAGTAAAAATCAGCTTATCTTCTTTTACGTCAGAGGTGAGCTTTACGCTTCCACCACCTTCAGTAAACTTGAGAGCATTTCCAACCAAATTAATTACAATCTGTGCCACCCGCTGGGAGTCCCCCATCAGTAAGTATGGTTCGTGGTTTTTTTGAATAGTTTGGAATTTTATACTCAGATCCTGGGCACGCACTGTGAACAGGCGATCTATGTCATCTAACAGTGCTGAGACCTCATAGGGCACCTCATCAATGGTGAACTTTCCTGACTCAATTTTAGAGACATCGATAATGTCATTGACTAGAGCCAGTTGTCCTCGCCCTGCCGACTCAATGGATCGAATTAGCTCAGCCACCTCAGGATCATCTGTTTTTTCTGCAATAAACTCGCTGTTTCCAATAATCGAAGTCAATGGTGTACGCAGCTCATGGCTCATGGATGCGAGAAAATCATCCTTAGCCTGGTTCGCCATTCGTAAAGATTCCTCAGCCTCACGCAGAGCAGTAATATCAGAATTAGTTCCCACCATACGTATAGCTTGACCATTTTCATCCCTTACAGCAAAGCCTCGGTCCAAAATAGTTAGATAGTGACCATCCTTATGGCGTATTCGATAAATGCTCTCATAATATTCTGCACTTGCATTTAAATGGTCCTGCACACTGGCATAAGCTGACTCCAAATCATCCGGATGCACCCGATCACTCCACTCTTGTAGTTCATCACTGATTTCATCCTCTTTATATCCACGCATAGATTTCCAACGTGGTGACAACCAGAGCTTATTCTTCAGTACATCCCAGTCCCATAATCCATCCGCATTGGCACCTTTCATAGCAAGATCAAAGCGTAAATTGGTCTCTCTTAGCTGCTCTTCAGCTTGCTTACGTTTTACAATTTCAAGCTGCAACCTCTCCTCGCTCAGCCAATCATTCGCCAATACCAATACCGTCTGAATTAACTCTACATTGTCAAATGGCTTTCTCAGATACGCAAAATTTGCCCCCATTTCTCTGTGCAAATCAGTTAGTGAGTAATCTTCATGCGCTGTAATAAAAATAATCCGTACCCTAGGATCTTTGCGGAGTATTTCACTCGCTGTTTTCAAACCATCCCAGCCACCGGGCATACGCATATCCAGCAAGGCTACGGCATACTCTTTATTGGGGATTTTTTTGACACTTTCTTCACCACTTTGTTCAGTATCAAGTTCGATTTCAAAAGGCAGACTAGCCCTTTCCTTTGCAGCAAAAAATAACTTATTCTGTGCAAATTCAGTATCTATTGACATAGTCTGATACTGCTTAAAAACTTCCCGGTAGGCCGCCAAAACGTACGGATGGTCATCTATTGCAATGATGTTGATCTTCTGTTTTTCAGGCTTATTATCATCCATATCCATTCAAGTCCAACATTGCAATTTAATGAAATTAAGCATACCACACACAGAAAACCTACAAATAAGTCATAATCACTGGGGCGCTGTGACAAAAATCCAACTTTAAAGATCACAGGTTAGCTTTGTTCAGAGGTTCCTTAGCTACTCAAACTACTTGATACCCATAAAAACCACTCACTCAGAACCGGACAGCACCTTATCTAGCTCCTGAATCAGTCTCTCTGTTAAAACGGGCACCTGAGGATATAGAGATTGGGACTTCAGAATTCGTAGGAAACTTCAGCAAATCAAATCAACAGACATAAAAGGAGCGCGCGCGCCCTATTCTGGCAACCCATAGCTGAGGGTTTGAGTGGTATACCTACTCAACATCCTGAATCCGAAACCTCATTTTCCAAGCGTCCACTCCTGCGTGATTTTGAGTAAAAATTCATCGATCAATTATCTCAAATCATCATAACGCCGCAATACTCGAGCCATTACCTGTACAAATGAGAG